>Ga0256405_10000370_pt1 | contig 150662 bp, 129 predicted proteins | sample RumenRJG_02DNA_FD_189096 | JGI IMG/M metagenome (GOLD analysis project Ga0256405, IMG submission 189096) | Bovine rumen microbial communities from Lethbridge, Alberta, Canada - RJG_02 | ecosystem: Host-associated > Mammals > Digestive system > Stomach > Rumen | place: Canada: Alberta... | reverse complement strand
ATGGTAGGCTTTCTCTCGTCTATCAAACTCCCAGCCTGACCTGCATACTTTTGTGCTTCTGTTTTCCATGATTGAAGTGTACAGTCATGGATTGTTTATTGAACGGTGGATTTATTCACCGCTTACGATTACTGTCATTGTTGGATTGGAGTCAGTTTTTTAGACAAGCAATCGGGACAACATAAACGCCATCCTCCCGTCTATATGCGTAGGATGTCGTTCCAGAAAGAACCATAAGAAATGACGGAGCTTTCATTTTTGTAGTATCCAGCAGACTTTCAATCTTTTTAAGATTTTTGGCTCCCTCCTCAATGAGTTTACTTCCACCAAGTTTGATTTCTGCCAAACCATAGTTTCCGTTCCGCAGATGTATGACTGCATCACATTCCAGATTCTCCTTTGTTCTGAAATGCTTGATTTCTCCATCAAGTGATTCTGCGTATACTCTCAGATCTCTTATGCACATTGTCTCGAAAAGGAAGCCGAATGATTCAAGATCATTGACCAGATCGCCCGGACCTATTCCCAGTGAGGCCGCTGCAATTGACGGATCCACAAAATACCGTGTTTCGGAAGTCCGTATGGCTGTTTTTGACCTCAGGTTAGGACTCCATGCGGAGGAATCTTCTACGACAAAAATAGTTCTGAGGGCGTTCAGGTAGGATATGACAGTGGCACTGCTTACATCCAAGGCATCTTTTGCCTTGATGTCTTCGCATATTGTTGCAATTGAGGCTGATGTACCCTGGTGTCTTGAATAAGATCTGAGAATAAGCTTTGCAATCTCCGGGTTTCTCTTCACTCCATCCGCACGGCTGATATCGGAATTTACAACGCCATCCACATAATCTCTGGCTTGAACCAGCGCATCTTCTCCATCCAGAAAGGTAGACAGAGGCCATCCTCCTCTGCATACAAGAAATGCAAGTTGATTCAGATCTGTATTGGAGACGCCTTCTATTGATTCGGGAGAGGAAAACAATGCTCCCAAACTGACACTTCCATTTGAATCTTCGGACTCGTACAGACTCATCGGCCGCATCTTCATCCGGGCAATCCGCCCTGTTCCTGAATGATGTATTTCACTTAAATCGGCGGGTACAGAAGATCCTGTAAGTATGAAGTGTCCGAATCCCTGGCGGTGATCTACCTCATATCTAACAGTATCCCATAGCTTTGGGGCAAGTTGCCATTCGTCAATAAGTCTCGGGTTCTTTCCCAAGAGCAAGGTTTTGGGACTTATCCCTGCAAGTTCGAGGTTCTGATCCACAGTATCAGGATCATCCATGTATAGAATACTTTCCGCATGAGTCTCACACATGGTTGTCTTTCCGCACCATTTTGCGCCTTCAACAAGAATAGCACCTTTGTTCTTGAGTCGCTGAGCAAGCATGGGGTCAATTATTCTTTTCTTGTAGTTCTCCATTATTTATTTTCCTCTAAAGATATTAAAGAGAAGATTTCTCTTTCTGTCAAGGATTGATTATAAATTTGGCGAAGATTTGATTATAAATTTGGCGAAGATTTGATTGTAAATTTGGCGGAGTTTTAATGGCGGATAAGGCGGCCGTCGTTGAACTCGAGGATCTTGGTCATTCTGATTCCGGCGGTGATGCAGTCCGATGCCGGCTTGTAGACGGTGTAGACCTTGATCACAAGGTCGTCGTACACGGCTGTGACAAGGTATTCCTTTCCGATGTACTCAACACGGGTGATTCTGGCGTTCTCGAACCTCAGGTGAGGGAAGAATTCGGGGAATGGCAGGCCGGGCATGTCGTTGACCACCATGTCCTCGGGTCTGAACAGAAGCCTGTGCTCGGGACCGTAGCACTGGTAGATCACCTTCGATCTTTCGGTCTCGGGGACCCGTAGAGTCTTGAGGATGATGTCGTAGGGAAGGATGTTGCATTCTCCCATGAAACGGGCGGAGAACTCGGAAACCGGGCGTCTGTAGACCTCTTCCGGGGCTCCTGACTGCTCGATGTGGCCTTCATTGAGAAGGATTATGCGGTCCGAGATGCTCAGAGCCTCCTCCTGGCTGTTTGTCACAAACAGGGTGGTGGTTCCTGTGGTTTTCTGGATCTCGCGGATCTGGTTTCTCAGGGCATGGCGCTCCTTGGAATCAAGGCCGGAAAGGATTTCGTCCAGAAGAAGGATGTCCGGCTGGGATGCGAGGGCTCTTGCAAGGGCCACCTTGTATTTCTCGGAAGCGGAGAGCTCTGAAGGACGCTTCTTGTCATTGCCTTCAAGATGCAGAAGATCCACAAGGTTTCTGGTCTGTGCGGCAATCTCATCCTTGGGGAGCTTTTTCGTCCTCATCGGATAGCCGATGTTCTGCTCGACGGTCATGTTCGGGAAAAGCGCATAGGAAGCGGGAATGTATGCGACCTTCCTCTTTTCCGGATCAAGGCCTGTGACATTCGTGTCACGGATCAGGATGCTTCCTTTGTCCGGTCTCTCGAGTCCGGCAATAAGCTTGAGAAGACAGGTTCTTCCGCTTCCTGACGGTCCTATGACGGATACCAGATCTCCTTCGCTGACGGAGAAATCGAATTCAAGATTCAGCTTTGAGCAGGTCTTTTTGATGTTTTCGCATATCAGAAGAGGTTTGTCAGACATCGTGCACCTTCCTTAGGAGACTGCTGCCTACAAGCAGCATGATGAAGCTAATTGCCGTGAGAACGGATGTGAAGACCGGGCCCCGGTTGTCCAGGGAACCGAGCATGATTGCAGAGCAGATGAGAAACGCAGCACATTCAGAGGACAGGAGAAGTCTTCCGACCGTGTTTCTGAAGGCCCTGCCTGCCTTGCTTCCGAGTGTTGTGGCAACGCTCGGAAGGTCGGAATCTGCGGATCTGAAGCGTGGCAGCATCACAACTGCGGCAATCGGAATGAGGTATGTGGTTTCTGCAAGGATCATCGGCAGAAAGTCCGGAAGACCTGGCAGAAGTGCCATGATTTCCAAATAGCCTGTTAGAAGAAGGTCCTGTCCTGCTGCAAGGCAGACCAGTATGAAGAACACCGGAAAGCCCATGAATTTTGTAGCGAACACCAGCCTGGATGCGATTACGGTTGCAAGCAGGGAGCTTGCCAGAATCAGAGCCGGTCCTATAAGGTCTGAGAATCCGCTGCTGCAGATGCTTGCGAACAAGCTGGTGTAGGGGGCTGCGGAAAAACTGCCCTCTGAAAAAAGAACCCTGTAAAGCAGCATGCCCGGACCTGCCAAGGTTATGCAGAGCAGGAAAAGACTGTAGATTACCAGAAGGACATGGGACAGGAACCTGCCGGGTCTGACCTGGCTGAGTCCTGCACGGACCTGCGTGTTTCTTCTACAGCCGAAAAAGGCACGGCAGAAAACGCCGACTGCAGGTAGTGACAGGACGAACGACAACAGAGGTTTGCCTGAAAGGCCAAAGGCCAGACATCTGATGAAGACAACGGAGGCACAGCCTCTGATGGCGCATCTGAGATCGGGCAATGTGACGGTTCTGAAGATGTGGAACCTTCCGACTCCCAGAGTCCTTGCGCTGTCGGTTATTCTGTCATCGATTGTCCTCCAGTAGCTGGAGATGATCAGGATTGCAAACGGGACGTTGGTGAAGACAAGTGCGGCTGCACTGTTGAAATAGCCAAATGGTGGCTTGAAACCGGTCAATGACTCGATAATTTCTATTGATGTTATTTCCACAGACAACGGAACTGTGAAACACAGAAGGCAGAATGCTTTCAGAAGTCCTTTAAGCGGGAAGCGCAGACGTGCGAAGATGTATGCGCCGGGAAGTGCAAGGACAATGCTTGCCAATGTGCAGGCGCAGGCGAAAAGAAGCCTGTATCCGAGCGCCATCAGGGCTGCCTTGTCAGTGAAGATACTGATGATGAAAGGGTAGAGCGACTGGACCGCCATTGCCAGCGGTGCAACGGTCAGCAGGACAAACAGCAGGACTGCCGGCAGAGTATGTCGTCTGTTGAATGATTCAAGGCCTTTCACGATTTTCATGATAACATAAACGGTTGCGATATTTAACTCATTTTGGTTAAATGTAGGGTATGGTACAGTTCTATCTGCTGTCAGTCTTGTTCCTCGTCCTGTCCGCAGGGCTGCTTCTGGTTGACAAGTACGGAACGACGTTTCTGTTTCTGATCAACCTCAAGACTCTGTACACTTCACGCAAGCTGGTGAGGACCGTGTACCTTGTTTCCGGACTTCTGATCGCCGCCGCAATTGTTGCGTTTCCGATTTCCCCGGGTCCCGTGATCCTGGGCGATGTCCTTCCTGCGGCGAACATAGTGATAGTGCTTCTCTATCTCCTCAAGAACATGAACAAGATGGATACCGTGCTCGAGTACAACAACGGAAAAAGAAACGCCCTGGGCTTTGCGACCCTGGGCGTTGCTGTTGTCCACTTCCTGTTTCCAGGCATTGTGATTATTTAAAGGACTGTTCCGTTGGGGATGCAGACTCCCTTGTTGATTACGATGATTCCATCGTGGATGGAGTAATCGCCGTAGTCTCCTTCCTTTCTCTGGATGTCGTCGATTCCGATTCTGCAGCCGTCTCCGATTCTGGCGTTCATGTCGATGATTGCCTTCTTGATGATTGAGCCCTTTCCGATACCGAGGTTCGGGATTCCTTTCTTGGCGTTCTCCGCTTTCTGGACTTCGTTCTCATAGAAGGTGGCACCCATGCAGTAGACTCCATCCAGCGATGCGCCGCTTTCGATGATTGTGCGGACACCGATGATGGAGTTGACTATGTAGGCGTTGGTGATGATGCAGCCTTCGGATGTCAGCGAGCTTGTGATGTTGCTGAAGTTGACCTTTGAAGCCGGAAGATGTCTTCTGTGGGTGTAGATCGGCATGTCCTCATCGTAGAAGTTGAACTTCGGATGGATGCTGGCGATGTCGAGGTTTGTCTCGTAGAAGGCCTTGATTGTTCCGATGTCCTCCCAGAAGCCGTTGAACAGATAGGATGCGACCGGTTTGTCCTTTGTGAGATCTGGGATGATCTCCTTTCCGAAGTCGGTCTTGTCGTTGTTGAGGGCATCTTCCATTGTCTTGGCCGTGAAGATGTAGATTCCCATGGAGGCAAGGTACTCGTTGCTTCTGTTGGGATCCTCTCCGAGGGAGTCCTTGAGGTACTTCGCATTGACCTTGTAGTCTGTGATGTCCAGCGACGGTGCCGGCTTCTCAAGGAACTGTGTGATCATTCCCTTGTCATCCGTCTTCATGATTCCGAGTCCGGTTGCCTCTTCCCTTGAGATTGTCTTGGCTGCGACGGTGAGCTCGGCACCTGATTCGATATGTCTCTGGAGCATCTTGGAGAAGTCCATTCTGTACAGCTGGTCGCCGCTGAGGATCAGGTAGTAGTCCGCTTCCTGGTCATGGAAGTGCTTGAGGTTCTTCCTGACGGCGTCCGCGGTTCCCTGATACCAGGACTCGCTGCTGTATGTCTGCTCTGCAGAGAGGATCTGTACGAAGCCTGAGTTGAACTGGTCGAAGACATAGGTCCTTGCGATGTGGTTGTGAAGAGATGCTGAGTTGAACTGCGTCAGCAGATAGATCTTCGTGTATCCGCTGTTGATACAATTCGAGATGGGGATGTCCACCAGCCTGTATTTACCTGCAAAAGGCACAGCGGGTTTTGCTCTGTCCGCCGTCAGCGGGAAGAGTCTTGTGCCTTTACCTCCACCAAGAATGATAGCTACTACTTTTGGTCTGCTCATTTGGTCTCTCCTGTTGTTCTATTTGTTCTGTTCGTAAGCTTTTTGTATACGCTTATGTATTCGTCAGCGGATGCAGACCAGGAGAAGTCCTGGCTCATCGCACGCTGTCTGATCTTGTCGAAGGAATCAGCGCCTTCCTTTTGCTTGTAAAGTTCGCATGCGCGGTGCACATACTTGACGATCTCGTATTCCGAAAGGTTCTCGAAAAGAAGGCCGGTGCCCTCCTTCGGGAACTTGTCCACATCGATGATTGTATCAGCAAGTCCTCCGGTCTTGTGCGCGATGGGGATTGTTCCGTACCGCAGGGAATAAAGCTGGTTCAGGCCACATGGCTCATAGCGGCTGGGCATGAGGAAGAAGTCGCTTCCGGCCTCCACCAGATGGGCCATCTTGTTGGAGAACAGGATGTTCACCGACAGGTTCTCATGCTTCTCGCCAAGCTCACGGAGCCTGTTCTCGAGGTTGGAGTCTCCCGTGCCGATGATCACGAACTGGACATCCTGCTCGTTGAGGATGCACTCCAGGCAGTTGAGAACGGTGTCGAAGCCTTTCTGCGCTGCAAGTCTGCTGATCATGGCGAACATGGGGACATCGGCTCTGACGGGAAGGCCGAGCTGCTGCTGGATCTCCTTCTTGAGCTTTGCCTTTCCTCCCATCCGCTGTGTGCTGAAGTGGTAGGGGATCAGGGTGTCCTTCTGGGGATTCCACTCGTCGATGTCGATTCCGTTGACGATTCCCTTGAGTTTGTTGCGCCTCTTGGTGAGTATCGGATCGAGTCCGCAACCCTGTTCGGGAGTCTGGATCTCCTTCGAATAGGTGGGGCTGACGGTGGTGATGTAGTCCGAGTAGACAAGGGCGGCCTGAATCATGTTCACCTGACCGTTGGAGAACAGTTTCTCGTCCGGTCTGACGTTCGCATGCAGAAAGTCCATTCTGGGGAATGTTCCCTGGTACGCGAGGTTGTGGATGGTGAACATGGTCTGGGTTCCCTTGAAGAACTGGCTTCTGTTGACCTTGAGGAAATATGGTACCAGACCTGCCGTCCAGTCGTGGGCATGCAGGACATCCGGCTTGAAATTGATGGTCTCGCACAGCTGGAGTGCTGCCTTGCTCATCAGTGCGAATCGGAAGAAGTTGTCGCTGTAGGGTGTGAAGCTCGTGTCTCCGTAGATTCCCTTCCTGTCGTTGAACACGGGATGGCAAACGAAGTAGTAGATGGCCTTTTTGACCTTCTTCATGCGGATCTGGACCTGTTCGGCCCCGTCCAGCATGGGAACGTCGAGCTTGCAGACCAACTCTCCCGAGTCCTCGAGTTTCGTGTTGTATGCGGGAACGACGATCCTGGCATCATGGCCTTTATCGATCAGTGCGGGAGGAAGAGCTCCTACAACATCGGCGAGTCCGCCTGATTTTGAGAAGGGGACTGCCTCACTGGTTATCATTAGAATGTTCATGCAACCATTCTACCCCATGGATTTATATTTATAAAGGAAAATAAATGTAAACAGATTACAGGGGCGGAATGTCCCGCGAAACAGGGATTCGGGGTATAATCGCAACATTGTCAGGTCAATACAGCAAGCTTGTCCAGTTGGCCTTGCGATAGAGGGCCAAGTATCTTAAACTAGGTGTCGCAGAGGTTTAAATGGACAGAAACGAAGCAATGAAAAAGGCCCATGAGCTGGTTGCGAAGATGACCGTAAGCGAGGCTGCAGGTCAACTTATCTTCAATGCGCCGGCCATCGATAGACTGGGTGTTCCCGAGTACAACTGGTGGAACGAGACACTTCACGGGGTTGCGAGGGCCGGCTTGGCCACCGTTTTCCCGCAGGCGATCGCCATGGCGGCGACGTTCGACGGAGACCTGGTCTTCCGCGAAGCGGAGATCTGCGCCACGGAAGGCAGGGCCAAGTACAACGCCGCATCCTCATGCGGGGACAGGGACATCTACAAGGGCCTGACATTCTGGTCTCCCAACATCAACATTTTCAGAGATCCCAGATGGGGCCGCGGTCACGAGACTTTGGGAGAGGATCCTTGCCTCACGGCAGCACTGGGTGTCCAGTTCGTCAGAGGTCTTCAGGGAGAGGGGCCTGTGATGAAGGCAGCCGCCTGCGCGAAGCATTTTGCAGTCCACAGCGGACCTGAGAGCCTAAGACACAAATTCAACGCCGTTGCCTCGGAGAAGGATCTTGCAGAGACATATCTTCCGGCCTTCAAGGCTCTGGTGGACGCCGGGGTCGAAGCCGTCATGGGAGCATACAACCGTACGAATGACGAGCCCTGCTGCGCAAGCGACTATCTGATGCGCAAGACCCTCAGAGGGAAATGGGGTTTCCAGGGCCATTATGTCTCCGACTGCTGGGCCGTAAGGGATTTCCATCAGAACCACAAGGTGACTTCATGTCCGGAAGAGAGCGTGTCGCTGGCTCTGGGAATGGGCTGCGACCTCAACTGCGGATGTACGTACGAGTTCGTGATGAAGGCCTACGAGAAGGGCCTTGTCTCAGAAAAGACGATCCGTGAGAGCGCCGAGAGGCTTTTCACAACCAGATACCTGCTCGGAATCATGGACGGAAGCTGCTTCGACGATATCCCCATCACCGTGGTGGAGTCCGACGAGCATCTTCAGGTTGCTCTGGAGGCCGCGCAGAAGTCCTGTGTCCTTCTGAAGAACAACGGAACACTGCCCCTGGATCCGGACAAACTGAAGACAATCGCAGTCATCGGACCCAACGCAGACAGCAGAATAGCACTCAAAGGCAACTATTATGGAACTTCCTCAAGGCACATCACGGTGCTCCAGGGGATCCGGAACGAGCTTCAGAGCAAGGCAAGGGTACTGTTCTCCGAGGGTTGCGACCTGTGCAAGGACAGGGTCGAGAACCTTGCAAGACCGGACGACAGGATCTCCGAGGCTGTTTCCATGGCAAAGGCCGCCGATTCCGTTGTGCTTGTAGTGGGACTTGACGAGACGCTGGAAGGAGAAGAGGGAGATGAGGGAAACAGCTACAAGAGCGGAGACAAGAACGACCTGCTTCTCCCGCAGTGCCAGAGGACTCTGATGAAAAAGGTTCTCGAGGTCGGAAAGCCAACCGTCATAGTGCTTATTGCAGGATCCTCGGTTGACCTGCAGGAAGCCGGAGAGAAGGCCGATGCGGTCCTTCTTGGTTGGTATCCCGGTGTTATGGGCGGAAAGGCAATCTCCGACATCCTGTTCGGAAAGATAAGCCCGTCAGGAAAGCTTCCTGTCACTTTCTACCACCAGTCGGACCTTGAGAAGATGTCCGATTTCACGGACTACAGCATGAAGGACAGAACATACCGATATTTCACCGGAAAGCCGCTGTATCCGTTCGGATTCGGCCTCACGTACTCGAAGGTTGAGATCGAGTCGGCCAAAGTCTGTACGACAGACGATGGTCTGAAAGTCCATGTTATTGCAAAAAACACCGGCAAAATGGATACTCAGGATGTGATTCAGGTCTATGCCCAGAACACGGGTAGTCCGAACGCTCCTGCTAACGCGAGACTTGTCGCCTTCAGGCGTGTCTGCCTGAAAGCGGGTGAGATGGATAGCTTTGAGCTTGACGTCTGCCCGGACAGCCTGCTGGTGGTAAACGATAAAGGTGAACGTATCAAGGAGGGCAAGGTCGTGCTTTTCGCCGGAACCTGCCAGCCGGATGAATACTCCTGCGCATTGTCAGGAACAAGAACTGTAAAAATGGAGGTCAACTGATGCTTTTCATAGGAATCGATCTTGGAACTTCTTCCACAAAACTGCTTCTTTCGGATGAGAAAGGAAACATCCTCAACACGGTGTCCAAGGACTACCCTCTGATCTTCCCGCATCCGGGCTGGTCCGAGCAGGATCCGGAGCTGTGGTGGAAGGCCTGTGCCGAGGGAATCCCCGAGCTTCTCAAGGGCTTTGACGCATCTTCCGTTGCCGGCATAGGAAGCGGCGGCCAGATGCACGGTCTTGTGGCCCTGGACAAGGATGACAACGTGATCAGACCGGCTATCCTCTGGAACGACGGAAGGACGGCGGAAGAGGTGGTGTACCTCAACGAGGAGATCGGCAGGAAAAAGCTTTCCGAGCTCACTGCGAACATCGCGTTCGCAGGATTCACCGCTCCAAAGATTCTCTGGATGAAGAAGAACGAACCGGAGAACTTCGCACGCATCTCCAAGATCATGCTTCCCAAGGACTACATCAACTACAGGCTGACCGGTGTCCACTGCTGTGATTATTCGGATGGAAGCGGAATGCTTCTTCTGGATGTGAAGAACAAGAAGTGGTCCAAGGAAATGCTCGACATCTGCTCAATCAAGGAATCTCAGATGCCGGCCCTGTTCGAAAGCTACGAGGTGGTAGGAAGCCTCAAGGGTGATGTCGCAGGACTTCTGGGACTTCCCAAGACCGTGAAGGTCGTGGCCGGAGCCGGAGACAACGCGGCGGCCGCTGTGGGAACCGGAACCGTGGGAGAAGGGAAGTGCAACATCTCAATCGGAACATCCGGTACGGTGTTCATCTCGTCCGACCATTTCGGAGTGGACCCCAACAACGCGCTTCATGCCTTTGCCCATGCCGACGGCGGTTTCCATCTGATGGGCTGCATGCTCAGCGCCGCATCGTGCAACAAGTGGTTCTGCGAGGACATCCTGGGATCGGATGACTACGCAGCTCTCCAGAGCGCAATAAAGCCTGAGAACCTGGGAAAGAACCATGTGTTCTTCCTTCCGTACCTCATGGGAGAGAGAAGTCCCATCAACGATACAGATGCAAGGGGAACGTTCGTGGGTATGACCATGGACACAAGCCGTGCCGACATGGTCCAGGCTGTTCTGGAAGGTGTGGCCTTTGCAATCCGTGATTCGGTGGAGGTCGCAAGAAGCCTGGGAATCGAGATCAAGAGGTCCAAGATCTGCGGAGGCGGATCCAAGAGCCCTCTGTGGAAGGCCATATTCGCCAATGTTCTGGGCATCCCGCTCGACATGGTCAAGACGGAGCAGGGCCCAGGATTCGGAGCCGTGATGCTGGCCATGGTCGGCTGCGGACTGTACAAGGATGTCCAGAGCGCCGCAGACAGCCTGGTTTCCACCGCATCCACTGTCGAACCTGATGACAAACTTGTTGCTCTCTATGAGGAGAGGTACGGTAGGTTCAAACAGATCTACCCGGCCATGAAGGGGCTTTTTTCTAGAATTTCCTGACCGGAAAACGGTTTGTACACGAATATGACAATTTTGTCATTAATTCCAGCGTACAGATGAAAATTGCTTTGTTCAATCATTGAACGTACGGGCTTGCGAGCGAAAATCGCAAGCCCTTTTTTATAAATTTTATGTCTGAGAATGGAAGAAGAATAACAACGAAGTCATATGACAAACTTGCTGTTTTGAATATGACAAAGTTGTTCTAATTGTTTCAACATAAGAATTTATGAAAAAAAATGTTGCGTTTTGGAAAAACCCGGTCTAGACTGAGAATGAAAAGAAAAACGGAGACAGTTCTGAATGAGCGAGATTGAGGTTGTCCAGTACAATGAAATTGAGGGTATGACAGCATTCTTCAATAATGTTGCTTACCGCTCTGCCCATTTGCATTCGGAATGGGAGCTTGTCTGGATAATAGAGAACTCAATGGGTATTATATGCAACGGGGTCTCCTTCGTGGCCAACGAAGGCGATCTGGTTCTCTTCTCTCCTTCTCTCGTCCATGAGTTCAAGAAGGTCGACGAAAGCTGCACCTTTATGTGCCTTCAGGTCTCACCCCGCTTTTTGGGACTGTCGAATCTCCTCGTTTCCGAGAGCGTGCATCCGGCTAAATACCTTTCTTCCGATGAGGTTTCAAAGGTAAGGACCGGGCTGTACAAGATGATGAAGAGGTATGTCAGTCAGGATGACCTCTATCAGCCTTTCTGCAAGGGACAGTGTGCACTGCTGATGTACCTGATCCTTTCGAAGATGCCGCTGTTCACGCTCTCGGATGAGGAGAATTTCTCCAGAAACAGAAAGAACGAGCGCCTTGTCAGGCTGATCAACTTTGTCGACGCCAATTACATGCACAAGGTCAAGCTCTACGATTTCGCTCAGACCGAGGGCGTAACGCTCTGCTACATGTCGCATTTCATCCAGGCCTGCCTGGGCCAGAGTTTCCAGGACTATCTGACCACGGTAAGGTTCAACCACGCCTGTTCAATGATCGCCAGAGGAAATATGAAAATGTCCGAGATCTACAAGGCCTGTGGTTTCTCAGACTACAAGTACTTTGTGAAGACTTTCTACCAGAAATGCGGAAAGACTCCCGAAGAGTATTCGAAGAGCATCATCTCCGGCATGAACAAGATCACCAGCAACTCTCTTTCCGGCTACATGGGAACCGAGGAGAAGATCTTCGACAGGCAGCAGAGCATGGAACTGCTTTCCAAACTCAGTGATTCAAGGAGGAAGGTATGCTGATCAACAGTGTCAGAGACGAATCTTTCAGAGAATATGGAAAAATCCTCGAGGGATTCGACAACAGAGACCTCGTAAAAAGAATGGGAACAATCCCCATGCCCGCCAGCGGTACCGCATATGAGCCGGGAATCGATGTCCTTGAGAAGAGCGATGTGTTCTCCTCATACAGCGACAGAGGATTCGGTGGAATGCCCATCCAGCTCGGAATGTGCTGGGGATACAACACAAAGCTCAACTGCCTTGAGTACCACAGGGACAGTGAGATCAACATCGGAGAAGGCGATTTCATCCTTCTTCTGGCAAAACAGAGCCAGATTGTGGATGGAAAGCTGGACACCTCGCTTGTGAAGGCCTTTAGGGTTCCTGCCGGCCTTGCTGTCGAGGTTTATGCCACAACACTGCATTACGCACCTTGTCAGGTCTCGGATGACGGATTCAGGGTTGCAGTCATTCTTCCCAGGGGAACGAACACGGACAAGCCGGACTTCGAGCCAAAGAGCGAAGAGGACAGATGGTTGAGAGCCCGCAACAAGTGGCTCATCGCACACAAGGATACAGACGAAGCCCGAAGCGGAGCCCATGTGGGTCTTGTCGGAGCTAACATCGATATAAAGGGGTAAACATGTTTAACGTACCAGAAGTAAAACTTGGAATCATAGCAGTATCACGTGACTGCTTTCCTATCACACTTTCGAAAGCCAGAAGGCAGGCTATAGTCAAAGCCTACGGCGAGGGTCTTTACGAGTGTCCCGTTACAGTGGAGAACGAATGTGATGCACTCAAGGCTCTGGAGGATGTCTCCAAGGCCGGTTGCAACGCCCTTGTTGTCTTCCTGGGAAACTTCGGACCGGAGACTCCAGAGACTTTGATTGCCCAGAAGTTCAACGGACCTGTCATGTACACAAGCGCCGCCGAGGGTGACGGAGACCTGATCAACGGCAGAGGCGATGCCTACTGCGGGATGCTCAACTGCTCATACAATCTGGGCATGAGACACATTAGCGCCTACATTCCGGACTATCCGTGCGTGACAGCCGAAGAGGCAGTCCAGCAGATCCGTGAGTTCGTTCCCATCGCAAGGGCTGTCATCGGAGTCAAGAACCTGAAGATCATCACCTTCGGACCGAGACCTCAGGACTTCTTCGCTTGTAACGCTCCCATCAAGGGCCTTTACGAGATGGGTGTTGAGATCGAGGAGAACTCGGAGCTGGACCTTCTTGTCAGCTACAAGGAGCACGCCGGAGATTCAAGAATCGATTCTGTCGTCAAGGATATGGCAGAAGAGCTCGGAATGTGCGGAAACAACTATCCTGAGCTTCTTCCCAGAATGGCTCAGTTCGAGCTCACACTCACGGACTGGGCAGAGGGCCACAAGGGAGCAAGGAAGTACGTCGCATTCGCAGACAAGTGCTGGCCTGCATTCCCGAAGCAGTTCGGTTTCGAGCCCTGCTATGTGAACAGCCGTCTGGCTTCCAGAGGAATCCCGGTAAGCTGCGAGGTCGACATCTACGGTGCACTGAGCGAGTACATCGGATCCTGCATCACTGAGGATGCCGTCACACTGCTGGACATCAACAACTCTGTCCCCGCATCCCTTTATGAGAAGGAGATCAAGGGCAAGTACTCATACAAGCTGACAGACACATTCATGGGCTTCCACTGCGGAAACACACCTTCCTGCAAGATGTGCTCCGACCGTGCCGTGAAGTATCAGCTGATCCAGAACAGACTTCTTGAGAACGGAGGAACTCCGGACTTCACAAGAGGAACACTTGAAGGCGATATCGCAGCATCCGATATCACCTTCTACCGCCTGCAGTGCGACAGCGAGGGCGTCCTCAGATCATACGTCGCTCAGGGTGAGGTCCTTCCTGTGAGAACCGGAAGCTTCGGAGGAATCGGTGTGTTCGCAATTCCGGAGATGGGTCGCTTCTACCGCTATGCCCTGATCCAGAACCGCTTCCCGCACCATGGAGCAGTTGCATTCTGCCACTGCGGAAAGACACTCTTCGAAGTCCTGAAGTTCCTGGGAGTCAAGGATATCGAATTCAACAGACCTGCGGGAAATCTCTACAAGGGAGAGAACCCGTTCGCCTGATATGAAGTTGTGAAGGATCCGTCAGACGGTGAAATCCGCCTGACGGATAAGGGATTTAGAAATTTGGGGAGGAACCCCGAAAAAAGGAGAATTTCCATGAAAAAAACACTAACCGTACTCTTGGTGATCGCCCTGGTTATGGCATCACTGTTCGCAAACGGCGGAACAGAAGCAACTGCAACTGCAGGCAAGAAGACTGTTCTCAACGTCATGTCATTCACGGACGAAGTCCCGAAAATGATTGAGAGATACTTTGAGCTCCATCCTGAAGAGGCTGCAAAGTACGAGCTGAACACAACCATCATCGCAACAACCGACGGTCTGTATCAGCCGGCTCTCGACGAAGCTCTCGCTCAGGGCGGCGCAAACGCTCCTGACATCTACTGCGCAGAGGCTGCATTCATCCTCAAGTATGCTCAGGGTGACGCATCACAGTTCGCTGCAACATACAAGAGCCTCGGAATCGATGTCGACAAGCTCATCAAGGAAGCTGACATCGCCAAGTACACAATCGAAATCGGATCCAGAAACGGTGAGCTCGTCGGTCTCGGATATCAGGCAACCGGTGGAGCATTCATCTACAACAGATCTGTCGCCAAGGCAGCTTTCGGTTCTGACGATCCTGCAGTCGTTGCAGAGAAGATCGGTGCCGGAACAAACAGCTGGGACAAGTTCTTCCAGGCAGCTGCAGAGCTCAGAGCAAAGGGATTCGCAATTGTCTCCGGTGATGGTGACATCTGGCACGCAGTCGAGAACAGCTCTGACAAGGGTTGGATTGTCGATGGCAAGCTTTACATCGATCCGAAGAGAGAGGCTTTCCTCGATCTGTCAAAGAAGCTGAAGGACAACGACTACCACAACGACACCCAGGACTGGACAGAAGGCTGGTATGCTGACATGAAGGAAGCCGGAGCTAAGAAGGTTCTCGGATTCTATGGTCCGGCATGGCTGATCAACTACGTCATGGGCGGAAACGCCGGCGACACATACGGAGACTGGGGTGTCTGCGCATCCAACGTCGGATTCTTCTGGGGCGGCACATGGGTCCTCGCAAACAAGGACACAGCCAAGAAGGACATCGTTGCAAAGATCATCACATGGATCACTCTTGATTCCTCAGACACAGGTCTCCAGTACTTCTGGGCAAACGGAACTCTCAACGGAGAGGGCGGCACAAAGGATTCCGTCGCATCCGGTACAGTCATGGCCAAGTCCGATGGAAAGCTTGACTTCCTGAAGGGCCAGAACATGTTCGATGCATTCGTTCCTGCAAACCAGTATGCAAACGGAAAGAACCTCACACAGTATGATGAGACAATCAACACCTACTGGAGAGACCAGGTCCGCCAGTACACCGCAGGTGCCAAGACCCGCGAGCAGGCAATCAAGGACTTCAAGACCCAGGTTAAGGAAAACCTTGACGTCATCGTTGAGTAATACCTGTAGAAGTTTACTTAGACCAGGGAACCGGGAAATCGGTTCCCTGGCTTAAGTTTTAATTGTGGAGGAAACTCTAGATGGAAAAAAGAAAAACCTTCAGCTATGCAAAATACGGGTACCTGTTCAGCCTTCCGTTCATCCTGGCCTATGTGATCTTTCACCTGTACCCGACCCTGTATACGATGATTATCGGTTTCACCGATCTCAAGGGACTTGGAAAGACATCCTTCAAATTCCTTTCCGACCCGTTTCTTAACTTCAAGGCAATCCTGTCATCCGAACTGTTCAGGACGGCTCTGAAGAACACTGTGACGATCTGGATAATCAACTTCATCCCGCAGATCATTTTCGCACTTCTGTTCACTGCATGGTTCACATCCCCCAGATGCAAACTCAGAGGGCAGGGGTTCTTCAAAGTAGTATTCTACATGCCCAACATCATGACGGCCGCAACCATCGCCGTCCTGTTCCAGGCATTGTTCTCATATCCGACAAGCCCTGCCAACGACCTTCTGATGAAGCTCGGGCTGATCCAGGCCCCGTTCAACTTCCAGGTCGACAAACTTTCGGCAAAACTTGTCGTTGCATTCATCCAGTTCTGGATGTGGTACGGCTACACCATGATCATCCTGATCTCCGGTGTGCTGGGAATCAACCCCGAGATATTCGAAGCTGCCGAGATCGACGGCTGCTCCGGCGCCCAGACCTTCTTCAAGATCACACTGCCGTGCCTGAGGACCATCATCCTCTACGTCCTGATAACCGCCCTCATCGGTGGTCTCACCATGTACGATATCCCGAGGCTGTACCTCAACGGAGGTCCTGACAACGCCACGTTGACGACGAACGTCTTCATCTACAACCAGGCGTTCTCAGGTTCCTACCTCTACAACAGGGCTGCCGCGGCTTCGATGATAATGTTCATCCTCATCGGTATCAGCTCGGTATTCGTCTTCCGCATGTACAGGGAGAAGGACCTTAAGAAGACCGACCGCCGCAGAAGACATCTTGCAGCGAAGAAGGAGGCCGTCAATGAGTGATAGTATCAGAAGAGTCAAGCGTGTCAGCAGACCGTTCATCGTGCTGATGTATGTAGTGTGTATCTTCTTTGCGATCCTGAGTCTGCTTCCTTTCGTCATCATGGTGATCAACTCCACAAGAAGCACATATCAGGTCCAGCAGCATGCTCTGAGCTTCCTTCCTTCCAAGTATCTGCTCAGCAACCTGAAGATCCTGACCAGCAAGGATACGTTCCACCCGATCAGAGGTTTCGTGAACTCCCTGATCATCTCCAGCGGAACAACCATCTGCGCCGTATATTTCTCGACCCTCACGGCCTATGCTCTTGTGGCATATCAGTGGAAGCTGCGCAATGCGTTCTTCTCCCTGGTCCTGGCAGTCATGATGATTCCCACACAGGTGACGAGCATCGGATTCTACCAGATGATGTACAGGGTCCACATGACGAACAACTTCCTGCCATTGATCCTGCCTGCGATAGCATCGCCTTCAATGGTGTTCTTCATGCGTCAGTACATGATTCCGTCATTGCCGCTTGAGATTGTCGAGTCCGCCAGAGTCGACGGCTGTCATGAGTTCAGAACTTTCAACCAGATTGTCATTCCCATGGTGAAGCCGGCCATGGCCACACAGGGAATCTTCTGTTTCGTTGCATCATGGAACCAGTTGTTCCTGCCTCAGATCCTTCTTACAAAGAAGAAACTGTACACGATGCCGATCATGGTCAGTCTGCTCAAGGGAGACATCTACAAGACCGAATACGGTGCAGTCTACCTTGGACTGGCACTCACGGTTCTCCCTCTCTTCATTGTCTATTTCCTTCTCTCCAAGTACATCATAGCTGGTGTTGCCCTTGGTGGAGTGAAGGGGTGATAGGATTTTCTTTTTTCATCGGGGCTGTCGCATGCGGCAGCCCCCTTTGTTTTGCTTTCAATAGGAATTGTTGTTGATCTCGTCGATGTACTCGCTGGCATAGTGGGCGGCAATCGCTCCATCGGCAGCGGCGGTGACAATCTGTCTGAACGGGGTGTCCCTGACATCTCCCACGGCAAAGATTCCCGGGATATTGGTCATCATGTGGGAATCCGTCTTTATGAATCCCACCCCGTCCTTCTCGCAGTCAGGAACAAGCTGGCTCTGCGGGATGTTTCCCACAAAGATGAATACACCGTCGAACTCCTCGGTGCTGACCTCACCGGTCTCCTTGCTGAGGAATGTGACGGACTTTACCTTGCCGTTCTCTCCGTTGATGGACTGGACTGTGGTGTTCATCTTTGTCTTGATTCCGGCATCGGTCATAGCCTTCACAATGGAAGCCTGTGCTCTGAAGCGGTCACGCCTGTGGGTGATGGTGACATTGTCGGAAAGCTTTCTCAGATACATGGATTCCTGGCAGGCGCTGTCTCCGCCTCCGCAGACAAGGATCTTCCTGTTCTTGAAGAACGGGCCGTCGCAGGTGGCGCAGTAGCTCACTCCGTGGCCTGTGAACTCCTTCTCTCCGGGGACCTCAAGGTTGCGGTGTTTGGATCCTGTTGCAATCACAACGACAGGAGAACAATAGTCTGTATCAGAGGTTTTAACCTTGAAAGTTCCATCTTCAAGCCTTTCTATGCCATTGACCGAGCCGAAGAAAATCTGGCATCCGAAGCCGGTTGCCTGCTCTTCGAACTTGGCTCCGATCTCATAGCCTGAGACCTTTCCCAGTCCAGGGTAGTTCTCGATCTCATCGATTATCATTGTCTGACCGCCGGGAGCCATCTCCTCGATCAGAGCGGTCTTCCTTCCGGCTCTTGCGCTGTACTGTCCGCAGGCAAGTCCGCCCGGACCTCCGCCTACAATCACGATGTCGAATCTTTTTTCCTCAGCCATTTGTTTTCTCCCCATCCTTTGATTTCAGCTTCTCTTCAAGAGCGATTTCGGCATCGCTCTTTCTCAGATAGACGGGACCCTGACCTATGTCGTCGGCTCCGTCCTTCTCGTATTTCCTTACGGCACAGTCGATCAGTGAAAGCGATGTGGCTCTTGCCGAGACGACATCTGAGATCACGGTCTTTCCTGTGCCGTAGATGTTCTGGAGCACCGGTGCGAAAAGCTCTGCATCCGGGCCTGTGACAAGGATTCTGTCATAGGGCTCAAGGACCTTCATCAGGTCAGCTTCGGTTCCGTCGGTGTCCGCCATGATCCTGGTTGCAGGGGCGCTTGTCTTTTTCTCGAAGACGGCCAGATACCATCTCTGCTTCTTTGCATCCATGACTGTCACAACAGCGCCGTCGAAGCAGGGGACGCAGTTTGCAAGAACCTCCATGGTGGATACCGAGACAAGGGGTTTTTCAAGGCCGTAGGCCATGCCCTTCAGAGCGGCCATTCCGATTCTAAGACCTGTGAACGATCCCGGACCTCTGGTACAGGCCAGAAGCTCAACTTCCTGTGTGGTGATCCCCGCATCCTTGCAGAGTTCCAGAACAGTCGGAACCAGGCGCTCGGAATGCTGGAGGCTTCTTCCCATGGAAGTCCTCTCCTCGAAAAACGAGTCTGTCTTCAGGGCCACTGAAAGGGCCTGGGACGATGTGTCTGCTGCAAGGATGTTCATGCTTCACCTCCAACGACGGAAACTGTCCTGCTCTGGTCATCGTTGACCTTGATATCGATGAACAGCGTGTTTTTCGGGAGCATCGAGTCTATGACCTCGCTCCATTCGATCAGGCACACTCCGTCCGAATAGAGCATGTCCTCGCCGCCTATCATCTGGAAGTCCTCTTCACTTGTTATCCTGTAAAGGTCCATGTGGTACATGGGAAGGCGTCCCTCATACTCCTGCACCAGCGTGAATGTGGGGCTTACGATTGCCTCCGTGATTCCGAGGCTTCTCGCCACACCCTTGGCAAAGACCGTCTTTCCGGCTCCAAGGCTTCCGCGGAGCGAGATGACCGAGCCGGGTCTGCACTTTTCCCCGAAGCTCCTTCCCAGGGCCTCCATGTCATCGGCTGTCCTGCAAACGATTGTTGTGTTCATAGAAAATCAGATCTCCTTGAACGGAATGCCGTTGCTGTTTTCCTTCAGGTTCTCGATGTCCTCGTCGGAATAGACATCCTCGCTGATTATCTGTCCGATCTCATCCCCGGTCTGCTTCTGGTACTCTTCGATCAGGTACTTCAGCTGCGGGTCCTCCGGATCGATCTTGCGGGCTTTCTCAAGCAGTTCCCTGGATTCCTCGAACTCGCCTGAGGCCAGATGGAGGAACGCCAGATTGGAAAGATAGATGACATCCTCGCCGTCAAGGTCCACCGCTATCTGGAGATAGCTCTTGGCAAGCTCCGTGTCGCCGCTCTCGCGGGCGCAGATTGAAAGCTCGTTGTAGACCTCGGCGTTCTTTCCGTCGATCCTGATGCTCTCAAGGAGGTCCTTCTGGGCACCGCTGTAGTCCTCAAGGACACGCTTTGCCCAGCCCCTGAGGAAGAATGCCTCCCAGCTCTTCTCGTTGGATGCTATGTACTTGTCCATGATCTCAAGGGCATCGTCTGGACATCCCATCATCATCTTGTCGTAGGCATACATGATCTGGTCCTTGGAGCTGAGCATCTTCTCGATGGACTTGAGGGTGTGCATGGCCTCCTCACGTTTCTTCCTGTCCTGCTCCAGCTCGGTGTACTTCGCCAGAAAGTCGCGGGCGCTCTCAACGTCTCCGTGCCTCATGTGGAATGCGGAGATCTCGCTGTAGGTGGGGGCGTAGTTCGGATGCTTTTCCTTGCACTCGTTGAGGATGGCAAGGATCTTGTCGTCATACATGTCGGCCTCGGTGTCCCTGTTCTTCCTGTGGAGGTCCACGGTCATCTGGGCATAGAGGACGGCAAGGTTGATGTAGCTTTCCGGTACATCGGAGAGATGGTTCACGGCAAGCATCAGCTCTTCGGCGAACTCATATTCCCTCTTGTTGCTCTGGGCTATGGCGGCAAGGTTCAGTTCCTTGACCACATCCGGCTGGAGCTCCAGGAGGAGTTGCTTGTAGTAGTCTATGTTCTTGTTCTCAGGGTCCCAGGCCACGACCTTGATCAGGCCTGCGACGATGCTGTTGAAGTCAATGTCTTCTGTAACGCTTCCCTCCGGAAACTGGATGGGGAGCGGGACGGCTCCGGACATGGAGACCTCACCGATTTTCCTTTCCTCGGGGAGAGTGATGAAACGTATGTCTTTCAGTTCTTTGCGCATGTAAGAGAATATAACAAAAACAGTTTGGAAAATAAAGGCATCGGAAGGCGCAAAAAAAACGCTGCGGTTACTAGGACTGGAATCTCTTGAACCGAGGTTCAAGGGGGATCCCCAGTTAAGTCGCCGATTCTGTTCCTTGAAACCCTAGGGTAGGAGCAATGCACAGCTTCTATGCCGGGATCCGTTCTGTAAGTTTGAGCAAGAGAATTACGTCTCTTCGCCGCAACTGTAATTATGGTAGCATAGGGTAAACCGCATTGGAAGTGCAAAAAAGCGTCTTTTTGAACAGTTCGGTAAAATTCAGCTGAGAGCGACGGAGACGGCTATCTCCGCATATTTTTCATAGGTGTCACGGCCCATATTGCGCAGTCTTCCCACTTCCCAGATCTCTTTCTCCAGCTTGTCGGCGCAGAAGAACATCTGGAAGCACTGGACGTTCCTGTACTGGGCAACGGCCATGTTGGCGGCACATTCCATGTCCACACAAAGACATTTCTCGTCCTTCATCATCTTGGCGGCGGAAGGGGTCTCCCTGTAGAAGGCATCCGTTGACCAGACGCGGCCGCAGATATGGGGGACATCCATGTCCGTAAGGATGGAGTCGAGCTTTTTGGCTGACTGGATGTCTATCCAGTTGCTGTCGTGCGGGGCATAGTGCCAGCTTGTGCCTTCATCGCGGTATGCCTGGGTAGGGACGATTATGTTGCTCCCGTTCAGCGGGGACAGTGAACCGGCTGAACCGATGAACACAAAACGCATCACGTTGCGAGCGATGTACTCCTCCATGAAGCCGGCGGAGAGCGGGGCTCCTATGGGAAGGTTGACAACACCTATGCGGTCATGTTTTACCTTTGCCTCATAGACGGGGCAGGGGAGGCCGCATCTGAAGGTGGAGACCTGCTTCAGGTTGTACTTGCGGTCGATGGCCTTAAGGAGCTTTGTCTGCCATGTCACGACCATTGCAAACGGCATCTCTTCATCGGTTCTTACTATGTCACGTGGCTTTAGAAGCTCTTCTTCTCTGAAAAACGGCAGCATGTTCTCTCCATGAAAAGGGTTCCTGAACAGTCTACTTTGCAAGGGCACGTCTTTCAATACGGATGCTGTTTTTGAGTTTACTATTGCATGTGGCTCCGAAATGGTGATAGTATTGACTTCAACTGTTTCCAATATATAGTAATGGAGTTTCGAGTTGTTAAAGTACATTGTCAAACGAATCTTCCTGGCTCTTGTCACGATCATGATAATCTGTCTGATCACATTCTTCGTGATGCATGCCGTGCCCGGAGGACCTTTCAACAGGGAGAAGGCTCTTTCACAGGCGACCATTGACGCGCTCAATGCCCGCTACGGATTGGACAAGCCCCTCTTCTCCCAGTTCATCAGTTACATGAAGAACATCCTTCATGGAGATTTCGGAGTATCACTCAAGAACGGCCGTGAGATAAGCGACATCATCGCCGAGTCGTTCCCGATCTCAGCAAGGCTCGGACTTACCGCGATGTTCTTTGCCCTTACTCTGGGCATCATTCTAGGTAGTACAGCCGCAATTATGAGGAACAAGTTCCCCGACAGGGTCATTGTGTTCTTCTCCACGCTGTTCACCGCGGTTCCCAGCTTTGTCCTTGCGACACTGCTTCTGCTTGTGTTCTCCATCAAGCTCGGATGGGTGCCAGTCTGGAGCGCCAACGAGACGCACTACCTTCTGCCTGTCATGGCTCTTGCGGCCTATCCCATGGCCTATACCACACGTCTTGCCAAGACAAGCATGCTGGACGCTCTGGGACAGGACTACATCAGGACCGCCAAGTCTAAGGGTGTCGCAAGATGGAAGGTCATCTTCAAGCATGCCCTGAAGAACTCCATGATCCCGGTCATCACATACGCCGGTCCCCAGATCGCCTACATCATCACGGGTTCGATGGTCGTTGAGACCGTCTTCACAGTAGGTGGAATCGGAACCAAGTTCGTCAGCGGAATCAACAACCGCGACTACACCCTGATCATGGCCACGACCATCTTCCTCGCAACGCTGATGGTCATCGCAACGCTGATCTGCGACATTCTCTACAAGCTCGTGGATCCGAGAATCAAATACGAGTGAGGAGGGCGCAATGGAAATCAAAAGAGACGAGAACGGAAATCCGAAGAAAGCGCCTTTCAGCCTTCAGGTAGATCTCTCGAAGTTCAATTCGGCCATGTTCGAGAAGGCATCCGACGAGGAGAAGAGCCAGCAGGACGTCATGAGCGAGAGCACCACGTTCTTCAAGGACGGAATGCGCAAGCTCTTCAGGAACCCGCTCGCAGTGGGAAGCATCATTGTCCTGAGCCTGATCCTTCTTGTGATCATCTTCGCACCGCTGTTTGTCCCGTACCGCTATGAGGAGATCCTCTCCGTAGACGGAGTCAGGGACAAGGGAGCAAAGAACCTTGCTCCGTTCACATATTCGAAACTCGAGCAACAATACATAGAAGCCGGCGGGACACGCTTCCCACATATCTTCGGAACCGATGAGCAGTGCCGTGACTACTTCATCCGTGTCATCTACGGAACAAGGGTCTCGCTTGTCGTAGGTTTCTTCGCAAGCATCATCGTCCTGATCATCGGAATGCTGTACGGAAGCATATCCGGATATCTGGGAGGCAAGGTAGACCTTGTGATGATGAGAATAGTCGACATCATTTACTCGCTGCCGGACATGCTGATAATCATATTGCTTTCCGTTGTCCTGCAGACGGTCCTCCAGTTCACGCCGGGTTCGTTCCTGGATTCGCTGGGAACCAACATGATCTCGCTGTTCATAGTCTTCGGTCTGCTGTACTGGGTCAGCATGGCCCGTCTGATCAGAGGCCAGATCCTCTCGATCAAGCAGAACGAGTACATCCTGGCAGCCAAGTCGATCGGCGCCCCGACCGGAAGGATCATCAAGCGCCACATCCTGCCCAACTGCCTTTCCGTCATCATCATCTCCACGGCACTTCAGATTCCGTCGGCAATCTTCACCGAAAGCTATCTGAGCTTCGTCGGTCTGGGTGTTCAGGCTCCGATGCCGTCGCTGGGATCTCTTGCCAACTCGGCAAGAGGTGGCCTGCAGAGCAACTCCTACAAGCTGCTCTTCCCGGCTTTGATGATCTGTCTCATAGTCCTGAGCTTCAACCTTCTCGGTGACGGTCTCAGAGATGCGTTCGACCCGAAGTTGAGGAAGTAGTATGGCAGACACAAAGACAAAGGAAAAAGTACACCTTCTCAGCGTACAGGACCTGCACACATCGTTCTTCACCGATTCCGGAGAAGTCCACGCCGTCAACGGAGTGTCCTTCAACCTGGATCCCGGTGAGATTCTCGGAATAGTAGGTGAGTCCGGATCAGGAAAGAGCGTCACTGCATACTCCATCATGCAGATTCTTGCCACAACCGGCCGTGTCGTCGGTGGAAATATCCTCTACAAGGGTGATGACCTGACCAAGTGGAACGAGAAGAAACTCTCTGAGTTCAGGGGGAAATGCGTGTCCATCATCTTCCAGGACCCGATGACCAGCCTGAATCCTGTCTTCACGATCGGCAACCAGCTGATGGAGGCAATCAAGCTCCATACCGACAAGAAGGGCAAGGTGGCCTGGGACAGGGCCGTGGAGCTTCTCTCCCTTGTGGGAATCAACGAGCCCGAGCGCCGCATGCGCCAGTATCCGCATGAGCTTTCAGGTGGAATGCGCCAGCGTGTCATGATCGCCATGGCACTTGCCTGCGAGCCGGATATCCTCATTGCCGACGAGCCGACAACGGCTCTGGACGTCACCATCCAGGCCCAGATTCTCGAGCTGATGCAGGACCTTCAGAAGAAGCTCGGAATGGCGGTCATCCTCGTCACCCACGACCTTGGTGTCATCGCGGAGCTCTGCGACAACATCATAGTCATGTACGGCGGAAGGATCTGCGAGCGCGGAACAGCCAACGAGATCTTCTACAGCCCGCGTCACGAGTACACCAAGGGCCTTCTGAAGTCCATCCCGAACGTGAAGAACATGAAGGAGAAGCTGGTTCCCATTTCCGGTACTCCGATCAACATCCTCAATCTGCCCAAGGGCTGCCCGTTCTGCGCAAGATGCGAGAACTGCATGAAGATCTGTCTGGAGCAGCCGCCCATGGAGATTGACATCAACGAGAATCACAAGGCTTCCTGCTGGATGAATGTGAAGCTCGCATTCGAAGGAGGTGCCGTATGACAAGCACTCCGCTTATTGAAGTTAAGAACCTCAAGCAGTACTTCCCCGTAAAGACCGGTTTCTTCAAGACCGAATACCTCAAGGCTGTGGACGATGTCTCGTTCGCAATAAATGAGGGTGAAACTTTGGGTCTTGTCGGAGAATCAGGCTGCGGAAAGACCACAGTCGGAAGAACAATCCTCAGACTGTACGAGCCCACTGCCGGCGAGGTTCTCTTCCATGGCGTTCCTGTCACGAAGAACAACATCCATGGAATGAGACAGAAGATGCAGATGGTCTTCCAGGATCCGTATTCATCGCTCGACCCCAGAATGACGGTCGAGGACATCATCGGAGAGCCTCTGGATGTCCACCATCTGTATGACAACAAGAGCGAGAGAAGGGAGAAGATCCTCACCCTGATGGAATATGTCGGACTGAACGCAGAGCATGCCACACGTTATGCCCACGAGTTCTCCGGCGGTCAGAGACAGAGGATCGGAATTGCCAGAGCACTGGCAGTGAATCCGAAGTTCATCGTCTGTGACGAGCCTGTATCGGCTCTGGATGTCTCCATCCAGGCCCAGGTCATCAACATGTTCGAGGAGCTTCAGGCCAAGCTCGGTGTTGCCTATCTGTTCATAGCCCACGACCTCCTGGTCGTCCACCACATATCGAAGAGAATCGCCGTAATGTATCTCGGAAAGATTGTGGAGACCGGACTGGCCGATGATGTGAACTACACGCCGATCCATCCCTACACGGAGTCCCTTATGTCTGCCGTTCCGATTCCGGATCCGGAATACACCAGAAAGAGACAGAGGATCGTCCTCCAGGGCGATGTCCCCAGTCCGCTGCGCATGCCTTCCGGCTGTCCGTTCAGGACCAGATGCCGCTATGCCTGCCCCAAATGCGAGCAGGAAATGCCGCCTCTTACCGACCGTGGCAATGGACACAAGGTCGCTTGCTGGGTAAAGTAAGGACATCAGGATCCGGTTACGGTCTGACGAAATTGAATCCATAGGCTTGCGTTGCAGGCCTTGCATATCAAAGGAGAAAAAGAAATGAAGAAGACAATTACAATCCTCATGGTACTTGTTGCTCTTTGTTCTGTCGTTTTTGCCACCGGTGCAGCCGAGACACAGAAAGCTGCTCCGGCAACTGCCGAACAGGTCATCAACGCAGAAGAGTACAAGGGTGCTGACTATGTCGATCCCATCAAGGGATGGGCAAAGTATGATGCTCTGGTTGCCTCAATCAAGGCTGAGACAGACAAGGCTAAGAGAACACAGATGATGCACGAGGCTGAGGATATCCTCATGAGCAACTGGTGTGTCATCCCAATCTACTACTACAACGATCTGTACATGGAAAAGCCCTATGTAAGCGGCGTCTACTCGAACCCGTTCGCAACAAAGTTCTTCCAGCATGCATCTCTTGCCAACGGTTCGAAGACAATGCGCATCAACCTTGCTTCAGAGCCTGATTACCTCGACCCGGCTCTCAACAGCTCTGTCGACGGTGCATGTCTTGCATCAGCTGCATTCGCAGGTCTTTATTCCTACAACGAGCAGGGTGTCACAGCACCGGCTCTTGCCGAGGGATACTCTGTTTCCGCAGACGGACTGACCTACACAGTCACTCTCAAGAAGAACCTCAAGTGGTCGGACGGCTCCGCTCTCACAGCACAGGACTTCGTCTACTCATGGAAGCGTGCGGTTTCTCCTGAGACTGCCGCCGACTACGAGTACATGTTCAGCGGCTTCGACGGATATGCAGAGGGCAACCTCAACGTCGTCGCTCTCGATGACAACACCCTCCAGTTCAAGCTCATCGCTCCTTGCGCCTACATCGAGGACCTGATGGCATTCCCGACATTCTTCCCTGTCAAGCAGGCTGCTGTCGAGTCCTACAAGGACTGGAAGACAAGCCCGGGCGGCTGGTGTCAGGAAGCCGGATTCGTTTCAAACGGACCGTTCGTCTGCACAGGCTGGAACCACGATGTCTCAATGACATACGAGAAGAACCCGTACTACTGGGATGCTGCAAACGTCAAGCTCGACAAGCTCGAGTTCATGCTCTCAGCCGATGACAACGCCATCTTCGCAGCTTACAACGCTGGTAACCTCGATCTCATCGACACTGTTCCGACAGACGAGATTGCCAAACTCATCGAGACCAAGAACCCGGAGTTCAAGGTTGTCGACGAGCTCGGAACCTATTATGTTGCATTCAACGCAAAGAGCTCTCTGTTCAACGGCAAGACTCCTGCTCAGGCAGCCTGCATCAGAGAGGCTTTCTCAATCCTGATCGACAGAGACTACATTGTCGAGAACATCGGACAGACCGGACAGGTTGTCGCCAACGCATTCATTCCTCTCGGGATGGCTGACGGAAACGGCGGCATCTTCAAGTCAGATGCCAAGAAGGGTTATTTCGATGCCTATGCAATCAACAATGATCCGAAGGGAACAACAGCCAAGGCAGTTGCACTGCTCAAGGCCGCAGGTTACAAGTTCGGTGCAGACGGAAAGCTCTCTGCTGAGACTCCGATCAGCCTGACATACCTGACAAACCAGAGCTCCGGTCACGTCATGATCGCCGAGTCAATCCAGCAGGACCTCGCAGCTGTCGGTATCAGCCTTGCAATCCAGGTTCAGGACTGGAACGTCTTCCTCGAGGAAAGAAAGAAGGGTAACTTCGACTTCGCACGTGAAGGTTGGATCGCAGACTTCAACGACCCGATCAACATGCTCGAGATGTGGACAACAACATCAGGAAACAACGACTGCCAGTTCGGTCGCTGATTCTGACCTGAGTCAAACAGACTCAGACAAGGGCTGTAACAACAGTCAGGATTTCTGGCTGAAGGGTTACAGCCCTTCTTTTATACACAAATTTCCAGCCGTAAATTTAGGGCAGGGGTACTTAACAGTCACGGGATTTAGTAATATATTAATATATCAGTGAGGGATGGTTATCATCCTGAGTGCAGCAAGGTTGAAGGAGCCTGAGGAAACAGGTTCTGAGGGCTCCCTGAACATAAAGCCATTTGGAGGAATGATTATGGCACGTTTTACACTCCCTCGTGATCTTTATCATGGGAAAGGAGCTCTGGAGGCTCTCAAGACATTCACTGGCAAGAGAGCGATGATTTGCGTCGGTGGCGGTTCTATGAAGCGCTTCGGTTTCCTGGACAGGGCAATCTCCTATCTCAAGGAAGCAGGAATGGAAGTCGAGGTTTTCGAAGGCATCGAGCCCGATCCATCCGTCGACACCGTGATGAGAGGTGCTGAGGCCATGGCAAAGTTCCAGCCGGACTGGATCATTGCAATGGGCGGCGGTTCCCCGATCGATGCAGCCAAGGCAATGTGGATCAAGTATGAGTATCCGCAGACCACATTCGAGGACATGTGCAAGGTTTTCGGCCTTCCCAAGCTCAGGACAAAGGCTCACTTCTGCGCAATCTCATCAACATCCGGAACAGCAACAGAGGTAACGGCTTTCTCCATCATCACTGACTATACCAAGGGCATCAAGTTCCCGATCGCAGACTTCGAGATCACTCCCGATGTTGCCATCGTCGATCCCGATCTGGCAGAGACAATGCCCAAGAAGCTTGTCGCACATACCGGAATGGATGCAATGACACACTCTGTGGAGGCCTATGTCTCAACAGCCAACTGCGATTTCACCGATCCTCTTGCAATCCATGCCATCGAGATGATCATCAAGGACCTTGTTCCTTCATATAACGGCGACATGGCCGCCAGAGACAGAATGCACAACGCACAGTGTCTGGCAGGAATGGCTTTCTCCAACGCTCTGCTTGGAATCGTCCACTCCATGGCCCACAAGACCGGTGCCGCCTTTGCCGACTACGGTGCACACATCATCCACGGTGCTGCAAACGCCATGTACCTTCCCAAGGTCGTCGCCTTCAACGCCAAGGATCCCGTGGCCAAGAAGAGATACGGTGTTATTGCCGACTACATGGGACTTGAGGGAAAGAACGATGACGAGAAGGTCGCCGCTCTGATCGCTTATCTGAGAAAGATGAACGATGACCTGAACATCCCGCACTGCATCAAGAACTACGGTGCAGACAGCTATCCCTGCGAGCAGGGCTTTGTTCCGGAGAAGGTCTTCCTGGAGAGAGTCCACGACATTGCAGTGAACGCAATTGCCGATGCCTGCACAGGATCCAACCCCAGACAGCCGAGCGTCGAGGAGATGGAGAAGCTTCTCAAGTGCTGCTACTACGACACTGAAGTCGATTTCTGATTATTACAGGAAACACAAAAGCCCTCGCTCCGGCGAGGGCTTTTATTATGTGCGGACCATCTTCTATTCGTTGTTTCCGGTGTACAGACGGTAGTAGCGGCCTTTCTGGGCCAGCAGCTCGTCGTGTGTTCCGCGCTCGATGATGCGTCCCTTTTCCATGACCATGATGCAGTCGGCATTCTTGACTGTGGACAGCCTGTGAGCGATTACAAACGATGTGCGTCCGTTCATCAGTGCGTCCATGCCTTTCTGCACAAGGCGCTCCGTTCTGGTGTCGATGGAAGATGTGGCCTCGTCCAGGATGAGGGCCGGCGGGTTGGCAACCGCGGCGCGGGCGATTGCTATTAGCTGTCTCTGGCCCTGGCTGAGGTTTGCTCCGTCGTTGCGCAGGATTGTGTCGTAGCCGTTGGGTAGTCTTCTGATGAAGCCGTCGGCGTTGGCGAGCTTCGCAGCCTCGATGCACTGATCGTCGGTTGCGTCCAGACGGCCGAACCTGATGTTCTCAATCACGCTTCCCGTGAACAGGTGGGTGTCCTGAAGGACAACGCCAAGGCTGCGTCTGAGGTCGGCTTTCTTGATCTTGTTCACGTTGATCTCGTCAAAGCGGATCTTGCCGTCCTGGATGTCGTAGAAGCGGTTGATCAGGTTCACGACAGTTGTCTTGCCGGCACCGGTGCTTCCGACGAATGCAAGTTTCTGGCCGGGATTGGCATACATCTTGATGTCATGAAGGACCATCTTGTCAGGATTGTAGCCGAAATCCACTCCGTCGAAGGTAACAGCGCCTTCGAGCTTCCTGTAGGTCACGCTGCCGTCGGCCTGATGACGGTGTTTCCACGCCCATGTCTCGGTCAGCTCGTCAGTTTCGGTGATGTTTCCGTTTTCGTCTATTCTGGCCCTGACGAGCTCGACATAGCCGTTGTCCTCCTCGGGCTTCTGGTCCATCATCTCGAAGACACGGCCCGCACCGGCGCTGGCCATGACAATGCTCGAGAACTGCTGGCTGACCTGGGTGATGGGCATGGAGAAGCTCTTGTTCAGCGACATGAAGGTGACCAGGGCGCCCAGTGTGAGGCCCGAGAATCCATGCAGGGCCAGGATGGCACCTACAATGGCCACCAGCACGTAGCTGATGTTTCCCATGTTGCCGTTGACGGGCATGATGATGTTCACAATGGAGTTGGCGTTTCTGGCGCTCTCGCGGAGATTGTTGTTGAGCTTTTCGAACTCCTCGATACTCTTGTCCTCGTGACAGAAGACCTTGATGACCTTCTGACCCTGCATCATCTCCTCGATGTATCCGTTGACCTTTCCAAGGTCCTTCTGACGCTGGACGAAGTATTTTCCGGACATGGAGCTGAGTTTGGCCGTGATCCTGAGGCTGAAGAACACCATCAGAATCGACAGGGCCGTCAGCGGCAGGTTGAGGACTATCATGCTGACAAGGGTGGATATCAGCGAGATGAATGAGCTGATCAGCTGCGGGATGCTCTGGCTTATGACCTGCCTGAGGGTGTCTATGTCGTTTGTGTACACGGACATTATGTCGCCTCTGGCGTGCGTGTCGAAGTATGTCAGGGGCAGGCTTTCCATCTTGTTGAAAAGCTCTGTCCTGAGCCGTTTGAGGGATCCCTGGGAGACCATGATCATGATCCTGTTCATGCTGTAGTTGCAAAGGACTCCCACGGCCAGAACGCATGCCAGTGTCATCAGTCTTCTTGCAAGCGGCGAGAAATCGGGATTGATCTTTCCCATCAGCGGTATAATGTAGACGTCGATGAGGCTCTTTGTGAAAAGAGTCATCGAGAGTGTTGCGAGTGCGGAGATTACGATGCATCCGATGACTGCAAGGAAGTGGAACTTGTAGTCTTTCAGGACATAGCGCATCACACGGATTATGGGTTTGAAAGTGCCTTTCTGGGGCTTGACCATCATTCCTCTGGGAGGACGTTCGGGGGCTTGTTTTCTTTCGCTCATTCTGTCCTCCTAGTTCATCTTCTCGTCGAAGTCGCCACCGCTCTGCATCTGGACATCGCAGATCTCCTTGTAGATCTGGTTGTTTCTGAGCAGATTGTCGTGTGTGTCGAATCCGTTGACCGCACCGTCATCCAGAACGATTATCCTGTCTGCGTTCTGTACGCTGGATATGCGCTGTGAGATGATCAGTTTTGTGGTGTCCGGGATGTTCTGTGCAAAGGCCTTGCGGATCTTTGCGTCTGTTGCTGTGTCTACGGCGCTGGTCGAATCGTCCAGTATCAGCACCTTGGGGTTCTTCAGAAGGGCGCGTGCAATGCACAGCCTCTGCTTCTGACCGCCCGAAATGTTGGTTCCTCCCTGTTCGATCCATGTGTCGTATTTGTCCTTCATGTTCTCTATGAACTCGTCGGCACAGGCCAGGGCGCAGGCGTGTCTGCACTGTTCCAGAGTGGCCTCTTCATTGCCCCAGCGGAGGTTGTCCAGAATGGTGCCGCTGAATATCTCGTTCTTCTGGAGGACGACGGCGACGTTGTTTCTCAGGACCTCGAGGTCATAGTTTCTGACATCGGTTCCACCGACTCTGACGGTTCCGGATGTCACGTCGTAGAGCCTTGAGATCAGGCTCACGAGGGTGGACTTGCCGCTTCCGGTGGCTCCGATTATTCCTATGGTCTCGCCGGATCTGATATGGAGGTCGATGTCCCTGAGGGTGCTCTCGCCGGAGCCCTTCCTGTATGTGAACTGGACGTTGTCGAAGTCGATCGATCCGTCCTTGACCTGCATGACGGGGTTCTCGGGATTCCTGATGTCGGGCTCCTCGGTGAGGACCTCGCTGATTCTTCTTGCCGATGCCAGGCTCATGGACAGCATTACAAAGACCATGGAGATCATCATCATGGACATGAGCATGCTGATGACGTAGCTGAACAGCGATGTCAGGTTTCCGGTGGTCATCTCGCCTGCGACGATGAAGTGGGCGCCAAGCCAGGCCAGGAGTATCATGCAGAAATAGACCACCGACATCATGATGGGTGCGTTGAAGGCAAGCATCTTCTCGGCCCTGACCGAAAGCGAATAAATCCACCAGGCGGCCTTTCCGAACTTCTCCTTCTCGAAGTCCTCGCGGACGAATGCCTTCACAACCCTGATTCCGGTCACGTTCTCCTGGATGCTGGCGTTGAGCTCGTCGTATTTTTCGAACAGGCGTTTGAATACGGGCATGACCTTGTACATTATGAAGAACAGGCCGAAGCCCAGGAAAACAAGGCCGACGAGGAACACCAGTGTGAGCCTGACGTTGATCATGAAGCACATGACCATGCTCAGGATCATCATAAGCGGTGCACGGACGGCGATGCGCAGGGTCATCTGGAAGGCGTTCTCGACGTTCGTGACATCGGTTGTCATTCTGGTGACAAGACCTGCCGTGCTGAAGCGGTCAATGTTGGAGAACGAGAACGACTGGATTCGTCTGTACATGCTGTCGCGGAGGTTCGTTGAGAAACCTGTGGAAGCTGTTGCGGCTGTCTGGCCTGCCTTGATTCCGAAGAACAGGCTTACAAGTGCCAGCGCCAGCATGATCGCACCATAGCGAATGACATTGGTGAGGTTCCCTCCGTTTATTCCCTTGTCGATTATCATCGCTGTAACGAACGGAATGAGAATCTCCATGAAAACTTCAGCGGAAACGAGGATGGGCGTCAGAATGGCCTGCTTCCTGTACTTTCCGATCTGACTGAGTAGAGTTTTAACCATAAATAGGAATATATATATTTGTTATGGGATAGGCAATATCAGTGATAAGTTTCAGTATTCGCCCACGCCGCCTGCCTCGAAATACTTGTGAAGCTCGAACGGAGAGAGGACTCCTTTCTCTGTTACTATTCCCGTAATCAGATCCGGAGGTGTCATGTCGAAGGCAGGATAGTAGCCCTTGATTCCCTGTCCAACGGCGGCGGTCCTGATGTGCATGGCCTCCAGGGTCTCATCAGGGTTTCGCATCTCGATGGTGACCGTGTCCCATGTGGGATGGCCCGGATCCGGTGCTCCTGCAACATAGACAGGGATTCCGAAGTATTTGGCACAGATGGAGATCTGGCTGGTTCCCACCTTGTTGAAGACATAGCCGTCGCAGCAGATGGCGTCGGCGGCGCATGTGAAGACATCCACATGCTCTTTCTTTATCACATAGGCCGGCATGTTGTCAGTGATTACGGTAGTGTCGAACCCGAGCTCTGAGCAGACGGTTGCGGTAAGTCTTGCGCCCTGGAGATAGGGTCTGGTCTCGGGACAGAACAGTCTGATGGTCTTTCCCATCTTCTTGCATGAACGGAGCATCATTCCAAGGACGGTATCCGCATAGCACTGGGTCATCACCGTTCCGTTGTCGGGGAAGAGCTCTGCAAGATACTGACCCATGACCGCGAGCTTCGCATATCTGACGTTGGTGAACTCAACCACATGGTCGCGGATGGCGATGTCCACACGTTTGCCTTCCTCAAGTGCCTTTTTTGCGGCAACCAGACAGGCGTCGGTGACAAGGATAAGGCGTTTTCTGGTTGTGGGACGGGCATTGGACAGACAGGCTGCGGCCGCTCTGAGATATTCCATCTGTTTGTCGGCGGACATGTCCCTGCATTCCCAGGCTGCAAGGGCCATCCCCATTGGGGCTGCGATGTAGGGGCCTGTGCTCTGTGTGACCATGTCGCGTATCGCCTGCATGACCTCAACATGGGTCTTGCAGATGACGAACACCTTCTTTGCAGGGTAGATCCTTCTGTCGAGGATCCTGACCTCTCCGTTGTCATACCATGCTATGTTGTCGTATTTCTGTATGAATGCAAGTCCTGTGTCCTGACGCTCCATGGACTCCTCCTCGGGATGAAACTTATGAGTTGACTACCTTATCATCTTAGTTGATTATTTGTACGAGGGAAAGGCCAAAAAGCAGGTCTGGCTCTCTGACGGGGATACTTCTATGGACCATCTGAAAATAAGGGAAAGCATCGTAAGGTATTCAAGGCTCATGTACGATGAGCATCTTGTCTCAGCCACCAGCGGAAACGTCAGCATAAGGCTCAAGGAACGTCCGGATGCCTTTGCAATAACTCCGAGTTCGGAAAGCTATGCTGGTATGACACCTGACAGGATAGTGATTATGACAATTGACGGGGAAATCCTGAAATGCGCCGAGGATGCAAAGCCTTCTTCCGAGTGGAGGCTTCATGCCGAACTGTACAGGGCAAGGAAGGATGTGAACGCCATTGTCCACACACATTCACCGTATGCAACATCCTTTGCAGTTATCCGCGAGAGCATCCCTCTGATCCTGATCGAGATGCAGCCGTGGCTCGGCGGAGATATCCCGCTTGCGGAATATGCGCCGACAGGCTCCCTTCAGCTTGGCCTTAACGTTGCCCGTGACATCGGTGACAGGGGTGGCTGTCTTCTTGCCAACCATGGCGCCGTTGCCGTTGGAACAGACATCGACCTTGCCTATGTTCGTGCCTCCTATGTCGAGGATGCGGCCAAGATCTACCATATGTCCAGGTGCGTGGGAAAGCCTGTGGTCATTCCCATGAACTGAGGAGGTTCCCGTGTTCGAAGGTTTTTCCTATGAGCTGTATGAGAATGCCGCTTCCTACATCCGCGAGAGGCTTGCGAAGACTCCTGACCTGGCTGTTGTTCTCGGTACGGGCTGCGGACCGTTTGCCGGAAGGATGAGAAACTGCATCTCAATTCCATATTCCGATATTCCGGGATTCCCGGTTACCACGAACAAGAACCATGCCGGATTGCTCGTTGCCGGGTACATCGGAGACAGGTACATAATCTGCATGAACGGCCGCTTCCACTTCTACGAAGGCTATTCCATGGAGGAGCTGAACATTCCCGTCCATGTGCTTCATGTCCTCGGGGTTAAGACTCTGGTCCTTACAAATGCCGCAGGTTCTTGCAACCCGGACTACAGGACCGGTGATGTGATGATAATCCGTGACCATATAAAGCTTTATGGCGGAAGTCCCATGAGGGGCCCGAATCTGGAGGAGCTGGGGCCGAGATTCTTCGGAGTGTATGACATGTACACCTCCAGGCTCCGTGAGATTTCGAGGAAACTTGGGGAGAAGGCGGCCCTCAAGGTCCATGAGGGAGTGTACATGTTCTTCCCCGGACCTCAGTTCGAGACCGCATCCGAAATCAGGGCGGCCCGGATTCTGGGGGCAGATGCCATAGGCATGTCCACCGTCACCGAGGCACTGACCGCAGCCCATTGCGGGATGTCCCTCCTTGGGCTGTCGCTAATCACCAACATGGCAACAGGTATGGAAGAGGGGAATGTGGACGGCTCTGAAGTGGATGAGGTGGCACTCAAGGCGGCCCCCGCATTCAGCTCCTATATCGAGACAATAATCAACCATATCTGACAGAAGGAGATATCACATGTCAATTCTTTTCAGGAACGCTAAGATCATCACAACGGAAAGGGGATCGATGAAGGTCTTATCCAATGCTTTTCTGGGTGTGGACGGGAAGTTCATAGACTACATAGGAACCGCACGGCCCAAGAAATCCTACGATGAGGAGATTGACATGTACGACAGGCTTCTGATGCCGGGTCTTGTCAACGGCCACGCCCACACCGCCATGAACCTCCTCAAGGGGGTCGGAAGCGACCTGCCTCTGCAGGAATGGCTCGAGACGGTCTGGCCCATCGAGGACAGGATGCGTGACGAGGATTTCACCTCCGGCATGGAGATGGCCATCCTTGAGATGTTGGCCGGCGGAACCACCAGTTTCTCCGACATGTACATGCGTCCTATGGTGACTCAGAAATGTGTGGGCGTGAGCGGAATCAAGGCAGACCTTACCCGGGTTGTCATGGGTGGAAGTCCGGATACTGACTACGTGACCTTTGCGAACAGACTCGAGGCTCTGGCGTTCCACAAGGAATTCGACGGTGCCTATGACGGAAGGCTCCACGTGGACTGGTGCATCCATGCGGAATACACTATAGCCGACAATATCGCCGTAAGATGGGCGGATGAGATCCAGAAGCTCGGCGGCCGTTTCCATACCCACCTTTCCGAGACAAGACGCGAGCACGATGCCTGTGTGCAGAAGAGGGGAAAGACCGCCGCCAAGTGGTTCAGCGACCTGGGTTTCTTCAACCTCCCGTCCTATGCCGCGCACTGTGTGTGGGTCACGGATGACGATCTTGGAATCCTGAAGGAGAAGGGTGTGACCATTGTCCACAACCCGACTAGCAACATGAAGCTCGGAAGCGGTTTCGCGCCTGTCCAGAAGGCGGTGGACATGGGAATCAACGTCGCTCTAGGAACGGACGGAAGCTCGAGCAACAACAATGTGAACATGTTCGAGGAGATGCACCTTGCATCGGTCATCCACAACGGATACACGCTCGATACCACCATCATGAAGCCTGAGACCGTGATCAGGATGGCCACGCTCGGCGGAGCTCTGGCCCAGGGAAGGCCGGACACCGGATCGATCGAGGTCGGAAAGAGGGCGGACATCATTGCAATCAATCTTGATGCCCCGCATATGGTTCCCGACTACGATACTCTGGCTCTGGTCACATACTCCGCACAGGCAAGCGATGTGTGCATGACCATGGTGGACGGAAAGATCCTGTACAGAAACGGCGAGTTCCTCACCATGGACCGGGAAAGGATATTCCGCGACTACAGAAAGTCCTTCGAGTACATGTCACATTTTGCAAAATGAGGTTTTTCAGCGGGCTTTTCCGATGAACCTGATCAGGTCATCGGACGAATAGAATCCGAGCTTTTCATGTGCAAGGCGTCCTGCTTTCTGGTGAAGCAGGGTTCCGTTCTCAGTGGCGTTTGCATCACCCTGTGCGGCTAGTGCCGTGATTATTCCAGAAAGAACATCGCCGGATCCCGCAACTCCCAAAGACGGGTTCTGACCATCCACCACATATATTTTATTGCTCTTGCAGATCCATACTGTGTTTGCCTTTACTGCAATTGTGCTTTTTGTTCTCTCTGCTGTGGCTTTGAGCGCATTCATCCAGCTTTCCGGGGTGTCTGTCCTGAGTTCAGGACAGAAAGAGGCAAGCAGGGCGGAGTATTCTCCAAGGTGAGGGGTCATGATGCAGTTCATATCTGATCTCGCTGTGAGATTTAGTCTTGCAAATGCTCTGATTCCGTCGGCATCGACCACTATTGTCTTTGCTTGGTCCAGAGCTGTTTTCAGAGCGTTGTCATGTTCTTTACCCATGCCCGGACCGCAGAGCACGGCATCGAACAATTCCATGTTTTCCATGGCATCATACGTTGTCACCATTGCAGAGGGGATTGCCTTGGAGATTGCAGGAATCAGGGACTCTTCTGTGAATATGGTCACAAGACCGGCTCCCGCATGGAATGCGGCTTTTGCTGCAAGCACGACTGCACCCGTGAACCTTCCGCTTCCGCCTATTATGGCAATGGATCCCCGGGTCTTCTTGTAGGCGCTGCTTTCCATCTTCCTTATTGAGAGATCTTGCTCCTCGAGCAGTCTGATGTCTGAATCGGGTTTTGCACCTTCCGGGAAGAATGGGAAGGTTGTTGTGATTATTCCGGTGTAATCTCTGTTTTGAGGCAGATATATTGCCGATTTCGGAACACCCATGCAGATTGTCTGCTGTGCTTTGATGCATTTTTCGAAGCAGACTCCGTCGCCCATGCCCGACGGAACGTCAAGGGAAATCACATTCTTTACGGACTCATTGATCTGTCTGATGCAGCTGTCGAACGGTGCTCTGGGTTCGCCTTTGAGGCCGGTTCCGAACAAGCCGTCTATGATCAGGTCTGTGTCCTTCAATGCGGTTTCCAGGTCTTTTGCAAACTTTATCCCTATCTTCTCACAGGCTGTTCTCTGGATCTGCCTGAGCTCGGTCTCCTTTCCGTTGTCCAGAAGGAGGACCTTGATGTCCCTGCAGCCGTCAAGGAAAGCGAGTCTTGCCATTGCAAGGGCATCGCCTCCGTTGTTTCCGCCTCCTGCTATGAAGAGGGTCTTCCCGACTTCTTTGATTTCCTGACGGATAATCGAGTAGGCCGAGAAAGAGGCATCCTCCATGAGGGTTATTCCCGGAATCATGAAGTCCTTTTGTGTGTTTTCATCCATCTGTCTGGACTGAATGTCTCCGAACAATGTCTGCATGACTGTAAATTTATCAGATTAATTGACCGTTATAAAGGTGTTATTCCGCCCGCTTTTTGCTATATTTGAAATGACTTTATGTCTTTTGGAGGGATTTCCGTGAGTGTTTTCTCTGTTCTCTACAGAAAGTTCTTTGTGAAACGCTATGATGATGACAACATCATCTTCCATTTTGCATACACCGATTTTCCGGGCATGGAGCAGCGTCCCGTGGAATTCCAGTCAAAGCAGGGCCTTACCGTAAGAGGCCACATCTATTCCTACCCGGGCGAGCACGGCAACGATCTTGTCATCTTCTGCCACGGAATGGGAGGAGGCCACAGGTCCTACATGCGTGAGATCGAGCGCATCTGCCGCCAGGGCTTTGAGGTTCTTGCCTACGACAACATCGGATGCTGGGAATCGGACGGAAGCGACATCAGAGGTCTTTCGGAATCCGTCAACGACCTTGTCTCCTGCATGGACTACATCGCCTCCTCGGATGAGCTGAAGAACAGGAACATTCACATCATCGGCCACTCCTGGGGAGGTTATGCCGCGGGCAACATCCTCAACTTCAGGACTGCAAACATAAAATCCGTCACGGTGATCTCGGGCTTTGCAAGCATAGACTCGTTCACAGAAGGGGGATTCGGAGCCAGGCTCAAGGCTTTCAAGAAGAACCTGCAGAACTTTGAGAGAAAGGCAAATCCCGACTACGCCGAAAGTTGCAGTGTGGATGCATTCAAGGATACCAAGTCAAAAATCCTTCTTATCCATTCGAAGGACGACAAGATGGCCGACATCAGGACCGGCCTGGAATATGTGAAGAGCCGTGTGGAAAACCCGAATGTCTCGTACCTCGAGGTGGACGGCAAGGACCACAATCCGAACTACACCCAGGATGCTGTCAGCTACTTCCGCGAGGTCTTCGGCGAGTATGAGAAACTCGTGATGATGAGGAAACTCAGGACCCCGGAGCAGAAGAAGGCCTTCCTTGACCCGAAGGACTTCGTGCGCATGACCGAGCAGGACGAGGATATCTGGAAGCGCATCTTCGCCAACATGGAGAGTGCAAAGTGAGTGAGATCTTTTCCCGCACGGAACTTGTCCTTGGCAAGGATGCTCTTGGGAAACTGAAGGAGTGCCACGTCATCGTCTTCGGCCTGGGTGGGGTGGGTTCCTACGTCGTGGAGGCCCTTGTCCGCTCAGGTATCGGAGCTCTGACAATTGTGGACAACGACGAGGTCTGCGAGTCCAACCTGAACAGACAGCTGATCGCCACCCGTTCCACCATTGGCCTTGCCAAAGTCGATGCCTGTGAGAAGCGGATCCTTGACATCAATCCGGAGTGCAGGGTGACCAAACTCAGGATGTTCTATCTTCCTGAGACCGCGGACAGCATCAGGCTTTCCGATTTCGACTATGTTGTAGACTGCATCGACACCATCACCGCAAAACTGGAGCTTGCCGTCCGCTCAAAACAGGCGGGAGTTCCCCTGATCAGCAGCATGGGGACGGGAAACAAGGTCCATCCGGAGCTTCTGAGGGTTGCGGACATCTCCAAGACAAGTGTCTGTCCGTTTGCACGTGTGATGCGACGCGAGCTTTCCGTGCGGGGAATCAGACATCTGAAATGCGTGTTCTCGACGGAGGAACCTGTCAAGACACCTGAGGTGATGGACGGAAGAAAACGTGTTCCCGGAAGCACGGCTTTTGTCCCCTCGGTCGCGGGACTGCTCATTGCAGCCGAGGTCGTGAGGGATTTGGTTTCAAATTGTGATGATACAGACAGATAGGAGGCGGATATGAAGGTTCTTTTTATCAATGGAAGTCCCAGGCTCGGTGGAAACACGAGCATCGCGATAGACGAGATGGTGAAGGTTTTCCAGCAGGAGGGAATCGATACCGAAGTCATGGAAATCGGAAACCTGCCCATCCGCGGCTGCATAGCCTGCTACAGCTGTGCGAAGACGGGTAAGTGTGTCTTCGACGATGCCGTCAACAAGGCCGCCGTCAAGTTCGAGGAAGCCGATGCTCTGGTTGTCGCCACTCCTGTCTACTATGCGTCTGCGAACGGCACGCTTGTCTCTTTCCTGGACAGACTGTTCTGCAGCACCTCGTTCGACAAGACAATGAAGGTCGGAGCCTCGATCGCCGTTGCAAGGCGCGGGGGATGCTCGGCCACGTTCGACGAGCTGAACAAGTACTTCACCATCAGCGGCATGCCCGTTGCCTCCAGCCAGTATTGGAACAGCGTCCACGGCAGGCAGAAGGGGGAGGCTGTCCAGGACCTCGAGGGTCTTCAGACAATGAGAACCCTTGCCAGGAACATGGCTTTCCTGATGAAGAGCATCGCTCTTGGCAAGGAAACGTACGGGCTTCCGCAGAAAGAGAAGGCAACGCCGACCCATTTCATCCGTTAGTAACCTTCCTTGCCCAAAGCTGTTTTCGATAGTATTATTGTCGGTGTACACATGTATCCACTCAGGAGGATGTTCAAATGAAGGAAGTTCTGATCGGTCTGGGAGCAGGCCTTATCATAGCAATCATCGTTTATCTCTGGCAGAAAATCAGCAGAAACGATCTTGAGAAGAAGTACAAGGCGGAGATCGCCCGCCTGAAGAACCTTCTCGCAGACAGAATGGACATCGAGTCCGAAGGCGTCTCCAAGCTCAGAAAGGAAAACGAGGAGCTCAAGAAGGCCAACGAGAACCTGCGCATCACCAACGCCAACCTGGCACAGAAGCCGGGCAGGGCAGAGGTCCAGAGGCTTCACATCTACCAGCAGGCTGTGGACAGACTTGTCATCAACAGCCCCGGATTCGGAGCAGCCTGGCAGAGCGCCCTCAAGGAGAGCGAGGAGGAGTTTGCAAAGACATATACCGGCACACAGGCTTTCTGGAAGAAGGTCCTCCCGGGCAAGACCAATGCTAAGCTCATCTCCAACGGTGATGTCGTCGACGAGCAGTGAGCTGTTGAGAAACAGTAAGATTGACCAACACCGCCTGTTGGCATAAACTTTCATCTGTTGCCATGGTGGTGGAATGGTAGACACCGGGGACTTAAAATCCCCTGCTTGCAAAAGCGTACGAGTTCGAGTCTCGTCCATGGCATCAAAGTGGGTCGACATTGATACAATGCCGACCCTTTTTTATTTCTTTACAGTGAAAGAGTTAAGCCGACAGACCAACACAAACAGCAAAAATATCAGCCTGAAAATCCTATTCTTTTGCCCGTTTTAAGCCTTCTTTCAGCATCCCAATGCAACCCCCTACGGAGTAATTCTCAAAAGGTTCAGGGCATATCCACAGTGGAGAACGAAACCCCACCGTTTCGTACAGCCCTCTTCAGCACAGGAGTGTCCTTGAAGCTGTCGAACGACTGAGGGAACATCGTAAGAACGGTTATGCGCATAGGGCTGGTAGAACTGGCGTTATGCATAGTCACTTCCCCATCATGTTGAGCATGATGCCGCTTTGGTCCTTAGTGAACAGCTGGCTCACCTCAAGAGGAATGTCGAACAGCGTGCAATCAAGCTGTCCGCGAAACCACTGCAGGTACAGCGAAACCAAACCGCCTGCAAAGAAAAGAGCCCTTATGTGAAAGCTCTTGGATCTTCGCACCTCCAAAGGTATGGATTGGTCCTGCTCCATGTACTCTATGAATATGGACATGAGCTTTTCAATGAAAAGGCCTGATTCCGGAGTAGCCACCAACGTCTTGTAATATTCGGGATCCTCGGAAAGGAAGATGCTCACCTGAAGGAGAAGAGGAGCAGAATTGGAGAAGAAGTTCTCCAACCTGAAATCCTTGAGCAAAGTCATGAGCTTGTCTATGACATCCTGCTCTATCTCGTTAATGAGGTCCTTGAGACAGGAATAGTGGGCATAGAACGTAGCCCTGTTTATGTTTGCCTCGTTGACGATGTCCGTTATCGTTATCCTGTCGGCAGGCTTTCTCTTTATGAGGCTTATGAAAGCCTGACGTATCAGACGTTTGGAACGAAGCGCATTGCGGTTGCGTTTCCTTTCAATGGGCTTATCGAAAGCCTCACATTCAACACCAACTCTCACTTCGTTCTTTTCTTCTGTCGCCATATGTAAAATTCCACCTTTTCGTAAAAAAACAACCCAAAGCAGGTTCCAAGAAGCATATTGTATAGCATCAAAACAAAAAAGTACAACACATGTTGTAGAAAGATTTATGTGTCGGAGTTTAAAATCCAACAAGAAGCCAAATACCTGACAAGACAATATACTACATATAAACAAATTAGACCAATTTTCCAACATTTTTCAAACAAATGTATAAATTTATACATTATAGCAAAGTTATGTATATTCCCAACATCAAACTATTGCCAAGAATGTACTTTGAAGGTATTTTTTCACAGTCAATCAGAGGAAAATTGGAGAGGATTTCATGAAAAACAAGAAACTGACATCCGTACTAATGTATCTAGTGCTTTTCATCGTATTCGTAGCACTCTTCCTTGTCCTTCGCTGGTTCTATTCCACAAGGACGGAGACAACCTACGAACGCCCTACCACACCAGTGGAGGTGACGATGCCGCAGGTAAGGACATTGACCAAGCAGATCACGCTTTCGTCCTATGTATCGGCAGAGGACACAGTAGCCGTAGTTCCATACCTAGACGGGACAATCCTTACATACAACGTGCAGGAAGGCGACTATGTCAATGAAGGCGACGTCATAGCAACGATAGACCCTGAACCATACGAACTGCAGAGAAAACAAGCAGAAGCCGCATACCTAGGCTATCAAAGCACGTTCGAGAGAGTCGAGAACCTCTATAAGACAGGTGGAGCCTCGAAGCAGGACTACGACAGCGTCAAGGCCCAGCGCGATGCATACAAGGCCCAGCTTGAACTTGCAGAGCTGCAGCTTTCCTACACCAACGTGAAAGCCAAGACAAGCGGAACGATTCTGAAGACGCTTGCATCCCAAGGCGGCACAGCAGCGAAAGGCACACCAATAGCCGTAATCGCAAACCTTGACGACCTCACAGTGAACCTCAACCTTGGCGAACAATACTTTGGACTCTTCTCCAAGGCCAATACTACAGCAGGCGACACGACAACTCCAAGTGCAAACGACTATACAATCACCGTGACTCGCCCAGCAGGCCAATACTCGCAGGAAGTCTCCACGACAGCCACAATAAAAGCGGTCTCACCGTATGTAGATTCTTCAAGCCGAAACTTCAAGCTCTACCTCAAATTGGACGACCCAAGCGCATTCAATCCAGGAATGTACGTCAAGGTAACAATCGCAATCGAAACGCAGACAGGCTACAGCATAGAACGCAAGGCCATGAAACTTGACGGCAGCGCCTATTATGTACAAAAGGCCAACGGCACGGAGACAGATGCGTCAAGCGAATACACCGCCAAGAGCATCGGTCTATCAAATGCTTTCGCCACAAGTGAATATGTCATTTTACCAGACGAGTACAAGGATGAAATGTTCATCATCAAAGGGCAGAACGACATCTTTGCAGGCCAACCGGTTGCAATCGTGAACGAAGGGGTTCAGGAATGAAGCTTACACGTTATCCTGTAGCGCACCCCGTCATAATAGCCATGACACTCCTTGCGTTGGGCGTGTTTGGACTCATGGCGGTGGCGGACACCAACACGGAGTTCCTGCCGGACATCTCCAACCCAATGGTATACGTGCTCACGATATACCCAGGTGCATCCAGCAAGGACATAGAAGAGACCGTTACGAACGTACTTGAAGAGGATTTCGTAACGCTTCCAAACTTCAAGAGCATGTCGTCCCAATCCATAAACAGCGCATCAATAGTGTCTGTAACGTACCAGGACGGCATTGACCCATATGACCAGATAGACGAGGTGCGAAACCGCATAGACGACCTCATAGACGACCTTCCTGACGGCATACAAGGCCGCCCTTATGCATTGGTTGGTGGAACGTCCATGCTACCAATCGCATCGTTTGTCATTGAGAGCACGGACGGCGACATAAACGCCGTAGGCGAATACGTTGACAACGAAATCAAGCCGCAGCTCACGCAGATCGCAGGTGTCTCCACCATAACGGTCAATGGTGCAAAGACGCCAACCGTGGACGTAAAGCTTAGAATGGACGACCTCAACAGCCGCGGAATCTCCCCTATTGCAGTATTCCAGATGCTTTCCTACGGCAACTACTCCATACCTTTGGACTCAGTATCGTTCGAGGGCACGGCCATAGATGCAAAGTTCGACTCCACATACACATCCCTGGACGAGATTGCATCCATCCCCGTTGGCTACTCGCTTGACGGAGGCATGATAAGATTAGCCGATGTCACAGACATCTCCCTTGACTACAAAGACGGCGACTTCTTCGTTACAAAGGATGGAAAAGAGGTCATAAGCGTAGACATATGCAAGAGAAGCGATGGAAACACCATTGAAATCACAAACCAGATAAAGAAGATACTAGCTGAAGAGGAAGCCAAATACGGCGGAGCCCTCAAGTTCAGCATGGTCAGCGACGACTCCACACTGGTCAACTCCTCATTGTCCACAGTCATAGAATCAGGTGTCATGGGAGTCATCATAGCCATCCTTGTCATCTACATATTCCTATGCGACTGGAAGGCAACCATCATCATAGGGCTTTCCATTCCGCTTTCCATATTCTTCACGTTCATTGGCATGCAGCTCATGGGTATCACCATAAACCTGCTGTCCCTTTCTGGAATAGTCGTAGCTTTAGGAAACATAGTGGGAGCCGCAATCATAGTACTCGACCAGGTGTATAGGTACTATCAGGAGACAAAGGAGGGAAAAGCCCTCTACAGCGTGAACCAGTCCATATTCCTTGGAACTGACAACGTCATTGGATCCGTCATGGGATCAGGGCTTACGACAATTGTCGTGTTCCTGCCAATTGCAATGATGAGCGGCCTTGTAGGACAGATCCTCAAGGACGTATCAGTGACGTTCATGCTATCGCTTGCAGCCTCGTTGCTTGTTGCAATCATCTACATACCGTTCCTCATGAAGAAGCTTCTCAAAGAGGACGATGCAGCGCGCAAGCCAAAGCATGAAAACATTGTCGTAAGAGGCCTCAAGAAAGTAGAAAAACTGTATGCACGAAGCCTATATTTCGTGGAACGTCACACACCGTTCATGCTGGTTGCGGCCTTCCTCGTAGTGCTGCTCAGCGTCTACATCCTGCCAAACATGCAGTTCACGTTCATCCCTTCGACCGACAACGGAGACTTCTACATAAACGTAGAGCTGCCGCAGACCTACTCGCTTGAAGAGACCGAAGAGACCATGAACAGAATCGAATCCCTTGTAATAGCGAACGTTCCTGAGCTCAAGACAGACGTCGTCTTCTCCGGAAAGGACATGTCGCCTGTCTCGCAGGCAGCCAAGAACAAGGGTGCAATCCACGTAGTCCTTACAAGCGTAAAGGACCGTGACAGAGACATACACGAAATAATGCTCCAAATGCAGGAGCTTCTCTCCTCCAATGTCCCAGATGCCACGATAAGCATTGAAAACGGAGGCTTCGACAGACTTATAAGCCTTGTTTCAAATGGCGGAGGCTACGGACTCATGCTCGTAGGCGAAGACACGGACGAGCTCTATGAGGCTGCAGAGCGCATAGAAGCCCAGCTCAAGACATACCCAGAGGTAATGACCACGAGCATAAGCGCATCCAACGACATGAAGACCGCTGTCATCAACGGAACGTACGACTACCTTACAAGCCTTGGCGTTCCAGCAAAGGAGGCCGGTCTCACGAGCGCCATCCTCTTCTATGGAACCGACATTGGCAAATACAGTCAGGAAGGAAGCGACGACCGCTACGACATACACCTCTACTCGGATATCCAGGACGAAGAGCTCACAGCGGACCGTCTCAACGACATAAAGGTCACATCCCTTGCCGGAGCCACCATACCGCTTTCGAACGTTGCAACCCTCACGCTCGACGAAGGACTGTCACAGATCAACCATGACGACAGGGCCACATCCCTCACCGTGTCCGCAACGCTCACGACCGAGAGTACCGACAGCGTCACCAAGAAGATAAACCAGTACCTGGCGGAGAACCCCCTCCCAAGCGGAGTCTCGACGAAGACAAGCGGACTTGGAGACCTGGTGGAGACATCCATGGGACCACTCGTGGAGGCTCTTCTCATAGCAATGTTCCTTGTATACCTCGTCATGGTTGCGGTATTCGAACGCTTTGACCAGCCTCTTCTCATAATGCTGCTCTTCCCGTTCTGCATCATAGGAGCTGTCGTTGCCCTATCCATCTTTGGATCGTCCATGAGCATCGTATCCATACTTGGAATCGTCTCGCTCATTGGAATGCTGGTAAACAACGGAATCGTCATTGCCGACTACGCCAATATAGCCCGCAAGAACGACCGCGAAAAGCTCCTGCGCATGAAAGGCATAGAGTTCGACGAATACACAAACACACTTGGAATGCTCAGCTACGAGAACGAAAGGGCCATCCTGGACAGGGAAACGGCAGAGGGATTGGCCTCAAGACTTAGACCAATCCTCATGACCACGCTCACAACGGTCCTTGGAGTCATCCCAATGGCCGTTGCAAAGGGAGAAGGCGCCGAGATCTACGCCCCACTTGGACAGGTCATCATGGGAGGCCTTGCAACCAGCATGCTCCTCACTCTCTACGTCATGCCAACATACTACTACATCCTAGAGCGCACCAAGCTCAGACGTGTCTACGGCAAAAGGAAGAAGACCGATGCCGTTGAGACCAAAAACGAAAAGAATACGGCTGTCGAAACTGCAGCCAAGGAGAACTGATATGAAGAAATCAAACTTTAGGGTTCCGGCACTCGTTCTGTCGGTTCTGGCAATCGCACTTGCACTTACAAGCTGCTCCGCAGTCTTCGACTCCGCAATAAGCGGAACGGTCAAGGACAAAAATGCCTCTTCTCAAACTGGCGGTATTGCAGACGTCATGGTCTATGCCTATGACGACAAAACCGCTTGGGAAAACGCATACAACAGTTGGGACAAGAAGAGCGTTTTTTCAGATTCGTCCGTACCTTCGGCAAAAACGACAACCGATGGTTCATTCTCAATTTCTTCGCTTAGATGGAAGACCAACAATCCTGTCTACGGAAAAGATGCAGACTGTAAGACAATCTATCTTCTTGCCTTCCATAAGGACTATGGTCTTGTAAAAGTTGATGGTAGAACCGTCCAGTCAGACAAATCCAACAATTTTGGAATTGTCTACTGCGAAAAAGTTACAGAAACAAAGATTCTTGTAATAAAGTTCAAGGATAAGGAAGACAACAGTACAACGGCCTCAGGTTCTGACTCTACAATCACAAATACCACAGGATTCTCTTTCCGCTATAGTTACAATGACGGATACTCAGCAGATGATGAAGACAATGTAGGAAATACAGTAACTGAAATTACAAACGGTGAATACACTTTGGCCGTGAAATACAAGAAGTATAACGAAGACGGCAGCGAGGCGGTTGCTCCAACCGTGACAATTTCTGAAATTCAATCGGGTAGAGATTGGTCGTATGAAGGAACCGAGCCGGTCAACATGGCCTACTCCTCCACAGACAAGACCTACACCAACAACAGCCTGTACTTCACAAACGACTGGAAGACAGTCGCTGTGACAGTGAACCTCAAGGATGGATCAACGGACAATGCAGTAACTGATCCAATCTACTTCAAGTGGGAGTACAACAATGGTGATGGCGAAACTGTGAAGTCAGACACAGTCACGACTTCCACAGGAAGTGCAACAATCAACGTGAAGTTCAAGAAGAACATGTCCTCAGAGAAACCCTGCACGCTCACGCTTACAAAGTTCGATGATGCGGAAGGCAGCAAGGACTACTGGAGCTGGACGGAAGGACTGAATGAAAATGGAGTAAAATCCGACACATTAAGAGACTTGGAATACAAACTGACACTTACTCTTAATGATGACAGCAATAGGCCAAGTGTTGATGTATATTTCAGAAAGAACATTTTGAAACTCGGTTCTGGCATCAGTGGATATGTCTACAGTGCTTCAGGAACTGGCGAAGGAATAGGAATCTGGGATGACGATGGAAAAGCTATCACGCTTCACGACTCAACCAGCCAGATAAGGCAAGAGGTTAGGACTACTTATGAGGTTGTTGCCCAAAGTTCTTCCCAAAACGTGATAAACCATGGTTATTTCACTGGGCTAGGAGCTGGTGCAGAGATTAAACTCAAATACGAAACGTCTGAAAGAAAGCCTTTTGAGTCTGATACCATAGAGTTAACTGTTAAAAGAGAAGGAACTCAAGTTGGAACAATCAAACTTACAAGTGAAAGTGCAAACTTCTCAAACTATCGTTTCAAAACAGAATAAGGCGGGGTGACGATGAAGAAGCTAAGCACATTATTCCTTGTGCTCCTGCTTGCACTCTTCACAGGACAGGCGCTGTTCGCCCAGGACGGCGCCGTGACAGGTGAAGATGGAACTGCAAGCACCATGGATGAGCTCAAGGTTTCAATGGACAGCAACAACGCACAGCTGGCCAAGGCAAGGCAGACGTATATACAAAGCCTTTTGGATGTAAAGAACGCCAAAGCCAACTATCAGCCTACGATAAACCTGCTGCTCACGTCCACATACATGCCAAACCCTCCAATTGGAAAGACTACCATAAGCGTTGACGAGCTTTCGTCACAGCTTGGTGTAGTAATCCCTGGAGCGGCGGCAGGAGAATATGTAACCCTGTACGACGGGATGAAGAACATCTACTACAATGCAGGCCTTTCCATCACGCAGCCACTGTTCACATGGGGCAAGATTCCAAACGCAGTCAGGCTCTACACTCAGATAGCTGAGATACGAGCACTTGCGATAGAGGACACCTCCAACCAGCTCACAGCGCAGTTGAAGGCAAGGGTATCGGCCTTGAAGTACATGGATGACATCCTCGTGCTGCTGGACCAGACCAAGGACACGGCAGACGAACTCGTACAGGTAAGCCAGGACACATACGACAACGGCATGATTCTCAAGCAGGACGTCTCCAAGGCCAAGATAAGCGCAATGGAGATTGATGTCACGCGTCAGGAAATCATGAAGGAGTATCGTACTAACCTCCAGGAGCTACGCACACTCACTGGAAACGAAGACCTACAGGCCAACGATATCGACTATTCCGTCAACGAAGAGGAGATTCAGGCCATCGTTGCCATAGACCATGACGAGTTGTACGCAATGGCTACAAGAGCCTCAAGCGAGCCTCTTACAATGCTTCGCAAGCAGACGCAGGCTCTGCAGCTCAAGAAAAAGATCACCCAGGATTCGCTGTACTGGAAGCCGGATCTTGCGCTTCAGGTGTCGTTGAGCTACGGAGGTGCGGCTTTCCCTCTGGTTGAGACGAACTGGTACAGGGCCGATGACTACGGCCTTTACCTGACCCTTGCCGTGAAATCCACGGTATGGGATGGAGGCAAGAAGCTCAACGATGTTTCATACGCACAGAGCGAAATCCTTGGTTCAATTGCAGACTACGATGCGGCAGTTGACCAGCTGCAGTCAGTTGCAGAGGAGAACATAGCTGCTGCAGAACTTGCACAGGCCAAAATCGAATACCTTGAACTCAAACTTGAGGAATCTCAGGACAGACTGCAGCTGCTAGAGAGGAAAAAAGAGGCGGGATACATCTCGAAAGTAGATGTACTCTCCCAGCAGATAGAGGTCTACACGAACCAAATGAACCTGATCAAGGAGAAGATCTCCCTTGCACAGGCAGCCTACACCCTTGCATATGTGACTGGAATCCTTGAGTAACGTTAGGTTACAAGACGAAAGGTTTCTTCATCTTTGCGTTTTTCGAAGCAAAATGAAGAAACTTTTCTTCCAAACGACTCAAAAAAAACAGATACTGAAGAAAACCCTCCCTGACGCCCCATTCCTCAGGGAGGGTTTTTGTTGACACATCTCCCCTTATCTTTTAAAAAGTCTTTTACCCAAAGGATTAGGCAATATGAAAACAAAAGAAGAACTTGAACAGATTAAAAATGAATACACAGAACTAAACAAGAAGCTTGCTGAACTGACCGAAGAGGAACTGAAAAAGGTAACAGGTGGAGGTATTATCGTTAAAGACTGGAACTACGTAGATATCGAGATTACATAACAAAGATTACGTATTCTGAGTGCTTGAAATGCAGATTGCAACCCCCTGTTGCTGAAATGCAACACCCTGACGGCAAAATGCAACCCCTTTGAGAGTAATTCTCACTTTGTATCATAGTCAATGCAGTAAGGCAAATGAAAAGGCAGGTTTCGACCTGCCTTTTCATTTGCCAGGTTAGTAGGCTCTTGCTAAAAAAATACACTCTGTCCTGTGAGCTGATAAAGGTTCATGCAAGAAAGCGTTTCGATGTTAATCTTGACTTGACGGAGTCAGGAGCCGGTGATTAGCGAGACCCCCGGTGAGGCTCTTTTCGGAGAAGACTTCTTTAAAAAAATTACACAATCGCTGGTCATCGAAGTATCTTGTGAGGCTGGTCAACGGGCGGTGTTGCCGCCCTGACCTGACCTCGAAAATAAAACTGAGAACATCAGAACTGCGAAATGACGCCTTCTTGACTTCCGTTAATACTCATACACGGAGGTGTGAATGGACACGAGTAAAAACTGGTCCAGGATAATAGGCCTGGATCTGTCGAAGGCGACCTTCAAGGGTTGCATCCTCTACGGTGAAGGATTCGTCCAACGGAAAAACTTCAGCGGAGAGATGAAACGGGACGAATCCGGATATGTGTTGATCAACAACACAATCCAAGTCGGAGACATTGTTCTGATGGAAGCCGGGAGTTCTTCATTCAATCTTGCGAGATATCTGCAGAAGAACTCAAAGGCCTTGGATGTCATTGTGCTGAATCCCGCACATCTGAGAATCATCTGGGATTCCCAGAAGAAGAATGACAAGGCGGATGCGATGAAGATTGCCTGCATCGCAAGGGATATGAGACCGGAGGCATGGCCGAGAGTAACGGTTCCTTCCGAGAAGGAACAGTCTGAAAGATCGGTAATCATGCACTGGGTTTTCCTTAGAAAACAGGAGACTATGATATGCAACAGATTCTTTGCTCTGTTCAACAGTCTGGGATTTCCAGAGATTGACAAGAGTAGATTGAAGAAGGATTCGGATTTCAGAATTCAGACAATCAATGATTTGCTTTCTTTCAATGAACTCGCCTTCACTGATGCAATCATGCTTGAGCAGCAGATATCCATCGTTCAGCAACAACTGGCAATCATGGAAGACAGGCTGAGGAATATCTGCCTGGATCATCCTCAGCAAGCCTTGGCCTGGTTTTCAATTCCAGGAATAGGACTTGTGAATGCGGCGACTATGATTGCCTACATAGGTGACGGGTCCAGATTCTCGAAACCAGACCAGCTGATGAACTACGCGGGAATGGTTCCGAAGCAGAATCAGAGTGGAACCGTTGACATCAAAGGGAAGATTACAAAGAGAGGTTGTTCTGCAATCCGCAGGAACATTATCCAGGGAGCACAAGTGGTGATGCAGCAGCCTCCTGTATGTGCTCTGACCAAGTATGCTTACCGCAGGAAGAAGGAATGTCCGTTCAACGGCAAGGTAGCTGTCGCAGTCGCTAACCGCATGTTGAGGACAGGCCTGGCGCTCCTGCATCATGACGACCTGTACAGACCCATGATTCAGGATGGGTTCGACAAACTGAGAAGGAAACTGGCGGAAAATAAACTTCAAGCTCTTGTCCCATACCTGACCAGTAGATAACAAGAGCTTGCAAATACTAAAGCCTCAAAAATGAAACCTTCAATTGGAGGTTCATTCAAATATGACTAAAAGTCAAGATTAATTCAGTTTTAAATCAACTATTGACTCACAGGACAAAATAAACGGGGGATTCATAGAAGATTCTGTTTTCTAAAATCTGTTTTTTTGCGATTGTTCATTGGCTGTGCGCCGCCTGTGCAGCGCTTTGCACATGGCACCCGGGGCGCTGGTTCTGCCAAAGCGCCATACGGGTAAGCCTTGTGCAAAGAATTGCGATGCATCAGGTCAGTGCACGGTTTATGAACATGAGCTGATTACAGAGAAAATGTTTCAAATAATTGGGATGGTTCCGGTATGCTCGACCGCTCTTGCGCTCTGACGCTCTGACGCTCTGACGCTCATGTCATTTATAAAATCATTTTCTTATATTACAATGACTTAATTTCTGGCTCGTTTTTCAGGCCTCAAAAAATGCTCTTGCGCTCATGCATTTATGCAAGAGCGTCAGAGCATCCGAGCATGAAAAATACCATGGTGTTAGTTTATTCTTATATGTCAATTTATAATATCTATATATAATATAATGAGTTAGATTTATTTCACCACCGTCAGAGCGTTTGAGCGTCACAGCGTCAGAGCGCAAGAGCGGTCGAGCATTGAGTTCCAGAGAATCCCCTCATGGTGTATAGGCCGTCAATAAGCCGGTGTGTGGCCTGTGCATCGGCATCTTATGCACAAGCTTCAGGCATCGGGCGCCATGGAAATCCCGCGCCCCGCCTGGCATGTGCATAACGCTGCACAGGCAACCCACAGCCGATGAACAGCCCCGGAAACAGTCAAATCTTTGAGAACAGGTATGCTAGTCGTGACTGTTTCAGAAATCAGGGATATACCTGCGTCCCCCAGTTTTGTGCATGAACGCTTATTCCTATGATTGAACCGTGCTATACTATTCATCATGAGGCCTCATGTTTAATCCTGACCGGATAGAAGATCTTCAGAATATCCCCGAGAACCAGATTCTTGACCGCAAATCTGCAAAGATTCAGGCCAGGGATCTGGCAGAGCACGTTGTCGGCATGGCGAATGCGGATGGCGGGTATATTGTCATCGGCATTGATGATGACGGGAGGATTACCGGAATAGACGGGATGGATGAACATGTGAACGACCTTGTCAGGGTTCCATTTGATTACTGCATCCCCAGTGCCCAGGTTGAGACTGACCGGCTGGATGTCATGGACTATAAGAGGAATCCGAATCATATTCTGCGTATGCATATTTCGCCTTCCGCAGAGCCTATCAAGAATCAGGCTGATGAAGTGTTTCTTCGTGTTGGAGACAAGACAAAGAAGCTCAATTTCGACCAAAGACTTCAGCTTCTCTATGCAAAAGGGACAAAGTACTACGAGGATCAAACTGTAACCGATGCCACGATTGAGGACATCGATCTGGATTATGTTGCTCAGTATTGCGGTATGATCGGGTATACCAGAGGGCCGGAAGAGTATCTGCGCAAGAATAAGGACTTCATTACGACTGTTGACGGGCAAGATAGGGTAAGCGGAGCCGCGATTCTGTTGTTCGGAAAGAATCCGCAGAGGTTTTTTCCGCGTGCCCGTACCAGATTCGTCAGATTTGAAGGAAACATTGCTGAAGTCGGTGAGCGGATGAACGTCATCAAGGATGTGGAGTTCGAGGGCAGGATTCTTGAGCAGGCGGAGAAGTGCATAGAGTTTGTTAAGACTCAGATCAGAGAGTATACGAAACTCGGAGCCGGTGCCGTTTTCACCACCACGCCGGAGTATCCTGAATTCTGCTGGACTGAGCTGATTGTCAATGCCATTGCACATAGGGACTATAGCATCAAGGGGACTGACATACAGGTCAAGATGTTCGACGACCACTTTACTGTCGAGAGTCCCGGAATCCTGTCCGGGCTTGTGCGCATAGACAACATCAGAGAGTATCATTTCTCAAGGAATCCCAAGATTGTGGAGCTTCTGAAGGACTATAAGCTGGTTCAGGAGTTCGGTGAGGGTATAGACAGGGTTTTCAGGGATATGGAATCTGCTTCACTGCCTGCTCCGGAGTTCCGTGTGTCAGGCAATTTCATGTTCTATGCCACACTGAAAAACAAGAACTGGGGCAAGGAGAATGCATCATGGATGGTTACAGAAGATGTGGCGGGACATGATGCAGGACATGATGGGGCACATGATATGGCACATGATGGGGCACATGACAGGACACATGATGATTTCAAAAAACTAGTCGAATTCTGCTCAATTCCGAGAAGTCGACAGGAGATGATGGATTATATCAATTATTCCAGTAGAAGACATTTCGCGGATCGCTATCTCAAGCAGCTTCTTGATTCCGGGAGAATCAGGATGACCATGCCTGACAAGCCTCAGAGCAAGAACCAGAAGTATGTGAAGGTTTGACTGCTTGCAGATTATACCTGGGATAAAGTGGTGGATGAAGAGATGGACCAGTTGTATATCGGACCCGGTAAAGTAGGGCCAAGGCTTTATCTCTGTGTGCTTATGGACTTTGAATCCCGGATGATAATCGGTTATGACTTCGGCTCTACCAATTCAGATAAGCTCAAGCAGAGGCTTTGCCAGAGTCGTGGCATCCAGACCATTCCTCCGAAATCCCGGTACGTCTCATCATTCTTCAGTGCCTTATCCGCCGAGCAGATGATGCAGTATAGGTTCCATGACAATGATGATCGCAAGGCCGCGGTGGAAGAATACATCTATTACTACAACGAAGAGCGGATCCACAGTTCCCTTGGATACAAGACTCCGCGTGAAGTATTTACGAGGAACCATTTCCAAGTCGTGACGAATAACTCAGAAAGTTGAAAACCCGACTATCTTTTGATGTACTTGTCGTGCATAGCCCAACGAAAAACTGCTCTCAAAAGTAAAGAGCAGACTAGTACAAAAAAGAATTTATAAAGAAGCGGTCGTGGTCTCTTTTGATTTGTGTTATTATAAATAATGCAAAGAGATAACAGATTTATTACTCCTGGGTTGGAATTCTCAAATTGTATCATTAGAGGCCCAGGAGGGCAAATGAAAAGGCAGGTTTTGACCTGCCTTTTTCATTAGCCAGATTAATAGAGACTCGAAACGGAGCGACGGCGAAGGTCGGGAAAAGGCTCCGGTGGAGCGTTCTCAGCGCAGGCGACCTGAAGCCGGAAAACCTGGATTTATTTCAATTATATTTGGATTAATCGGATCTTTTTTGTTGTCAAAGGCAGAATGTCATATAAGGAGGGATACAAACGAAGCCATCCTTCAGTAAGAGGTTCTTCGGGTGGATCACGTAGGCAGAGGATATCCTGCTCCTGAATTTTGACAGGAATCGTTCCAAAGAGACCGTCGAGTATTTTGAAGATGACTTGACCTCAATCGGGATAATCTTTTCCCTGACTTTTCCACCTTCCGTGATTAAGAAGTCAATCTCAATGTCGTTTCTATGATTGTCCTCATTATAATGCGTGTAGAAATACGGGCGATGACCATTGGCGGTGAGCATCTGCATGATGGCATTCTCATACAGCATCCCTTCGTTGATTGACAGTTTGTCAAAGAGGATGTTTCTGTAGAGATTGGTTTCCGTGATGTCATTCTCGCTGAAAGCATGGCTTACAAGAAGTCCGGTATCGCCCATATAACATTTAATGAAGGTTCTGTATTCGTTCATCGCCAGGCCGACATTCGGATCGCTGCAGTTGAAGCATTCATTGCAGATCATTGAGTCGGCAAGCCAGAAGAATGATTCCTCATAGTTATCAGCCTTGGCATTCGGATCGAGGCGTGAGAGGATTATGCGCTTCTCATGTTTTGAGAGAAATGCCGGAATCTGGTCGAATGTCGTCTGTACTTTTGCCTGATACTTTTTGTCTATTTTCCTGATATCCTCCCTGTAGAGGTCAAGAATATCGCGCTTCTCTACATCTGATGCGCCGAAGTCTTTGCTTTGGGAGACAAACACATCTACGCTTTTCGGCATTCCTCCTACCAGAAGGTATTGTCTGAACAAAAGCATTGCAGAGTTGTGAAGACCGTTCGGAAGACCTTCCTTTTTGTCAAAACACGATCTGATTACTTCAAGTATCTGCTCGTTTCCCAATGCCCAACAGAATTCCTCGAAGTCCATCGGGTACATTCTGATTTTTCTTTCTTCGGAAGGGATTGTTATATATCTGACATTCTCTTTGATGGAAATCAGGGAGCCTGTTTCAATGTAATCATACCTGCCATCTGCCACAAAATACTTTATCAATTCTCTTGCATGCGGATACTTCTGCACTTCATCAAAGATTATCAATGACTCTCTCTTGTGCAACTGTGTATTGTATTCAGAACTCAAGACCATGAAGAAATCATCAAGCTTTCCTGACAGATTCTCAAAAGCTTCAATCACAACGCGGCTGACTTTGTTGAAATCAATCAGAATATAGCTTTTGTATTCGTTCTTTCCGAATTCTTCAACAACTGTTGATTTGCCTATTCGCCTTGCTCCCTCAATCAACAGGGCTTTTGTCCCTTTGCAGTTGTTTTTCCAGTCAAGCATTTTATCGTAAATCTTTCGTCTGAACATTCATTATCCTCAAACTTATTTTAGCATTGAATCCGAAAAACGCAAGATTGTAAGGTATGAAAATATCCGAAAAGCGCGTGTTTATTGGTCTTGGTTTGTCCATTTTTCGAAAAACGCAGGATTGTTAACTGCAAAAATATCCGAAAAACGCAGATCACAATTCCCAAGCATCATTACATCAATTAAGCCCAACACCGGAGACAAGCTTGAAGTATTAGAGCGGGATGGAATGATATGAAATAGTTTCGTTCTGTTTCTTAATAATTGTCTATTCAGATTACCGTGTGCAATTGCGATGCCTTTGAAGATCTTCAGAAGCGGATATCATCAAGTATCAAGTCGTCTGAGTTGTTTTTCTCCAGGAATGTAACCATATATACGGGAAGATATGTGACTTTTCCTTCATGACGGATGTTGCAATTGGCAAATACTATGGCTTCTTCCATCTCATATTCCATGTTTTTCAGACAGTTGTTGATTGCGGAATGGATGGTATAGTCTTTTCCACTCTTGACTTCAATAGGAGTTGCTTTTCCGTTGTACTCAATCACAAAATCCAATTCACCGAGCCGGTTGGAGTTGTAGTAGTACAGCATGTGGCCTTTTGAAAGCAATTCCTGGGCAATAGCATTTTCATATATTCCACCTGCATTCAGATTGCTGTCTTTGCTGATAAGCATTCTTTTTGTGGCCATTCCGTATTCAGAGGTCAACATACCGGTATCGGCAAGATAAAGCTTGAACAGGCTGCTTTTTTCGTTGAGCTTCAAGGGAATTCTTGGCTCTGTGGTGTTGTATGCTGTAATGGCAACACCGGAATTCTCCAACCACAGGAATGTGTTTTCCGTGCGTTCGTATCTCAATCCTTTTTTCAGATCAGAGACAATGAACCTTCGGTTCTGTTTCAGCAGTTCAGACGGAATCAGGTCGTAGGCCCTGGTTATCAGCAGTTTTTTGTCTTCTGTTTCGTATTTTGTGAAATCAAGCCTGTAAAGGGATTTGATGTCTTTGTGTACTGTCAATACATCATTGATGTTGCTGGTGTCCGAGAAAACCGAGACAGCTTCCGGCATACCGCCTACCGCAAGATAACGGATGAACAGATCCAGCATTTTGCAGTTGACTTCATCCATTACAGGAGTCCGTTTGTCAAAGCTTTCTTTTAGGTAATCAAGTATATCGGTTCCGATGTTGGTAATCTGAAGGAATTCCTCAAAATCCAACGGGTACATATTAAGTATGCTCAGGTAACCTACAGGAGCTGACTTCAGGCCGGTAAGTTCAACACCGAGAAGGGAACCGCTGAGGATATACCGGAAACTGCCTTCGTCTGCAAGAAACTTGATTTTTGTGACCATATCCTTGTATTCCTGGACTTCATCTATGAAGAGCAGCGTCTTTCCTTTCTCCAGTTTTTTTTCAGTGACTGTAGAAAGGCCAATCACAAGTTCATTCGTGTTGTTCGCGTGTCTGAGTACGGAGATTGCTTCAGGGGTTTCAATAAGGTTGATTTCAACATACTCACAGTCGATGTCCGAAAGGACTTTTCTTATAAGATGGGTTTTGCCGACCTGTCTGGCGCCTTTGACAAGAAGCGCTTTCCTGCTGTTGAAATACCAATCCTTTATCTTTTCTGCATATTTGCGTGTTAGTTCCATCTCTCTCACCTCTGCCTTCAAGCTTTATTTTAGCCGGTATTGGCAAAAAAACAAGAATAATTGGTCAGGTTTTGTCAAAAACACAAGTGAAATAAGGGCAAAAATGTCAAAAGTACAAATTTCAATGTCTTGAAACCGGTTTTGACAAGAAAGAGGCCTCTGACGTGCAGAAGCCTCTTCATTGGAATGCCTGACATTGTCTTTACAATTAGCGGAAACATCCTCGCCGATCTACTCGCTGATCTCAGGAACAGGTACAGGAAAAAGAACATTGCGGAAGAGAACGACACAATTAATGCAAGGGATATCGACTGGGCAAAAGATTTCGGTCTGGACGTAACTCTAGGCGAGATGCTTAGGATGAGGCGTGTTGATTTCGAACAATGGACTCAGAGGGAGTTTGCTGAAAAACTCGACATCCCATGGCAGTATGTCTCGAACATGGAGAGGGTATACAGACCGATCAGCATTGCGATGGCACGCAGACTGGGCAGGGTCTTCGGCTGCAGTCCGGAGCTGTTCATAGCCTGACGTTCCTGTAGATTTCAAATCTCAACAATTTGGCAATATCTGTGTACCGTTTCGTATACCACGCAGGTAGTAATAGGTAATAAAAAATAATGACATATCTCTATTTTGGAAATAGAGTTATAGTAGCTGAGCATTAACTGTAACAACTTATAGCAACGCCACAACCTGCCTTTTTCATTTGCAATTCAGTGGAGACTCGAAACGGAGCGACGGCTCGATTTCATTCTTTCTTGACTGCAACCAATCGGGCAACGTATCATTCAATGAGGGATTAGGAGTTGATATGAAAAAAGCATTCCAATTGTTATTATTCTTGGTTTTCGCATTCGTTTTGGTTTCCTGCAACGGAGAAACCGAAGGTAATATCAGGGTTCTTGTTCCCTCTTTCATGCAGAGTACAAGTACTTCCAAAGGTCTGACCCAGCTTGCAGATTCTTCACAGGATTCGCCGTTTGACGATGCAGGAGTGGCCGCAGGCGTCATGTCAACAATGCCGATACTTTCAGAACTGACTCCTCATGACGTCAAGTCGAATAACGCTGAAAAGGAAATTAAGAAGGCAATTGGTTCTGTCATCTATCCTTTCGGATTCAAAGTAATGCCGAAAAAGATCTTGCTCAACGAGGATGGTCTTTACTGTTACTTCAACATTTATGAGGAAGACCGATGGTGTGGTTACTTTGACTATTACTACAACTCGGACTCTCACTGCTTTTCCTATCGGGAGTTTGTGGTGGTAACGACTAAGATGCCGCCGAACGGAGATGTTCCGGAGTATAACGTTATCCTTTTCGATTACAAGGATATTCCCGTCGAGAAATGGAACACAGACAAGCCTTCGTTCAGAATCGGACAACTTGATGAAAGTGGCGAATTCGAGAAAAACGGAATAATGATCTCTATATGCCATAATTCCGGAAGCGATGCTTTCAATCCGCATATCTCTTTTGAGGCAAACTACCCCATCATGAAATCGGATAAAGGAGTTGTCGCCAGTATTTTCAGACCGGATGAATGCAGAATTCTGGAATACGACCTTGATTACATAGATAAAGATCAAGACAATCTTTTGAAAGCCTTTTCCGATTCGGTAAAAGGAAAGCTTAGTAAGAGTGGAAAAAAAGAAGAACTCAACATGGAGGAATCTCTTGAGATACTGTCGGATTCCGGTTTTTTCTCGGATTTTGCTGAAATGAAACAGCATATCAGCAAAGACAATCCCTCAGGGTACACATCTTATGAGGACTACATCAGTACTTCATACGGAAAAGGATTGGTCGAAGTCTTGTCTCCTTTGTACAGCAACGACAGTGGCAGATATGATGGATGGCTCGTCCATGACAATGCATCTGTTTACAACCTGAACAATAAAAAGAGTGCATCGGATCAGTTTGCCTTTAAGATGATGTATCACAGGGGGAACTGTCCTTATGGAGGAGTAGATGGAGGTTGTGCTTATTGCAAAAACCACTGGAATCCGAAATACAATGGTCGTCCTACGATTATTCTCTGCTCAGATGATGCGGCGGAAATTGATCTGATAAAAGGATGTTCCGGATGCAGTGCCCCATACGAACTGTTCAAACAGTTCTATACCATCAGCAACCACAACCAGCCAAAGGATTATTCGGGAGTCTCAGAAGAAGCAAAAAAAGAATCAATTCTTGATTACCAGTACTTGTTGGCTGAGAAACACCTTGAGGCTTGTGGTCTGGAACCGGAGATGGCAAGGAACTATGCACGCAATCTGGTTTTCTCGGAAAACTCAATTCAGACAGATTTCCCAAAACCCGGTAACCATTACATAAAAATAACAGCTGAGGATCCTGAAACCTTTGCTAATAGGTTCATAGAAACCTTCAGTGAAAAATGAGCGGTTTCCGAAAGCCAAAGTTACATTGTGCGAGGATAAAACCGGTAATTCGTTGATAACTATTTTCAACAACCTCACTGCAGTCAGCTGGATTTTCAAAAAAAGCTTCTTTCGGCTGACAAATCAGCCGAAAACCTTGATTTTTAAGTTTTCGGCTGACAGACAGGCAGTATGATGAGGCAGTTCTGAGGAGATGAAGGAAGAATGAATGCCTTTGTACTGAGAATCATCGCCATGGTCACCATGGTCACGGATCATATCGGGTGGTATTTTCTGGAAAAACCCATGGTCCTGACATGGATTGGACGGATTGCCTTTCCTGTCTATGCGCTTTTGCTGGCGGAAGGCTTCATTGTCATCCATAAGGACCGTGAAAGACTCAGCAAACATCTTTCGATTATATTGATTCTGGTCATTGTGTCTGAGCCCGGATACGATCTGATGGAAGCCGGGCTGGATTTTGCGCACTACATGGATTCCCAGAGCAACATGGTCAATTTCCTGTTCGGCTATCTCGGTATGATGGTCACGGATGCACTGTGTCCGTTATCAGCCGATGGAACAAAGCGTGTTATTCCGGTGAAGAAGGTTGCTCTTGTCTGTGCGTATGCTCTGATCGGATTTGCAAATTACATGACGCACGGAAACTTCAATATCGTGGGACCTTGGCTGGTCATAGGACTCTATTGGTATCTGAGAGTCTCAAGGAAAGACGGAAGCGGGGAGTATGTCTGGTCTTGGGGAAAACGCCTGCTTGTGCTTGTTTCCGGCTTTTGTTTTTATCTGGCCATCTACTTCTGGGTCAGAAGCGGATTCGGAAATGCCGCAAGATGGTGGCAGGAGATTGCGAAATACTCGCTTTGGATTGCCGGCCATATGATTGCCGCTCTCCTCATCAGTTTCTATAACGGGAAACTGGGATATCACAGCAAGTGGTTCAGCAGGCTGTACACATGGTTCTATCCTGTACACATGTATGCGATCGGAGCGATTTGCTTGATGTTGGGAAAGTGAGTATGCCGCAGAAAATGAATCAAGGTATGGAAAGGACGAAGAATGAACTACAAGTTGATTGATAGGGAGACGTACTATAGAAAGGGAGTGTTCCGTCATTTTTCGGAGGACTGCAAATGCTCGACATCCATGACGGCTAGAATAGACGTTACGGAGCTTGAATCTTTTTCCAGAAGGACAGGAACGAAGTTCTACATCAACTTCCTGTACATCCTTTCAAAGGTCCTTAACTCCCGTGAGGATTACAGAATGGGGTATCTTTGGCAGACTGAAGAGCTGATCTGCTACGATGTGATAAACCCGATTCAGTATGTTTTCCACGAGGATACGGAGACCTGCACTCCGGTTTACACGGAGTATTTCGAAGATTATGAGAAGTTCTACGATGCTGCAGTCAGGGATGTGGAGGAGGCGAAGAAGACCAGGGAATACCTGTTGGATATGGAAAACCATCCAAACTGGTTCGATGCCTCGTATATATCATGGCTTTCATATGATTCGCTGAATATCGAGCTTCCCGATGGCTATCTGTTTTTTGCCCCGATTATCAATTGGGGAAGATACAGGGAGGAGAACGGGCGGCTTCTCATGCCTGTCAGTGTCAGGATGAATCATGCGATTGCCGACGGGTATCTGATCGCAAAGGTGTTCCATCTTCTGGAGCAGGAGATCGCATCCTTTTCGAAAAGGTGAGTGGTGATTTGATGGCTGAAAAAACTGCGATGGAAATAGAGCAGAAGGTGTTCCGACGCAAGCGTTTCGTTCTCTCGTTGATGAAGGATCATGGTTTCCGGGAATCCGGAGACGACATGGTGCTTGAGTCCGACTTCATGGGCGGTGATTTCCATTCGGTCCTGACTGTTTTTCCCGACGGTTCTGTCTCGGGCAAGGTGATTGATGTCATGAACGAAGAGGAGTACTACCAGCTCAGGAACGAGGACTTCGATGGTGCCTACGTCAATTCTGTCAGAACGGCATACAGGGAACTGCTGGAAGAGATAGCATCCTCGTGCTGCCGGGATGTCCTGTTCGCTTCAGACCAGGCCAACAGGATAACGGAACTAATTTTAGGAGAATATGGTGTCAGTCCGGATTTTCCATGGGATGAGGATCCTTATAATGCCGCCGGGGTTTTCAGGCATGCGGAAAGCCGCAAGTGGTTCGGTCTGATCATGAACATTCCCATCGGTTCATTGCTGCACAACAAGGACAAGAGGCCTGTGGATGTCATCAATCTGAAGCTGGATACCGATGACGCCGAACGTATCAGGAGCATACCTGCGGTCTTTCCTGCGTTCCATATGAACCACAAGCTGTGGATTTCCGTTGTCCTCGACGATACGGTTCAGGATGAAGTGGTTATGGCTCTTGTCGATGACAGTTTCAGGCTCACCGGGAAGTGATGTTTTTTATCTGTAGAAGTCAATAAAAAACTTCAACTTCACCGGTAATTCCGTATCTGTTCTTGAAATCTTCAATGTCTTTGTCAGACGTAACGAGCGTTATTTCCGTGAAGCTTCCGGTTTCTATGTTTTTGAATCCAGCTACTTTCTCTCCGGTGCAGATGCTGCTTCGGATGGCAGGGTAGAGTCTTTCCTTATCATAAGTTTCAACACGGTTGTTGTTTCGCCTGAAGAACATATCACAACTTCAAAGTATCGGGGCAATCAGTTGTTTCCGGAATAGTATTCGGTTTTTGTTCTGTTTTCCTGAACAAGGATTGTGCTCTGGTTGAACTCTCTGATGAATTCGTCACATACGGCATGAACCTCGTCGGCGGTTGTTTCGCTCAGGTGGATTACGACAGTGAACTCCTGATAGATGGTACCGTTGTCATCGATCCAACCTCCCTGGGCTTCCTGGATGGTATATCCGCCGAAGCGGTTGATCAGGATGCCTTTTGCCTTTTCCATAGCCTCGTTTGGAGTGAACACCGGCTGGTTTGTATCCTTGTCGTTGGTTCCTACATAGAGGACATACTGGGTGTCAAGATTTTGGGTGTTTGCGCAGCTTACTGCTGAGATGCAAAGCAAGACAGCGATGCAGGCTATGACGATGACAGTAGTTTTTCTATTCATGTTTTTTTCTCCTATTTGTGCAGATTATAGCAGAGCTCGGTTCTGGCCTCAATTCCAAGTTCAAGTGTTGCACTTTTTCTGTTGACGATGAGGATCGATCTGCTTGATATGACTCAGTTGATCAAAGGACCTTGATTATCGAGCCGGCGGTGGCAAGGAGTGATCCGGCGACAACCAGGATCTGGAACGGGACCTTGCCGAAGAAGCCGCAGACAGGGGAGTTGAGGTTCTTTTCTTTTCTGGATCTGTTGTAGGCCATGATTATTCCGACTCCGGTCAGGACCTGGATTATTCCCGCAAGGCGTGTGAAACCCACGAAGCTCTGGATTCCCAGCAGCGCCAGGGCCAGGCTCGGAACCGATGCGATTATCCAGCTTGACCTCAGGCCGATTTTGGTCTGTTCGTGGACGATGTCCCTGAGATTCAGCGTGTTTGCCCAAAGCGATGTGGACAGGGCAAGGAGGGTGAACAGATAGCCTACCACTGAGACCCAGCCGCCAAGGTGTGCGGAAAGGTCCACGAGGGCTCCGTTCTGGGTTATGGCAGATCCGGCGCCGACCAGAGTCATGAATGTGACAAGCAGCAGGAGGAACACGTTGACTCCGGTTCCGGCAATGATGGACATGCGGATCTTCCTGACATCGCCGTTGAGGCCCTTGACCGCCTGGGGAACGGACATTACCGCCGAAAGCGAGAACGACACGGCTCCGTACAGGGCCAGAAGGTTCTGAGAGGCAACAAGTGTCGAGGGCAGACTGCTCAGAGGAGACCTGAGGGTTGCAACGAAGAGCACGAAAATCACAACCGACATTGCGGATACCGCGACCTTCTCGCAGATTCCAACTGCCTTCATTCCGATGAAGACGACGCTTGCGGCTATGATGTAGTAGATGAGCATGGAGAGTCTTGTGTTCAGACCGAACCATGTGTTGAACACGGCCGCGCTTCCTGCGATGAAGCCGCTGACGTTCAGGAGAACGGACAGACCCAGCATGGCGAAAGCGAAGGCAGTGAAGAACTTCTTGAGCTTTCCTTTGAAAAGCTCGGTCTCGAAGCACTTGATGAACTGCTTTCCGCCGTTGTTCAGCGAAAGCTCGGCGATCATCAGATGCATAAGGAGGTTGATGAAATAGGCCACGGCAACAATCAGGATGATGTCGGCCCACGATGTCCTGGATGCGATGTAGGGGACGGCAAGTATTCCGCTTCCCACTCCATGTCCGACGATGATGCTGGTGGCTTCGAAGAATGTGAGCCTTGATTCGCTTTCAATTCCGTTGTTTTCCATGGTATCAGACTACCTTGTCGGGGAAGTGTTTTCAAGCATCGTCTGTTCTGCGGAATAAAAAACGGGAGCAAACCTGTGGGTCACTCCCGATAATGTCAGATGGTCTGAAAACCTGAAAGTTTATTTCAGAGCACTGATCAGTGCATCGACTTCTCCATCCGTCATGCCATGATTGACAAGGAATGCTCTGGCACCCTTGTAGAGGTCAGCGCTGTTGCCTTCGATGGCCTTAAGCATCTCGGCAATGTTGTTTTTTACGATGACATCATATCTCTGGGTATGCTCTTTTGTGATTCCGTAGTAATTGTTGTAGCTCAGCATATAGTCTTCGATGATTTCATCCTTTGAGGCACCCATGAGAGCTTCAAACAGTGCTGTTACGAAACCTGCTCTGTCCTTGCCTTCGGTGCAGTGGACAAGAATCGGTGTCTCCGGCTTGATTTCGACAAGCTGCTTCAGTCCGCCTGCAAGCTTGGTTGCGAAGCTGTCACTGCTGAAGTCAATCGGCATGCTAAGGGCAATGACCCTGCCGCTCTCGTACAGGGACTTGTAGTAGGGGCTGTTGTAGTTCTCAAGAGCGATGTAGGAGAGAATCTCCTCGTCCGAGTCTGCGAGATTCAGGACTGATCTGACGCCTACACCTTCGATGAGTGCATCTGCGAATGATGCTCTGCCGTGCTCGTTGCTGACTGGGGAGCAGGAACGGAAAAGCTTGCCCGGTGCGATGGAGCCAGTGGTGACTTCTCTGAAATTGGCGAACACGACGTCCGATGCATAGTCTTCCCTGTTGTCTGTGTATTTAAGGGAGTTGAGAACCTGGGTGTCCAGAGCTCCGCCTTTGGTGTTCAGCCTGATTGTCACGGTATCTCCCAGCGACAGTCCTGCAATCTCATAGATTTTGCCATAGTTGACGCAGGCTGCTACATAGGTGTGTCCCGGATAGGCTCTGAGAAGGGGCTCACCTTTTGCAACATAATAGCCGTTGAAGAACGGGATGCCATTCAGTTCGTAGCCGTTGCTGAACGTAAGGTCAACTGTGTCTCCGAGCTCATAGCCGTCAGCCATGATCTTCTCGATGGAAAGGTCAAGCAGTGCATGTCCGTATTTCTCGAACTCGGTTATGACGGCTTTCTCTTCCGGTATGGCCTTGACTTCGGTGATGGACTGTGTGAAAGCAGGTGCTAGGCACAGTGCAAACAGAACCAGTGCGATAACAATTTTCTTCATCATTTCCTCCTGATTGCCATTTCGGCGCTCATTTCCGCTGGCCACAGTATAGCATGAATCCACGTCAAATGAAGGGTGAGCGGGGATAATGGCTGAAAACGGTTTTGACAAACACGTGAAAAACTGTACACTTTAATACATGCTGAATCTCCAACCGAATAGCGAGCAGGGGACATGGGCAGTGATGTCTATGCCTCAAACGGGGAATGCGGTGAGAATCCGCAGCTGTTCCGCAGCGGTGACCCTGGAAACGGGGAAGTCCGAATGCCAGCCCTGCTTTGGTGGAGTTGTCCGGTGCGGAAAACACCGGATGAACCTTGACAGACCCAGTGCTATTGGCAGCTGTCAAACTATCATCTGAAGGAGAGAAGAAATGAAAAACAGGATTCTTTCTCTGTCGCTGGCCGTTCTTATGCTGGCAGTGTTGCTCTGTTCCTGCAATGCCAAGAACTCGAACTCAAATTCAACAGCTCCTGCTGTGACCGCCGAAACCAAAGAGGCGGTGGTTCAGCCGGAAAACTACGATGGAAAACTCGTTTTCGACCACAAGATGGATCTGAAATACGCAAGATTCTTCAGCGTGGACTACTACAAGGGCGGATACAAGATCGCCAAGGTCATCAATACACCCGATGACATCAGCCAGATGCTGATTGTCCCGCAGGGTATGAGCGTTCCTGCCGATGCCCCCAAGGATGCCATCATCCTGAAGCAGCCGGTTGAGAACATCCTGGTATCGTCCACTCCCGTCACATCGCTGATCAACGCCATCGGAGCTCTGGATGCGGTCTCGCTTACCACCTACGATGTGAAGTCCTGGTACATCGACGAGGTCATAGATGCGCTGAAAAGCGGAAAAATGACGTATATCGGTGACTACAAGGCACCTGATTTCGAAAAAATCACCGCCCAGGGAACGACGTTCTCGTTCTTCTCAACCATGCTGACCGAGGACGTGAAGGAGAAGCTCGCCACATTGGGCGTGGATGTGGTTCTGGACCAGTCGGCCCAGGAAGACCATCCGCTCGCACGTGTGGAGTGGGCCAAGCTCTACGGAGCTATCTTCGACAAGGAAGAGAATGCCGAAAAGGTGTTCAACACGCAGGATCGCTATGTCGAGGAGATTTCCAAGGTGGAGAAAACCGGCAAGTCCGCCGCCATCTTCTACATCACCTCCAAGGGCGTTCTCTATGTCCGCAATGCCGACGACTACATGACCAAGATGCTGTCTCTGGCCGGCGGAGAGTATCCTCTTTCCGATGTCGGAGTAGGCAAGACCGGTACAGTCAAGATGGAGATCGAGGCCTTCTATGACAAGGCGAAGGATGCGGACTACATAATCTACATCTGGAATCTCGGCGGAAAGCCGGAAACTCTTGATGATTTCAAGGCAAGGTCTGAAATACTCTCCGAGATGAAAGCAGTCAAGGATGGAAACGTATGGTGCACGACTCCTGATTTCTTCCAGATACAGGATACGATCGGAAGCATGATCAACGACATCCATCTCATGCTTACCGCAGACGAGTCCACGGACCGTCTGACATATCTGTACAAGCTGAAATGAGAAAAACGACCTATCAGGCCAGAAGCGCCATGCGGTGTCTTTTGGTGTTCGCAGCTCTGTTCCTACTCTTCTGGATCGCACTGGTCTGGAGCATCAAGAGCGGAAGTGTGGACATCACGGTGAAGGAGATCCTGCGGATAGTCTTTCTTCAGGATGATGCAAACCGCGTGGCATACAACGTGATATGGAAAATCAGGCTGCCGAGGATCCTGCTCGGCGTTCTTCTGGGAGGAGCGCTTTCGCTGTCCGGCTTTCTGATCCAGACTTTCTTCCGCAATCCGATTGCAGGACCGTTTGTCCTTGGAATCTCTTCCGGCGCCAAGATGACTCTGGCCATTGTCACCATTGCCATGGCCGGGGTGTTTAGGCAGATGCCGCTTTCCATTACGGTGATCGCCTCGTTCGTGGGTTCTCTTTTGTCTCTGCTCATGGTACTGCTGTTCACCGGCAAGGTCAGGAACATGTCCATGCTTCTGGTGATAGGAATCATGATAAGTTACATATGTTCGGCCATTACCGATTTTCTGATAAACTTCGCCAAGGAGGCGGACATTGTGAACCTGACCCACTGGTCGCTGGGAACTTTTTCCGGCTCCACATGGCAGAGCGTGAAGATCTCGGCGCTGATAATAGTTCCGACGTTCATATTCGTCTTCATGCTGTCCAAGCCCATGTCGGTATACGCGATAGGAGAAGGCTATGCACTGAGTCTCGGGCTGAACATCCGTCTGTTCAGGGCTCTTCTTGTGATAGCCACCGGAGTCCTTTCCGCCTGTGTGGCTGCTTTTGCTGGTCCGATATCTTTTGTGGGAATTGCCGTACCGCACATCTGCAGGATCCTGTACAAGACTAACAAACCGATTGTGATGATTCCCGCCACATTCCTCTGCGGAGCTGATTTCTGCGTCCTGTGCGATCTTGCGGCACGTACCATGTTCGCACCGACCGAGCTTTCCATCAGCACTGTGACAAGTGCGATCGGAGCTCCGATCGTCATCTGGCTGATGGTGTCACGGAGGCGCGCAAATGAAGGATAAGCTGAGACTGGAATCCCTGGCCGTAGGTTACAACGGCAAGCCGCTTATATCCGACATCTCGCTTTCCGTGGCAAAAGGGGAGATCGTCACCCTCATCGGTCCCAACGGGTCCGGAAAATCGACGATTCTCAAAAGCATAACAAAACATCTGGCAACAATAGCCGGAACTGTCTACATAGATGGAAAAAATATGAGGCTTCTCAGCGGAAAGGATATCGCAAAGAAGCTGGCTGTTGTCCTTACCGAACGTGTCCGTCCTGAATTGATGACATGTCGCGAGATGGTCGCGGCAGCCAGATATCCCTATACGGGGAGCTTCGGACTGCTGACAGACCATGACAGGGAAGTGGTGGAGAGATCCCTTGAGATCGTCCACGCCCTGGATATAGCAGACCAGGATGTGACCGCAATAAGCGACGGCCAAAGACAGCGCGTGCTTCTTGCCCGTGCCATCTGTCAGGAGCCTGAGATCATAGTCCTGGACGAGCCTACATCGTTTCTGGACATCCGACACAAGATAGAGCTTCTGGAGATCCTTTCCGACATGGCTAAGAACAAGGGAATCAGTGTGGTGATGAGCCTACACGAGATAGACCTTGCAGAGCGCATCTCCGACAGGATCGTCTGTGTTAAAGGCGAGAGGATTGCCGCATACGGCACACCCGACGAGATTTTCTCGGACGAGACGATTGCCGGTCTCTACGGGATAGAGAACGGGTCGTTCAATGCCCTTTTGGGAAGTGTGGAGCTTTCCGCTCCCATGGGTGAGGTCAGGTGCTTTGTCATAGGTGGAGGAGGATTTGGGATTCCTTTCTACCGCGCCCTGCAGAAGCGAGGCATCGCGTTTGCAGCCGGCATCCTCCAGCCGAACGATATCGATATGGCAGTGGCCTCCGTTCTGGCTCAGACAGTCCTGTGCACTGAGCCGTTCATGCCCGTTTCGGAATCATTGGTCGGGAAAGCCAGAAAGGCCATCGATTCTGTGGACTTTGTAATAGACTGCGGATGTCCCGTGGGGGATTTCAACAAAGCAAATGCGGATCTGCTTTCTTATGCCCGCGAAAAGGGGAAGAAAGTCGTCCGGTCCCTCAAAGAGCTTTCGGAGGCAGTAACATGAAATGTCCACGTGTCCTGATAGCAGGTACCTCCAGTTCAAGCGGAAAGACCACTGCGGTCTGTGCTATCCTCTCCCTTTTGAAAAGAAGGGGAATCGAGGTGAAGGTCTGCAAGTGCGGTCCGGACTATCTGGACCCAACATTCCACGAATCTGTGACAGGGGTTCCATGTACGAACCTGGATCCGTTTTTCAGCGATGCCAATCATCTGAGGTACCTTCTTGATGAGAACGCCGGAGAGCGTCTTACCGTGATTGAAGGTGTGATGGGCTACTACGACGGAACCGGGGAGACGGGAACGGAGAACAGCTCCTATTCAGTTGCGCAAAGCATAGAGGCTCCGGTGGTTCTTGTGGTTCCGGCAAGGGGGACATCGATATCTGCCCTTGCTCTGATCGAGGGCTTTCTGAATTACTTCAAGCAAAGCAGGATCGTCGGAGTTCTTTTCAACGGGACGACCGAGGCCACCTATTCGGACCTCAGGAAAAGGATATTGGACAGATTCGGGGAGAGGATTGTTCCTGTGGGATATATCCCCAGGCTTGCGGATGACTGTCTGATTCCATCAAGATACCTTGGCTTGGTCTCTGCAGGTGAAATCAGCGATATAAGGGTCCGTCTTGAGAGGATTGCCGACATTTGTGAGAAGACAATCGACGTTGAGGCTATCGTTTCCATTGCCGATTCGGCATGTGAGCTGAGCTTCGAGGCACCGCAGATAAAGAAGTATCCGGGAATCAGGATAGCTGTTGCAAAGGACAATGCGTTTTTCTTCTACTACCACGATTTCCTGCACCTGCTTGAGAAGATGGGTGCGGAGATCCGCTATTTCTCTCCTCTTGCAGACGAGAAAGTGCCAGAAGACTGTCATGGCCTTCTTCTGGGAGGAGGTTATCCCGAACTTTATGCCCAACAGCTTGAAGACAGCCTGAAATCAAGACAGAGCGTGGCCGATGCGGTGTGCTCGGGCATGCCAACCATCGCCGAATGCGGAGGCTTCCAGTATTTGGGAAAGAAGCTCTGCGGAAAGGAAATGTGCGGGGTACTGGGCCATGAAAGCTCTGACTGCGGGCGTCTGGTTCGCTTCGGTTATGTGACTCTGACCTCTAAGAAGGACGGTCTTCTCGGCAAGGCCGGGACGGTTCTCAAGGGACATGAGTTCCACTATTACGACAGCACCGACAACGGTGCGGATTTCACGGCCCGGAAGGTTTCGGGAAAGGCGTGGGACTGCGTTGTGACAACGGAGACCCTTTATGCAGGGTATCCGCATCTGTATCTTCCTTCGTCCATGGAGGCGGTGGAAGCGTTCTACAGCAAATGTCTGGAGTACAAGGAGGCACATCATGATCATCCATGATCCCGACGAGATCGAAAGACGCAGCATGGAAATCATCGAAAGCGAGCTTTACGTCCCGATTCCTCCGGAGAACAAGGCCGTGGTCAAGCGTGTGATCCACTGCACGGCGGATTTCGACTACGCACGGAACCTGATGTTTTCAGAAGGTGCCGTCGAAAAAGCCCTGCGTACCTTGAAGGGCGGATGCACGATTGTCACCGATACCCAGATGGCGAAATCAGGAATCAACAAAACCGCAGCCGGGAAACTGGGATGTGAGGTCCTGTGCTTCATGAGCGATCCCGATGTCGCGGAAATTGCAAAAAAGAGGGGATGCACCCGTGCGGTCGCATCCATGGAGAAGGCCTCAAGGCTCGGAGGGCCGCTGGTCTTCGCAATAGGAAACGCTCCCACGGCTCTGCTGAGAATAAGGGAGATGATGGATGAGGGGACGCTCAGGCCGGAACTGGTGATCGGCGTTCCCGTGGGATTTGTCAACGTGGTCGAATCCAAGGAGGCGATCATGGAGACCAATGTGCCTTATATCGTGGCAAAAGGGCGCAAGGGTGGTTCCAATGTGGCGGCCGCCATTGTAAATGCCCTGATGTACCAACTGACCAGATGATGGATAGCTTTATCACGAAAGACGGAAAAAAACTGAGACGGGGATACACAACGGGAACCTGTGCGGCGGCCGCGGCCAAGACGGCTGCCATCATGCTTCTTGAGCACAGGCGTCTGGAAAGTGTGTTCATCACGACTCCCGGCGGGATTTCCCTTGATCTTAAGATATGCGACATGATGGTCGGTGAGGATTACGTTTCATGTGCTGTGGTAAAGGACAGCGGCGACGATCCCGACATGACCAACGGGATAAAGATTTTTGCCAGAGTTGAGAAGGCAGGCCGTGAAGCCGGAATAACGATAGACGGCGGAGAGGGCGTTGGCCGCGTTACCAAACCCGGCCTGGACCAGGCAGTGGGAAATGCCGCGATCAATTCCGCCCCGAGAAGGATGATAGAGGAGGAACTGAGGCAAGTCTGCGAGGACAACGGCTACGGCGGAGGTCTCAGAGTTGTCATCTCCGCTCCGGAAGGTGTGGAGATCGCCAAAAGGACGTTCAATCCCCGCCTTGGCATAGTCGGGGGAATCTCGATTCTGGGAACCACGGGAATCGTGGAGCCTATGAGCGATGATGCAGTGGTCCAGACAATCCGTGCGGAGCTGTCCATGAGGTCGGCAAGCGGGAAGAAAACAGTCCTTCTTACTCCGGGAAACTACGGAGCCCGATTCATAAGGGAGGAGCTTGGTCTTGACCAAGAGATTGCGGTCACGACATCCAATTTCATAGGCGATGCGTTTTCCATCGCCGCGGAGAAAGGTTTTTCTGGTACGCTTCTGGTAGGTCATGTAGGAAAGCTGATAAAGCTTGCCGGCGGGATGTTCAACACACACTCGCGCTACGGAGACTGCAGGGCTGAGATCATGGCATGCCATGCCGGTCTTTGCGGGGCCCCTGTTTCCGTGATCAGGAGGATTACGGAAAGCGTGATGACCGATGACATGCTGGCCATCCTTGACGCAGCGGGACTCAGGGAACAGGTGATGGAAAGCGTGATGAGGAAGATCGAAAGGAATATCGAGGACCGCCGGTTCGGACAGACAAGGACCGGTGTGATAGTCTTTTCCAAGGAATACGGTGTCCTGGGAATGACAAGTGAAGCGGAAAAACTGCTGGATCTGATCCGCAAGGAGTATTGAACATGGTACACATAGTCGGTGCAGGGTGCGGTGCCCCGGATCTGATCACATTGCGCGGAGAGCGTTATCTCGAGCAGGCGGACGTCATCATCTATGCCGGCTCTCTGGTCAACCGCGAGCTTCTTGAAAATGCAAAGGAGGGCTGCGTCATTCACGACAGCTCGAAGATGACGCTGGAGGAGACCACGGAGATTGTAAGGAAGGCCGAGGAGTCCGGCAAAATGACCGTGCGCCTTCATACCGGAGATCCGTCTTTGTACGGAGCGATAGGGGAACAGATCAGGGAATTCAACCGGCTAGGGATAAAGTATGACATCACTCCCGGGGTCAGCTCCTTCTGCGGGGCCGCTGCGGCACTGGGGACGGAGTACACGCTTCCGGATGTCTCGCAGACGGTGATTATCACCAGAGCCGAAGGAAAGACTCCCGTTCCCGCATCTGAGAGTCTGAGGTCCCTGGCTTCACATAAAACCACAATGGTGCTGTTTCTGAGCACCGGACTTCTGAACAAGGTGACACAGGAGCTCATTGCCGGCGGCTACAGTCCCGATACACCTGCTGCGATTGTCTACAAGGCATCCTGGGATGACGAGAAAGTCTGCCGCTGCACGGTCTCCACTCTTGAGGAGACTGCCAGGGCAAACGGGATCACCAAGACCGCGCTGATCACAGTGGGCGATTTTCTTGAAAGCTCCTTCACCCGCTCACACCTTTACGACCCGGCATATCCGACGGAATACAGGGAGGCGAAAAAGTGAAGACATGTGTTTTCTGCTTTTCCGATTCCGGATCCGCCCTTGCACTCAGACTGTGCAAGGAACTGTCGCTGGATCCCTGTCAGGTCCATTCGATCGGGAAGTTCGCGTCAAAATACGGATTCACCTCACATGATTCGGTCTGTGCAGATATGAAGAGTCTTTTCGAACAGAACGATGCTCTGGTCTTCATCGGTGCCTGCGGGATTGCGGTGCGTGACATAGCTCCCCATCTTAAAAGCAAGACCGAGGATCCCGCCGTGATTGTCATAGACGACCGCGGAAGGTTCGTAATACCTATCCTTTCAGGCCACATTGGAGGAGCGAACAGGCTTGCCGGGGAAATCGCATCAAAAATCGGTGCGGTTCCCGTGATCACCACGGCAACGGACGGGGCCCACAGGTTCTCCTGCGATCAGTGGGCCGCAACTCATGATTGTGAGATCTCATCCATGGATATGGCAAAGGAGGTATCCTCACAAATACTTGTAAGGGATATTCCCGTTTCGTCCGAGTTCGATCTTTCAGATCTTCCCGATGGCTTGGTTCATCAGAATGATGGAGATTTGGGGATATACATCGGAATAAAAGACATCAATCCGTATGAAAACACCCTCAGACTGATTCCCCGGATAGTGACGGTGGGAATCGGATGCAGGCGTGGAGCTTCGGGAAAGACTGTCTATGACATGGTCGTTGGAACACTGGAGAAAAACGGAATAGACATCAGGTCTGTGCGGCAGATTGCTTCGATAGATGTGAAAAGGGACGAAGAGGCTCTGAAGTATCTGGCGCAGAAGCTTGATGTTCCCGTGTGCTTTTTCAGTGCCGGGGAACTGGAGTCTGTTCCCGGAGAGTTCAGTGATTCTGAGTTTGTCCGTAAGACTGTTGGAACGGGGAATGTTTGCGAACGCGCCGCCGCTCTGGCAGGTGGGAAACTGATTGTTCCGAAGAATGCGGAAAACGGGGTGACCGTGGCCGTTTCGGTGAAAGATTGGGGGATTGAGTTTTGAGGAAACTGTCTATAGTCGGTATAGGTGCCGGTGACTACGATGGCATGACCATAGGTGCCGTGAACGCCCTGAATGAGTCCGAAGTCATTGTGGGCTACACAGTCTACTGCGACCTGATCAGACCTTATTTCAAGGACAAGGTCTTTGTATCGACACCTATGACCACGGAAACAGAGCGTTGCCGTCTGGCCCTGGAATCGGCCAGAGAGGGAAAGACAACCTCAATGATCTGCTCCGGAGATGCCGGAGTCTACGGCATGGCCTCTCCTGTTTTGGAGATGGCCGAGGGATTGGACATTGAGATAAATGTCGTACCGGGCGTTACGGCCGCATGTTCTGGAGCGGCGGTTCTGGGTTCTCCTCTGACGGGAGACTTTGCCGTCATCAGTCTTTCAGATCTGCTGACTCCGATGGAGAAGATAGAGAAGAGGCTTGAGTGCGCCGCAGAAGGGGATTTCTGCATTGCAATCTACAATCCTTCCAGCGCAAAGAGGAAGGACCACCTCAGAAAGGCATGTGAGATAATCATGAGGCACCGCTCTCCTCAGACGGTATGCGGGATTGCCCGCAACATCGGACGTGAAGGGGAGAAGACCGAGATCCTGACTCTGGCCGAACTTGCGGGGAAAGAGACGGACATGTTCTGCACGGTGTTCATAGGAAACTCATCGACCAAGTTGATTGACGGCAGGATGGTGACGCCAAGGGGTTACAGATATGAGTGAGAATAACAAGGACAGGATTTGTCTGTTTGCGGGAACCACAGAGGGAAGGCGTCTTGCCGCAATACTGAAGGATGCCGTTGATCTGACTGTCTGCGTGGCCACGGAGTATGGGCAGATCATGCTGGACGGGATAGACGGAATCACGGTACGTACAGGACGGATGGACGGACATGAAATGGAGGTCTTCTTCCGAAGCGGCGGCTTTGCCCGCATAATCGATGCCACCCATCCATTCGCCCGGATTGTCTCCGAAAACATCGCCGATGCCGCACGGAATTGCGGTATCCCGACTATGAGGATCCTGCGGGATGAGGACAGGCACATGGAGAATGCCGTCTATGTAGGTTCTGTTGCTGAGGCGGCATCGTTTCTGAAAGCTCACGACGGCAACGTGCTGGTGACCACGGGAGCCAAGGAACTGTCTTCCTATTCGGGTCTGGACATGTCACGGGTGTGGGCCAGGGTGCTTCCGTGCACGTCTTCACTTGAAGCCTGCGAGAAGATCGGCCTTCCGGTGGCGCACATCATCGCCGCCCAGGGACCGTTTACCTACGAGATGAACCTCGCCCAGCTGAAGATGGTGGGAGCGAAGTTTCTGGTGACCAAGGAATCGGGGAAAAGCGGAGGGTTCGAGGAGAAGGTCAGAGCCGCCCGCGATGCCGGAGCCGTATGCATAATCGTCGGCCAGCCTCCACAGGGCGAGGGCTTCGGTCTGGAGGAGGCTGTCTCCATACTGGACGGTCTCTACCGTCTGCCGACAAGAAAAATCTATCTGATTGGTGCAGGCCCTTCAAGTGCGGACATGCTTACACGGGAGGCCTTTCATGCTCTGGAGGAATGTGATGCGGTAATTGGGGCCGCGTCCGTCACGGCTTCGCTTCAGACTAACAAGCCTGTCTACGATGCGTTCCTGCCCGAAGACGTCCTCATGGTTCTGAACGAAAACCCTTCCATCCGGACCGCGGCAATTGTGATGCGCGGAGACACCGGATTCTACAGCGGGGCCAGAAAGATGGTCAAAATCTTCGGAAAGGAGAATCTGACGATTATTCCGGGAATTTCATCCGTTGTGGCGTTCTCTGCCAGACTCGGTATTTCATGGGACGATGCGGCTCTGATCAGCCTTCACGGACGCAGATGCAATCTGATCCACACTGTCTGCACGAATGCAAAGACAATTGCACTGACAGGCGGCGGACAGACGGTCGGTGAGATCTGCAGGAGGCTCTGTGAATTCGGACTGGGAGAACTCAAGGTCACGGTCGGTGAGAAACTGACCTGCCCTGACGAGAGGATCGTCTGCTCAACCGCATCTGATCTGGCTGGGATGACATTCGATTCCCTGTCCGTGATGCTGGTTGAGAATTCCGAAGCCGTAAGACAGGCAAGGCAGGGAATAGCCGACGACGAGTTCGTCCGGGGCGATGTCCCGATGACAAAATCCGAGGTCCGTTCTATTTCGGTTTCCGCCTTGAGGCTGAAATCGGATTCGGTTGTCTGGGACATAGGAGCGGGGACAGGTTCCGTCTCCGTGGAATGTGCTCTGGCTGCCTACGAGGGATCTGTGTATGCAGTGGAGAAAGAGCCGGATGCAGTGGAGCTGATCAGGCAGAACAGAATCAGGTTCCGGACTGAAAACCTCGAGGTTGTACAGGGTCTTGCACCCGATGTCCTTAAAGGGCTTCCGACTCCGACACATGCATTCATCGGAGGATCTTCCGGAAACCTGAAGGAGATAGTCGAAGTCCTTCTGAGAAAGAATCCCGATGTCAGGATTGTCATCAATACCGTTACGCTGGAGTCCCAGACCGAAGCCTTCGAATGTGTCCGGATGTTCAACTTCCGCACGATGGAGTCGGTGTCGGTCAACATCTCCCGGACCAGGGTCGTGGGGCACTATCACATGCAGAGCGCCCAGAATCCTGTGACGGTTTTTGTGATGCAGAACGGAGAGATAAATGGTTAAGTGGCTGACCCTCCAGACCGGTGCTCTGGCGGTGGGATTTCTGATCGACTTCATAGTCGGAGATCCCCACTGCCTGCCTCATCCGGTGGTCGGAATCGGAAGGATCATATCATTTTTTGACCATGTACTCCGCAGCGGGGACAGCAATCCAAAAGACAGGGGACGTGGTGTCCTGACTGTTCTTCTGGTGATCCTGATCTCTACGGCCATACCTACAGCGATACTTTTCTTGTTATGGCGTCTTCATCCGATGGCCTTTTTTGCGGCCGAATGCATCATGTGCTGGCAGCTTCTTGCAGCCCGTCAGCTCGTACGTGAGAGCATGGCGGTGCAGCGTGCCCTGGAATCGGAAGATGTGGAGAAAGCAAGGAAAGCTGTCTCCAACATCGTAGGCCGTGATACGGATGTCCTTGACGCCGACGGCATCTGCCGGGCGGCGGTGGAGACCGTTGCAGAGAACACCTCGGACGGAGTGATAGCTCCGCTTTTCTGGATGATACTGCTCGGTGCTCCCGGTGGATTCTTCTACAAGGCTGTGAACACCATGGACTCCATGCTGGGATATAAAAACGACAAGTACCTGTACTTCGGCAGGGCGGCTGCCAGAACCGATGACGTGGTGAACTGGCTGCCTGCAAGGATTTCCGCCGTTCTGATGATAATCGCCTGTCCTCTGTGCAGCCTGGACGGGAAAAATGCCAAGAGGATTTTCCTCAGAGACCGCTACAAGCACGACAGCCCGAACTCGGCCCAGACGGAATCGGTCTGTGCCGGAGCTCTCGGCATAAGGCTGGCTGGGGATGCGGTGTACGGAGGTGTTGTCCACAAAAAGGAGTTCATCGGGGATCCTATCAGGGAGATACGGCCCGGGGACATCAAACGGGCCTGCAACCTGATGTATGTATCCTCCTTTTTCATGCTTTTGATCGGGGTTATAATTCGGATGGGAGTGTTCCTGCTCATATGCTGATTGGAAAGAAAAGTCCTCACGGAGGCTATCACGTCAACTGTCACGATGTCCTTGATTTTTCCGCGAATCTGAATCCTGCGGGAATGCCGGACTGTGTGAAAAGGGCTCTGTCGGATTCCGTGAAGGATTGCGGGGAGTATCCGGATCCATACTGCATGAATCTCAGGAAAGCCATCTCAAAGTACGAGGCGGTTCCTGTCGGTTGCATTCTCTGTGGAAACGGGGCGACCGAGCTGATCTATTCCTACGCATTCTCGCTTCCCAAGCGCAGAAAGGCACTGATAGTTTCCCCATCCTTTTCCGAGTATGAGACGGCTCTGGATGCGGCCGGACTCAAGGTCGAGCACTATGTTCTTACATCGGACAACGGTTTTAACCTGACGGAAGACATCCTTGAAACCGACCTGACCCGTTTCAGTGCGGTCTTCCTGTGCACCCCCAACAATCCCACCGGAGTGTCGGTTCAGCCGGCCGTTCTTGAGAAGATTGCAAGAACAGGTGTCAGGGTTTTCGCGGACATGTGTTTTCTCGATCTGACCTGCGATCCGGACAGATATGACATTTCGGATTTGATACGGACATATCCGAACGTCACGGTTCTTCGGGCTTTCACAAAGAACTTCGCCATGGCAGGTGTGAGGCTGGGTTATGTCATTTCCTCGGATTCCGCTATTCTTGAGAAGATGAGCTCTAAAGCTCCGTGCTGGAATGTGTCGTCCATTGCCCAGAAGGCGGGAATCGCAGCTGCAGGCTGCAGGCAATGGCTGAGAAAAACTGTTGAGCAGATGAGTGTTGAACGGGAGCGGGTTTCCAAGTCTCTGATGGACATGGGAGTACGTGTTTTCCCCTCTGAGGCCAACTATCTTCTGCTGTATTCGAGACAGAACTCCGAATGCGGTCTTCCTGACAGACTTGCAGAGAAGGGGATTCTGGTCAGAGACTGCTCAGACTATGTTGGGCTGGGGAAGGGCTATTTCCGCATCGCCATTCGCACAACGACTGAGAACGACCGCCTGCTTTCGGCTGTAAGGGAGGTTCTCTCATGAAGAAAGCCAGACCCATCATGATCCAGGGAACAATGTCCAACGCCGGAAAGAGCATGCTCTGTGCGGCGCTCTGCCGCATCTTCCGTCAGGACGGATACAATGTGGCTCCGTTCAAGTCCCAGAACATGGCTCTGAACTCGTACATCACAAGCGAAGGTCTTGAGATGGGCAGGGCACAGGTTGTTCAGGCGCAGGCAGCGGGAATAGAGCCGTCCGTTCTGATGAATCCCATCCTTCTTAAACCTACTACCGATGTGGGTTCTCAGGTTATTGTCAACGGCGAGGTCCGTGGCAACATGAGCGCCGCCGAGTACTTCAGAATGAAGAAAAGCCTTGTTCCCGATATCATGCGTGCCTACGACACCCTGGCCTCCCGAAACGACATAATTGTCATCGAGGGTGCAGGAAGCCCCGCAGAGATAAACCTCAAAAGCGATGATATAGTGAACATGGGAATGGCCAGGATGGCATCGTCTCCGGTGTTGCTTGTTGGCGACATCGACCGAGGCGGAGTGTTCGCCCAGCTTTACGGGACGGTCTCTCTATTGGAACCGGAAGAGCGGAGTATGGTGAAGGCCACTGTTATAAACAAGTTCCGCGGAGATGTCTCAATCCTCTCGCCTGGGCTTGATATGCTTGAAAACCTTGTAGGCATCCCATGTGCAGGGGTTGTTACCTACATGCATTTGGATATTGATGACGAGGACAGCCTGAGCGAACGTCTGAAGACAGGCGAAAGAAAGGAAATAGACATTGCCGTCATCTATTTGCCCAGAATATCGAATTTCACCGATTTCTCTCCATTCTCGCGCTTTGACGGGGTGTCGCTACGATACGTAAGGAGTCTTTCCGAACTTGGAGAACCCGATCTGATCATCATACCCGGAACAAAATCCACAATCTCAGATCTGAAATGGATGCGCCAGAACGGACTGGAGGCAGGCATACTCAGAAAGGCATCCTGCGGGACGCCTGTGTTCGGTATCTGCGGAGGTCTTCAGATGCTGGGTAGCACAATTTCAGATCCCCAGGGCGCAGAAGGCGGAGGCAGCATCAGCGGCATGGGTCTGATGGAGATAGACACCATTTTCTCACCTGAAAAGACACGCACTCAGACAGATGGAACCATCTGCGGTCTGGATGGTGTTTTCTCAGGCTTGAACGGACTTCATTTCAGCGGATACGAGATCCATATGGGTCAGAGCGGTGAGGCCAGGCCTGTTCTTCAGAGGGGCAACGTCTATGGCAGCTATATCCACGGTCTTTTCGATGAGGATGGAATTGCAGATGCCATCGTAAGGGCTCTGTATGGGAAAAAGGGCCTTGCGTTTGAAACAGCCCGGACTGTCGATGTCAGAGCTTTCAGGGAGTCCCAGTACGATCTTCTTGCCAAAACGGTCAGGGATGCTCTGGACATGGAACTTGTCTACCGCATCCTTGAGGAAGGTTTGTAAGCTCTGGTCAGGAATCCGTGAACCAATTCTCCACCATCAGGGCACTTACTTGCTCGATATATTGGAAATCTTTTGTGTTGCGGGTTATCAGGATTGCATTGTTAGCTATTGCAGTTGCCGCAATCTGCATATCCAGTTCGGATGCTGGTTTTCCGACTTTCTGCAGTCTTGATTTTATGTCGGAGTAAACAGACGCTGCATGGTCGTCAAAAGGTATGAATCGGAAAGAAGAAAGAATTGCGTTCAGATAGAAATCCAATAGATTTTCTTTCTTCTTCGAATCGGGCAAGCGTTTCAGACCGAACAGACACTCTCCCCAGACAACGGCAGGGATGGCCGACAGGTTTTTCCTGCTGATTACTAGCTTTTCTACTCTTTTGTCTGGAAATTGTCTGGAAAGTTCGGAGACGATATTTGTGTCCAGCAGATACATGAATGAGTTCACTCGAAATCCTCCTCGTGTCTCAGACCCATGTGTGTTGTCCTTGGAATGTCAAACGCATCCTTCCATTCGTCTTCGGTCAGCCCGTTGGTTTGAAGCTGAGTTCTGAACTTCCGGTATGCCATCTCAAATGAAGATTGAGCATCATTGTTTAACGGTGCTTTTGAAATGAAAGCAACAGGTTTGCCGTGTCTTGTTATTTCAATCTGTTCTCCTTGCTCAACAAGATGAAGGTAGAAGGGGAGTTTGTCTTTAGCAACTGCAACTGAAACGCTCTGCATTTTTGAACCTCCTTGACAAGTGATATTTACATCATCGATTGTTATAGCTATTTTGTCAATTCTGGCTATAATACGACTTCTGCGATTGTTCATTGGCTGTGCGCCGCCTGTGCAGCGCTTTGCACATGGCACCCGGGGCGTGGCCATCAAGCCTTTGCGCCCAAACGCCTATGACCTGTGCATGGATTGCCAATACACAGGCCACACATCGGCTTATGACCAGTCCCGGGGAATGACCATTGCCGTTGAATCCTTTGTTCTTATGATTCCGATGATACAATGCCAAGGCATTCCCAATTGTCCTTACCATGGAAAGCCAATGGTGATTCTGTCTGTGACCATGTGGCTTTACAGCAATCATCTGCAATTGGATGAAAGTTGCTGTAGGAAAGGCACATGATATCAAGCTCTTTACGGACAAAAAGAAGAATTCTTCCATTATTGCTGTACAAAACAGGAATGATCGTACGGACGCAAATGTCTTTTCTTCCGATTCTGCTGTAAAACAGATGGATTCCTTACAGCAATAAAGCCAACATCTTCGAATCCGTCCGTAAGACAGAGGGAATCAGGCACTTTATTTACGGACGGAATGAGAGAAATCAGGAATGCGTCCGTAAAGGAAGATGGAAGACAGGGTAAAAGACAGGCCCTCATGTTCATCATGGGCCGGTGTGTGGCCTGATGCATCGGCAATCTTCGCACAAGCCTCAGGCGTCGGGCGCCAAGGCTGAAGGCCGCGCCCCGCCTGGCATGTGCAAAGCGCTGCACAGGCAACCCACAGCCAATGAACAATCGTAAAAAAAGGTATCCGACCGGTCTGATGAAACAGACCTTTTGGATACCCCTTTCTGCAGTGATAATATGCAGATTACTTGCTGAATCTGTCGATGACGGCCTGGGCGCTGTTCTCGATGGAGGACGGCATGGTGACTCTTCCATCGAACACGGCCATGTCCTTGAAACCGATTCCTGTAAGGAGCACGCAGACGTTCACGTCCTTTCCGAAGCGCTTGATCAGCATATCCTTGTCCTTGATCAGGGCCGCCCATGCTGCGGAGCTGGCGGGCTCGACAAAGATTCCGCTGTCGTGAACAAGGCTCATCTGGGCGTCAAGAATCTCCTGTTCCGTGACCTGGGTGCACCATCCGTCGTAATCCTTAAGGTACTGAACAGCCATGCGACCGCTTGCCGGGATGTCGACAGAGATGGAGTCGGCTCTGGTGGATGCTTCGATGCTCTTGAACTCGCCTGTCTCGAAGGCCATGCTGATGGCATTGGATTTCTCGCTCTGCGAACAGACGATGTGCGGGATTTTGTCGATCAGGCCGGCCTGGAGGAGGTCGTAGAAGCCCTTGTAGACTCCGCTGATGATGCATCCGTCTCCGACGGGAACGTAGACAACATCAGGTACCTTGCGACCGAGCTGCTCGAAAAGCTCGATTGAGATGCTCTTCTTTCCCTCGATGGTCATGGGGTTGTAGGCGGTGTTGCGGTTGATTCCGCCGAAGTGCTTGGTGTACTCGATTGAAAGCAGGAAGGCATCGTCATAGCTTCCTTTGACGGGAACGACGGTTGCGCCATACAGGACACTCTGCATCAGCTTGTTGATAGGGGCTGTCTCCGGAACAAAGAGGATGATGTCCAGTCCGTAGGCGGCACCTGCGCAGCTCATGGCCGCTCCGGCGTTTCCTGTTGATGCGAGGGCGATTCTCTTCTCGCCGTGTGAGATGGCCTGGGCTGCGATCAGCTGGCTTGCCCTGTCCTTGAAGGAACCGGAGGGAAGGTAGGCGTCCATCTTGCAGCAGACGTTCTTGAGACCGGTCTTCTCGTTCAGGCGCTTGGGCACGACAACCGGTGTGATTCCCACGGGGTAGACCTCAGGGGTGGGGACGGTGTAGGGGAAGAAGTCGTAGATGGTGACGTGGTCTTTCTTTGCGAGTTTCTTCAGGTCTTCCTTGTCATAGATGACCTTGAGGTATCCTCTGGGGAACTCTCCTTCCTTCTGCTTTGCAGCACATTCCGGGCACTGGTAGATGATCTTGTCGGTCACAAACTCCTTGCCGCAGTCTACGCATACGTATTTGAACTTCATGAAACTAACTCCTTGTGTCTGAGACAGAAAAACGGGCTGCCCGAAAGCAGCCCGGAGAAGAAGATCTGCCGTCAGGCGAGAACTTCCTTGTTGAATGCCTCGATGAGCTCGTCGATCTTGGCGGCCATCGGCGGGATTGACTTCCAGTAGTCGCGGTCGTACCACTGTCTGTTGAGCTCCTCGTAGGTCTTGCCCTGCTGCTCGACCCATGTGTAGTACTTGAGGTTGTGCACACGCAGTCTCTCGTAGTAGGTGAGCTCGAGTGCATCCTGGATGCTCTGGTGCAGAAGTGCTCCGCTGTGGACTCTTGCAGCCTCCATCTCGGAGAACTTGCCCTGCTGCTCGTCAAGCTCTGCAAGTCTTGTCTTGTACATGATTGCGGAGTCTGTGCAGATTGTGAACAGGACATCGTCCTCGTCCATCTCGTAGTACTTGGCCATCTTGATTGTGCTGAGCATGTTGCCGATACCGGAGATTCCGAAGAGCTGGAGATCCTCGATCTGCTTGTCAGTAAGGCCGACAGTATCCTTGAGGTACTTGATTCCGGCAGGCTCGTTGAAGAGTCTGTAGATATCCATACAATCCTGATCGTCGATTGCGCAGATCATGTCGGTGTTCTTTACGTTGTGGATCCATGGTACGTGCTTGTCTCCGATACCCTCGATCCTGTGTCCGCCGAATCCGTTTCTGAGGAGTGTCGGGCACTGCTTTGCCTCTCCGGCTGCGATCTTGATGTTGGGGTAGACGTCCTTGAGGTGGTCACCGGCAGCCAGTGTTCCGCCGCTTCCTGTGCTTGATGCATAGCCGCGGACGTTCTCAGGCTTGACGCCGAGGTTCTTCAGGACCTCGAGGATGGCGGCACCGGTTACGGTGTAGTGCCAGAGATAGTTCTCGAACTGCTCGAACTGGTTGAAGATGACGATGTGCTTTCCGCGCTCTGCGTCGAGCTCGTGGCACTTGTCGAAGATTTCCTTGACGTTGGACTCGCAGCCCGGTGTTGCGATGACTTCGCCGGCGACTGTCTTGAGCCACTCGAATCTCTCCTTGGACATCTCTGCGGGAAGGATTGCAATTGACTTGCATCCCAGAAGGGCGCTGTTGTATGCTCCGCCGCGGCAGTAGTTGCCTGTTGACGGCCAGACTGCCTGCTGGTTCTGTGCATCGAAGTTTCCTGTTGCAAGAGCCGGAGCGAGACATGAATATGTTGCACCAACCTTATGGGCACCGGTGGGGAAGAATTTTCCGACCAGAGCGAAGATTCTGGGCTTCACACCTGTAAGCTGTCTGGGAATCTCGATGTAGTTGACACCGCCGAATCCGCCGCCCTGCATGACAGGCTCGTTCTTCCATGTGATTCTGAACAGGTTGACAGGATTGACATCCCACAGACCTGTCTTTGCGAGCTTCTCCTTTACAGAAGCCGGTACGGTTGAAGGATCAACCATCTGCTTGAAAGTCGGAAGGATGATTCCCTTTTCCTTACATACCTTTACGTTTCTGGCCCTTACTTCGGGGTTGACGTTAAGATTGATGAGCATTTTTGCCCCCTCGTATCAGATTGGATTTACGGCCCTAAGGGCCCACTTTGGAATTATCGCACAGCTTCTGTTGGTTGTAAACAATTTGTTGCGCTTTGTTGCAAAAACATTTGACTTTGGGATGAAGTGGTTTAGAATGGATTATAGGGTGGAATACGCTCAGATTTGCCCTTTCGGGCTCTCAGCGCAATTTAAGAATCAACAAGGCCATTCGTGGCCGAAAAAAGGAGAGTATGTATGGGAGACAGAATGCGCCCGGTTCCGTTCGAGGAACTAGTTGAGAGAATCTTCTCGGAATACCGCAATCATGGAACAATCTTCGGAATCCACAAGGAGGATTTCTTCAAGCCAAGCGGAAAGCACAGCATCAACGTTTTCGGACAGAAGTGTGCGACCCCGCTCGGACCTGCAGCAGGCCCGCATACCCAGCTGGCCCAGAACATAGTCAGCGCATACATGGTCGGCGGAAGATTCATGGAGCTCAAGACCGTCCAGATCATGGACCATCTGGAGATCGCCAAGCCGTGTATCGATGCACGTGATGAAGGCCACAACGTCGAGTGGTCAACCGAGTACACTCTCGAGAAGGCCTACGACGAGTACCTCAAGGCATGGTTCGCCGTGCATCTCATCCAGGCCGCCTTCACAGGCAAGGCCGAGGATCCCGACTTCATCTTCAACATGAGCGTCGGCTACAACCTCGAGGGCATCAAGCAGCCCAAGATGCAGACCTACATCGACAACATGATCGATGCCACCAAGAGCCCGCTTTTCGAGCAGTACAAGGCTTCCCTGAAGAATATCATTGAAGAGGGAACAATCCTTGAGGGCACAGACCTCGAGGGACACGCAAAGGCCTTGAAGGGACTTGAGAACAGAATCAGTGCCAACATCAGCCCCAGCGTGACTATCTCCACAATGCACGGATGTCCTCCGAAGGAGATCGAGGCCATCTGCTCCTACATGCTCACGGAGAAGAAGCTCAACACATTCGTAAAGCTCAATCCGACGCTTCTCGGATATGACGAGGTCAGGAGAATCCTAGATCTCACCGGTTTCAACCATGTCGGTCTCAGACGCGAGAGCTTCGAGCACGACCTGCAGTATCCGGATGCAGTGGCAATGCTCCACAGACTGGTCGAGCTTGCAAAGAAGCAGGGTCTGGGATTCGGAGTCAAGCTCACCAACACACTGGGCAACATCAACGACGGCAAGGTCCTTCCCGGAGAGGAGAAGTACATGTCCGGCCGCGCACTGCTCCCGATTTCGACGACAGTCGCAACCCGCCTGAGCGCTGAGTTCAACGGCAAGCTTCCCATCTCATACAGCGGCGGATGCACCATCTACTCGGTGCAGGACATCTTCGACACCGGAATCAGGCCGATCACATTGGCCACCGACATGCTCAAGCCGGGCGGATATGCCCGCATGGCACGCATGGCCGAGAAGCTGGACAAAGAGAGCAAGACCTGGGGAAAGACGGATATCGATCCCAAGGCTGTGGAGGATCTTGCCATGAATGCAAGGAACGCCTTCTACAGTCAGCGTGAGTTCCGCGGCGAGAGACAGGCTAAGGTCAACGATGATCTGCCGATGTTCGACTGCTACGTCTCGCCCTGTATGGAAGCATGTCCGATCCACCAGAACATCCCCGATTATGTGGGACTTGTCGGTGACGGACGCTATGCCGAGGCCCTGACCCTGATCTATGAGGGAAATGCACTTCCCAACATCACATGCAACATCTGCGACCACCAGTGCCAGTTCCACTGCGCCAGAATGGATTACGAGGGCGCCGTCCACATTAGAGATATGAAGAAGATCGCCGTGGAGAAGGGAACTGCCGAGTACCTGCAGAGCTGGGAAGCTCCGGAGGCTCCGGCTGATGTCAAGGCCGCCGTTGTAGGCGCAGGTCCTGCAGGACTTGCCGCAGGATACTTCCTCGCACGCGCAGGCTTCGACACCACTCTGTTCGAGAAAGAGGCCAATTCCGGCGGAGTTGTCGCCAACATCATCCCGAACTTCAGGATCGACCCCAAGGCCATCCAGGCCGATATCGACCATGTGGCTGCACACGGAGTGAAGTTCAAGTTCAACGCAAAGATGGAGGATGTCACGATCGATGCCCTGAAGAAGGCCGGTTATGACTTCATCTACTATGCAATCGGAAGCGAGAAGAGCAACGAGATGAAGATCGAGGGTGACACCTCCAAGGTTATCGGCGCTCTGTCGTTCTTGGCTGGATTCAAGGCGGATCCCGCTCTCATGAACCTCGGAAAGCATGTCATCGTAGCCGGTGGCGGAAACACAGCCATGGACAGCGCCAGAGCAGCAAAGCGCGTTGCGGGCGTTGAGGATGTGACCATAGTCTACAGAAGAACGGCCAAAGAGATGCCGGCAGATCCCGAAGAGGTGAAGATGGCCGCTGACGAGGGCATCAAGTTCATGTTCCTAGTCAATCCGATGAAAGTGGAAAACGGCAAGGTGACATGTGTCCAGATGGTTCTGGGCGAGCCCGATGCATCAGGAAGAAGACGCCCGGTGGAGACAAATGAGACCGTTGAGCTTCCGTGCGACACTCTGCTGACAGCCATAGGCGAGCATCCGGACAAGGATGTCCTCAACGTTTTCGGTGTTCCTGTGACCGACAGGGGAATCCCCGCAATCGATCCGGAGACCAACGAGACCAAGGTCAAGGGTGTCTACGCAATCGGAGATGTCCTGGGTGCATCCACTGTGGTAAAGTGCATCGCATCCGCCAGAAAGGCAGTCGAGGCAACAATCGACAAGGTCTTCGAGGAGATCAAGGAATCCGAGATCGCCGACGACAACGAGCCTGAGCTGGTCGAGGAATACGAAGAAGAGGAAGAGGATGAGGGATACCTGGAGGCCGAGGAGAGGTTCTTCAAGGACGTCCAGGAGAGAAAGACCCACCTCTGCGAGAAGTGCAAGAGCTTCGAAAGCTGCAAGAACATCGCCGATTTCGCACAGCAGGAGGCAAAGCGCTGCATGGACTGCACCTACTACTGCAACAAGTGTGTCGAGGTCTGTCCGAACCGCGCCAACGTGGCCATAGACATGAGGTCTTCGGAGAACACAGACGATCCGTTCCAGATCCTCCATCTCGATGCATTCTGCAACGAGTGCGGAAACTGTGCCGCATTCTGCAACCATCAGGGCAGACCTTACAAGGACAAGTTCACACTGTTCAGCAGACACGACGACTTCGACGACAGCACCAACAGCGGATTCCTTGTTGAGAACGAGGATGTGCTGGTCCGCGTCGACGGCAAGGTGGTCAAATGCAGCATCGACGGAGAGGGAAACCTCGTAGGCGATGTTCCGGCACTTGTGAAGGATCTCATCGAACAGGTCTTCATCAGCTACGACTACCTGCTGACCAGAGTGGAGGAGTGAGAATGACCACTGTAATCAGAAACACGAGAGTCATCCAGACCATGGAACCCGTAGAGGTTCTCAACGGCGTGGATGTGGTCATCAAGGATGACAAGATATTCAAGGTGGGAAAGAACGCGGCCGAAGGAATCAAGGCCGACAAGATCATCGAGGGTGACGGCAAGACCGTCATCCCCGGCATGATCTGCGGACACCACCACTACTACAGCGGCCTGAGCCGCGGAATGATGATCTCTGCCGGTCCCCAGACCGACCTGATCCAGACCCTCAAGGAATGGTGGTGGAGAATCGACCGTGCTCTGGACGAGGAGTCTCTTTACTACAGTTCCCTGATCTGCACGCTTGATGCGATAAAGAACGGAACAACTGCATGCATAGACCATCATGAGAGTCCGAACTACATCAACGGAAGCCTTTCGACAATAGCAAAGGGAATGGAGAAGTTCGGAGTCAGAGGCATTGTCGCCTACGGTATCACGGACCGCAACTACGGCATGAAGGAGATCCGCGAGGGCGTCGACGAAGGCATCCGCTTTGCAAAGGAAGTCGATTCCAGAAAGGCCAAGGGTGAGTACGTGCTCTGCGAGGCAATGGTAGGAGGTCATGCTCCGTTCACCATCCCGGAGGAAGGCATGGAACTTCTGGCCGAGTCTGCGAAGACCACAGGCAGGGGAATGCACCTCCATGTAGCCGAGGGCGAGTACGACAGCGTCTGGTCACATCACTTCTACAACCAGGACATAGTGGACCGTCTGGACAGGCACGGCCTTCTTGACGACAAGACTCTTCTGGTCCACGGAATCTACCTGAACGAGCATGAGGTCGACCTTCTCAACGAGAGAGGATGCTTCCTGGCCCACAACCCCAGAAGCAACATGAACAACGAGGTGGGCTATCCGAAGTACCTGCCCAAGATCAGGAACCTGATCATGGGAACTGACGGATGCGGAAGCAACATGTTCGAGGAGTGCAAGATCGCCTTCTTCAAGAACCGCGACGCCAAGGGACCGTACTGGCCGGGAGACTACATGAGAGCCCTGACCAACGCCAACAAGTTCCTTGAGAAGTACTTCAAGGGCGAGAAGTTCGGACGCATCGAGGCCGGCTACAAGGCCGATCTGGACATCCTGTCCTATCAGAACCCGACACCGCTTCTCAAAGAGAACGCCGCCGGACACTTCGTCTGGGGCATGAGCAGCAACTGCGTCGAGTCCGTGTTCGTCAACGGAAAGCTCCTGATGGAGAACCGTCAGTTCGACTTCGACGAGAAGGAAATCTATGCCAAGGCGGCCGAAGTTGCCAAGAAACTGTGGGAAAGGACTGATAAGTTGCCTCCTACAGGTACCAGTGGTATAGTTAGATAGGGAAAGGGTATTGTAATCATGGGCCGCAGAAGTGATTCTGCGGCTTGTGTGTGTTAGAGGGAAAGCGATTATTCAAGGAGAAATACAATGGTAGCTTGCGACATTTCAAAGGCTGTCAGACGTGTCGACGCTGTCTCAAAGAGTGAAGGTACAATAAAATACGTATCCGACTACTCGTTTGATGACTGTCTGTGGGGCCGTCTGGTACGTTCCGGTATCCCCAGAGGAAAGATCAAGGCGATTCATCTTCCCGATCTGCCCGAAGGTTACAGGTTTGTCACATACAAGGACATTCCGGAGGGCGGACACAACTATCTGCACATGATCGCCACGGACTGGAAGTGTTTTGCCGAGGATGAGGTCAGATATGTCGGTGAGACAATCGGTATCCTCGTCGGTCCGGACAGAACCAAGGTCGAGGACCTGAAGCAGAAGATTGTGATCGACTACGAGGAGATGACTCCCGCCGTCACGATCGACGAAGGTCTTGAGTGCAAGGGCGGAGCCTTTGTGAACAGCGACAACATCCACTGCAGGCTCTCGCTGAACGTGGGCGATGTCGATGCAGCATTCAAGAAGGCCGCGAAGATCGTCACCGAGACGGTTGAGACCGGATTCCAGGAGCATGTCTACCTTGAGACCAACGGAGCCTGCTGCATTCCGGAGGGAGACCATTATGTGGTCTACGCCTCGGCGCAGTGCCCGTTCTACATTGCAAAATCCATATCTCCGCTTCTGAACCTCACACCGGACAAGGTGATTGTCAGACAGACAACCACCGGCGGTGCGTTCGGAGGCAAGGAGCACTTCCCGGATGTAGTCTGCGGACCTCTTCTTGTCGCGGCTTACGTGATGAAGAAGGGTGTAAAGATGTTCTTCGACAGAGAGGAGGACATCGAGAACTCCGTCAAGAGACATCCTTCGAAGGTTGTCTTCAAGACCGGTCTGGACAAGGACGGAAACATCATAGCCATGGACAGCACCGTGTGCTACAACGTCGGAGGCTATCTCGCCTCGTCGTTCGTCGTCCTCCAGAGAGGATGCTTCCATGTCACAGGATGCTACAGCTTCCCGAACATCAGAAGCGTCGGTCTGGGTGTTGCCACCAACACGTTCCCGAGCTGCGCATTCCGCGGATTCGGAGCTCCCCAGACACTGTTCGCCGTGGAGACCCACCTCTGCCACCTGGCCGAGATGCAGGGTCTGGACCCGCTTGAGTATAAGAGAAAATATTTCATCAAGCAGGGCGACACCACAAGCACGAACGGAAAGGTCGTCGAGCGCGTCATGATTCCGGAGATGCTGGAACAGGTCATGAAGGCATCGGACTACGAGAGGAAGGCACGCGAGTACAAGTGGGGCAGCGGAAGAGGTATCGGAATCTCGTTCTACAACCACGGAGGAGCCTTCACCGGAAACGGAGAGCAGGCGATCATCAAGGCCCGCTGCCAGCTTCATAAGTTCGCAAACGGAGACGTCGAGATTCTCTGCAGCCAGACCGAGATGGGTCAGGGCTTCCACACGATCCTTCCCAAGATTGCCGCACACGTGCTGGAGATCCCCATGGAGAAGGTCATATTCAAGGATCCGGACACCTCCCGCGTTCCTGATTCGGGACCGACTGCCGCATCAAGATCAACGATGATCGTCGGAGAGCTTGTCGAGAGGGCCGCCAACCTGATGAAGCCCCGTTACGACAAGGAAGAGGACTTCACCGTCGAGACCCATTACGAGCATCCCGAGGGATTCCCGTGGGACCAGAGCACGTTCCAGGGCTATGCGTACCTTGGCTACGGTTGGGGAGTCTGTGCAGTAGAGGTCGAGGTTGACCCGTGCACCGCCGAGATCACCACAAAGGGCATCTGGTCAAGCCATGACTGCGGACATCTGATCGACGAGAGGATTGTCCACGGACAGGTCAACGGTGGCGTGATCCAGGGTCTTGGCTGGGGATCCACAGAGGTCATGCAGAACATAGGCGGTCATTTCAAGCAGACTTCCATGAGCGACTACATCATCCCGACATCCATGGATTTCCCGAAACAGGGTGTCTACTTCGTGGAGAACCCGTACCAGTGGGGTCCGTTCGGAGCCAAGGGAATGGGTGAGCTGGTCTTCAACGGAAGTGCCGCAGCATATATCGATGCGGTTTCAAAGGCCATAGGAAAGAGAATCAGCAGCATTCCGCTTCCGACAGAGGAAGTCATGACCTACATGCTGCACGGCACTGACCTCAAGTCAGAGCTTCAGGAGGTTCGCTGATGGAAACCAGAATCTGTTTCAGATTAAATGGAAAGGACGTGGCTCTGACCACTGATCCGCTCAGACGTCTTATTGATGTCCTTCGCGAGGATTTCGACTGCAAGGGTGTCAAGGAAGGCTGTAGCGAGGGTGAGTGCGGAGCATGTTCCGTCCTGTTCAACGGAAAGATGGTCACAAGCTGCATCATCCCGATCGGTGCGGCAGACGGCCAGGAGATAATGACAATCGAGGGTGTGAGCGCAACTGAGAAGGGAAAGATCATAGTTGATGCCTTTGCAGACGGCGGCGCCGTCCAGTGCGGATACTGCATCCCCGGAATGGTGATTGCAGCATACTATCTGCTTTCGAACAATCCTGATCCGACCGACGACGAGATCAGACTCGGAATCAGCGGCAACATCTGCAGATGCACGGGCTACGATCTGATAGTCGAGAGCATCCATCTTGCCGCAAAGAGGGGAGGTGCCATATGGAAGAGCTGAAGTGCTACATGCCGAAGACCCTCAAGGAGGCCCTTGAGATCAAGGCCAAAGTCGATGTGATTCCCCTTGCAGGCGGAAGCGACCTTATGGTCTCCCACAAGAGGACCATGGGACTGACTCCTGTTTTCGAGAAGCCCGTGATGATCATCAGGAACCTTCCCGAGCTCAAGAGGATCTACCGCAACGACAAGGGCGAGTGCTGCATCGGAGCCGGCTGCACAAGCGAGGAGATCGCAGAGAACACACTTTGTCCTTGGCATCTCAGACAGGCCGCATCCAGAATGGGTGCGATCGGACTTAGAAACAGCGCCACAATCGCCGGTAACATCGCGAACGCATCTCCGAAGGGAGATACTCCGGGTCCACTCTATCTTCTCGATGCAAGGGTGAAGCTGTCATCCGTCCGCGGTGACAGGGAGGAGCTGGTCTCCGATTTCATTGTCAAGTTCAGACAGATAGACCTCCAGCCGGACGAGCTGATCACAGAGATCATCGTCCCGTATTCCGAGGACGACTTCGACTACATCTTCTGGCACAAGGTCGGAACCCGCAAGGCCAACGCAATCAGCAAGATCACCGTCAGCCAGGCCATCAAGTTCAACAAAGACGACACCGTGGCAGACTACAGGGTCAGTGCCACAGCAACCGGTGCGAAGACCAACAGAAGCCGCGATGTGGAGAACATCATCATAGGAAAGAAGATCACACCTGAGCTGACCGAGCAGGTCATCGAGGCTTTCGACAAGGTCATCTCGCCACGTGCGATGCCGGAGTTCAGACGCGAGGCCACAAGAAGGATGATCAGACGTTTCCTCTCAGAGTCCGCAAAACGTCCGAAGGGCAAGGTCATCGACACCTACGAGGGTTATTCCGTGACCGGAGCTCCGACGCCAAGGAGTTGATATGAACGAAAAAGGTATATTGCTCAAAAACATCTACGCCCTGATGACGGATCCTTCAAAGGATACCCTGTACGGCGTTGATATGCTCATAAAAAACGGCAAAGTCGTGAAAGTAGGGAACGGTCTTCAGGCTGAAGAAGGTTTCAGGGTGATCGACGGATCCAATCTGGCGGTTGTCCCGGGGTTCGTCAACACACACCACCACTTCTACCAGACGCTGACCAGGAACCTTCCTGAAGTGCAGAACGCGAAGTTGTTCGACTGGCTTGTCTATCTGTACGAGGTCTGGAAGTACATCGACGAGGAGGCTGTCTACTACTCGTCGCTCCTCGCAATGACAGAGCTTTTGAAGACCGGCTGCACCTGCTCGACGGACCATCACTATGTCTTCCCGCACCACTGCGAGGGACAGGACCTCACAGGTGCGCAGTTCAAGGCTGCGGACAAGCTCGGAATGAGGTTCTCGCCCACCAGAGGCAGCATGAGCCTTTCCAAGAAGGACGGAGGACTTCCGCCGGACACTGTCGTGCAGACCGAGGAGAAGATCCTCGAGGATTCAGAGCGTGTCATAAAGCACTACCACGATTCGGATCCGGATGCGATGCACAAGATTGTCCTTGCTCCGTGCTCACCGTTCTCGGTCACAAAGAAGTGCATGATTGAAAGCTCACATCTTGCCAGAAAGTACGGAGTGAGGCTTCACACTCACCTGTGCGAGACCATTGACGAAGAGGACAGATGCAGGGAGATGTACGGCCTGCGTCCTCTGGAGCTGATGCAGGAGTGCGAGATGATCGGACCGGATGTGTTCTATGCACACGGTATCTGGTTCAACGATGAAGAACTGAGAACACTTGCCGAGACCGGAACGCACATCGCACATTGCCCGTCGTCCAACATGAGGCTTGGATCCGGAATCTGCAGGACCCGCGAGATGCTGAATCTTGGAATCAATATCGGAATCGCAGTGGACGGAAGCGCCTCGAACGATAGCTCGGACATGCTGGCAGAGATGAGGAACGCACTTCTTCTCGGAAGAGTGAAGTACGGTTCACAGGCTCTGACCGCCCGCGATGTCTTCAAGATGGGCTCCATCAACGGCGCCAGGATGCTAGGTTTCGAGAATGTCGGACGTCTTGAGGAAGGATGGGCCGCAGACCTTGCATGCTTCGATGTGTCAGGCATTGCATACGCAGGAAGCCACAGCGATCCGATTGCGGCCCTGCTTTTCTGCGGATGCGACCATACTGCAAAGTACACCATTGTCAACGGCCAGGTCGTGGTCGATGACAGACGTGTTGTCGGAATAGATGAGGAGGAGCTTGCAAAGAAGGCCAACGCCATCAGTGCGGCTCTTCTGGAAAAGAGGAGGATCTATGGCTGAGAAACTTGTCATGGCCACAAGCGCTGTCGAGGCGGCTGGGCTTAAGAACTCGGAATCCGCTTTCCTCGCAGGAGGAACGGAGGACAACAGACTCAACAGCTCGGTTGATGCCGCAAACCTGATCAGCATCGGCCGTATTCCGGAGCTGGACGGAATCTCAAAAGACGGAGAATGCATCCGCATAGGAGCCATGTCTACATTCCAGGAGATTCTGGACAACAAGCTCGTTCCCGAATATCTGAAGGATGCATGCCGCTTCATGGGATCCAGAACCAAGAGGAACATGGCCACAATCGGTGGAAACATCGCCCTGAGAAGAACCGATTCCTATCTGTATCCGACTCTTCTTGCATCCCATGCGATGCTCGATCTGATGGATGCCAAGGGAAATGTCTCCAAGAAGTGCGTCTGCTGCTATCTCAAGGACTATGAGGAGCTCAAGGACAATCTGATTGTCGCAGTCAGTGTTCCCAAGGAGGCCAAGGTTGCCTCAAAACGCTATGCCAACACCGTACAGAGCCATGCCGTTCTCACCGTTTCCGCTGGAATCGCTGACGGAAAGCTCAGAGTCGGAGTTGCTGCGAAGGACACGGCCCTGAAGGGTCTGTGCGACGTTGCCACAGCCCTGCAGGAGAAGGACCTCTCTGATGCAGATATCCTGAAGCTCATCGAGGCCGACAAGGACCTCTGCTTCAAGCAGGACATCTTCGGAAGTCCCGAGTACAAGAGATATCTGCTGGCTGTGACGATTGCTGACCTGGCCAGAAAGGTCAAGGGAGGTGCGAAATGAGAATTGACTGCATCATAAACGGAAAGAACAGAAGTTTCGATGTCGATCCAACCATGCGCCTGAGGGAGATGCTTCTGATCAACGGAGACTTCGCGGTGCGCGACAGCGATGACTGCGAGGGATTCTGCGGAAGCGATACCGTTCTCGTGGACGGAACCCCGGTGTTCGCGAACCTCGTCCTTGCCGGCGAAGTGAACGGATGCGAGATCCGCACGCCGGACGGACTTGGCAACTCACGCCATCTGACGATTGTCCAGCAGGCAATGATCGATGCCGGAGTGGTGCAGAGTGCATACAACGCACCGGCCGCCGCTCTGCTTCTCACATGGCTTCTGGAGAACAATCCCGATCCTTCCAAGGAAGAGATCAAGGATGCCCTTTCGGGTATCTTCATCAGAGATGCCGGCTATGAGCACTACTATCTTGCAGTGAAGCTTGCCCGCGAGAAGATGAAGGACGGAAAGTACAAGAGCGAGATCGCTCCTTCATTCAGACCCGAGCTCGATGTCATCGGAAAGCCCGGTGCCAAGATCGATGGACCTCAGCTCGTATCCGGTGAGAGGGCGTTCGTCGAGGATTACGTGACAGCCGACACCTGCCACATGGTCGTCCTAAGAAGCCCGCACGCAAGTGCATACATCAAGAGCATCGATGATTCGGAAGCCAGGAAGGTCGAGGGCGTCGTGGAGATCCTCACAGCCTACAACACTCCTGAGACCCATTACATGCAGGCCGGTCAGGGCAACCCCGAGCCGTCCCCGCATGACAGAAGACTGTTCAACATGAAGGTCCGCCATGTCGGAGACCGTGTCGCCGCAGTCATCGCCGAGACCCTCGAGGCCGCCAAAGAGGCTTGCTCCAAGATCAAGGTCGAGTACGAGGTTCTTCCCGCCGTCTTCACGGTCGAGGAGGCCATGGCACCCGGAGCCCCGCTTGTCCACAACGGAATTGTGGAGTACAGGGCCGGAGCCCCTGCAGACCTGGATGAGTACAACAAGCTTGCCGGAGACCCCAGGGAGGGCAAGGTCATCTACCAGTTCCCGCTCCATGCGGACATCCACAAGAACATCGCAGCCTCCAACAAGGGTGAGATCGGAAACGTGGACGAGGCGTTCGCACATTCGGATGCCGTTGTAGAGGCCACATACCAGACAAGCCAGATCCAGCACACTCCGCTTGAGACCCACGTCTGCTTTGCAAGGATGGAGAACGGAAGACTGATCGTCCATGCCTCCACACAGGTTCCTTACCATGTGAGGAGAATCATCGGATGGGTCACAGGCCTTCCCGAGAACAAGATCCATGTCATCAAGACACGTGTCGGCGGCGGTTACGGTTCAAAGCAGGACATCCTGATCGAGGACCTCACAGGCTATGCTTCGTTCGTGACCGGAAGACCTGTCTTCTGCCACAACACAAGAGAAGAGGAGTTCATCGCCAACTCGACACGCCACCCGATGAGAGTCCATGTGAAGATGTCCGGAAACAAGGACGGACAGATCACAGGAATCTACATGGAGGTCTGTGCCAACACAGGACCTTACGGAAACCACTGTCTGACCGTCCCGATGAACAGCTGTTCAAAGACACTGCCGCTGTTCAAGTGCGACAACATGCGTTATGACCTGAAGGTCTTCTATACCAACACGCCTCCTGCAGGCGCTTATCAGGGCTACGGTACCCCCAAGGGAACATACGGTCTGATGATGGCCATGGCAGAGCTTGCCGACAAGCTGGGTATCGACTACAAGGATATGGTCCTGAAGAACCACGTCGAGGAAGGCTACATGCTCGAGATCCTCAAGGGTCTTGGAGAAGGCCGCGAGGGTGCTGTTGTTCCTGTAGGATCATGCGGTCTGGACGAGGCCGTCCGCAAGGGCTGCGACATGATCAACTGGGGCAAGAAGGAAGTCTCCGACGATCCGGACTGGAAGATCGGAAAGGGCTTTGCCATGATCATGCAGGGCTCTGGTCTTCCCGGACTTGACCATTCCGAGGCCATCGCCAAACTGGAGACCGACGGAACCGTCATCCTCAACAGCGGCGGAGCCGATATCGGAACCGGTCTTGACACCATCTCGGCCAAGATCGTCTCCGAAATCCTCAAGCTGCCCATGGACAGGATCACCGTCAACTCGGGTGACACGGACTCATGTGCCTTCGATACCGGTGCCTATGCATCGTCCGGAACGTTCTTCAGCGGAAACGCCTCCGTTGTCGCAACCCGGAAGCTCAAGGACATGATCATCAAGGAAGCCGCATACCAGATGGAGGAGGACGAGAAGGACCTCGAGCTCAGGGCTCCCGGTGAGGTCTGTTCGAAGAAGACCGGCAAGGTCCTTCCTTATTCCGTCCTTTCCCACACGGCATGCAGTGGCGGCGGACACGGACAGATGGTCGCCCACGGCACATTCGTCACGACGGCTTCTTCCGTTCCGTACGGTGCGCACTTCGCTCAGGTTGCCGTCAACACCAGAACAGGTGAGATCAAGGTCCAGAAGTTCTACGCCCTCCAGGATGCCGGAACTCCGATCAACCCGGAGGTCGCACTCTGTCAGATGTACGGTGCCGTGATGAAATCGATCGGTCATTCGCTGTACGAGGACATGGTCCTGGACAAAGAGGGCAGATGCCTTACCGCCAACATGACCGACTACGGTGTTCCGATGATCAGTGAGGCTCCGGAGGACTTCAAGGCTGTTCTGATCGACGTCAACGACAAGTTCGGTCCGTTCGGCGCCAAGTCAATCTCCGAGATTGCCTGTAACGGTGCGGCCCCCGCAATCGGCATTGCCATCCACGATGCCTGCGGTGTCTGGATTAGAAACTGGCCGATGACTCCTGAAAAGGTCCTGAAGGCCTTGGGTAAGATCTGATAAACTCTGATAAATTAATACGAGCCTGGTTCAGAAGAATCGGGCTCGTTTTTTGATGACGTGACTGTTTTTACAAAATATGTTATATTTACATTCATAGGATTGGGTTAGTCATGCGGTCTTAAGCTGCTTGTTCATGACCCTGTCCTGTGATTTTGGCATTTTAGTAGGAGATACAAGGCATGAAGAAAGCATTGGTTCTGATTCTGACAGCTTTTTTATTTGTTTCGCTTTTCATCGCATGTGGTCCAGAGCCTGAGCCGAAAATTGAATTGACAATTGCATTTGATGGAAACGGCGCAGAAGGCGAGATGGATGATCTGACGGTTTACAAGGGTGAAGAGGTCACCCTTCCTCTACATACCTACATAATGGACGATCATAATTTCCTGGGTTGGAACACAGAGCAAGAAGGAACCGGAGATTGGTATTACGATGCCGACACGGTCAGTTTTGATAAGGATACGACTCTGTATGCCCAGTGGTACGAGACTATCGTCTCTGTCAAGTTCAATTCCAACGGTGGAAAGGGCCTGATGGTACCGCAGTGGGTCAAAAAAGGCGAAGCGACAGCATTGAGACCCAACGCATACAAGCTCAAGGACCATGTTTTCATTGGCTGGAATACAAAGAAAGACGGCACTGGAGATTTCTATCCGGATAAGTCAGAGATAACAACGGGTGGTAATGTCATCCTTTATGCCCAGTGGGCGGTCGATGTTGTTTCTTTGGAGGACAAGTACAATTGGAAAGAGAGTGACAGCAAGTGTTTTTCGATTTCCGCCGATTTGACTCTGGATGATCGTGTTCTTATAAATGGAAATGTCACACTCTTCCTTCCCGAGGGTAAGAGCCTTAACTTAAGTTACGGAATCGGTGTAAATAAAGGCAACTCGCTTACAATCGATGGTTCTGGTACTCTGAAGGCTGATACAAGTGCATCCATGATTTATTCCGGAATCGGTTCCTACACTCAAGAATATGCGTGCGGAGATATTACCATCAATGGTGGAAATATTTACGCAGAAGGTGGTCCAGGCGGAGCCGGAATAGGCGGTTCTTGTTATGTTGACGGCGGAACCATCACTATAAACGGAGGAACTGTAGAAGCAGTCGGTGGTTCCACAGATTGGTTAGGTTATGGTGGTGCCGGAATCGGCGGAGGCGGAAAAGGTTCCGGTGGTATCGTCATAATCAACGGTGGAAAGGTCACTGTAAAAGGTGGCGAGAATTCTGACGGAATCGGAAAAGGACAAGAAGGCAAAGACAAAGGAAAACTGACTTTGGGAAAAGGTGTGACCATCGAGGTGAGTGATGATGGAAAAACTTGGAGTCCATATAAGTCAGATGAACGTCATAGATACATGAGGACCAAGTAATCCTGCATTCTTATTGAAGCACCAAGCCCTTTGGGGAAACCCAAGGGGCTTTTCTTTTTGTTTTGGTGGTTTGAATGGCTTTGCTTTAATGATAAAATGGCCGTTGGATTGGTGTTCGGAGGTGTATTGTGGACGGCAAAGTCAGGGAGGTTGTTTACTTCAGTTCGGGTTTTTTCGGATACGGCGAAATGGGAGATTTCAGACAGTGGTCTCTGGCGCATATCATTCCTATTCTGCTGGCTGTGGCCGCAATCATCCTAATCTGGCGCAACAGGGAGAAGATCCGCACATGGAAGGGCGAGAGGACGTTCCGCTTCATATATGCTTTTGTGATGATCATCTGCGAGATGTCATATTTCTGGCGCCTGGTATACGTGGGACCCGGAACGGATCCGGACAAGAGCATGATGGGCTTCCTACCGCTTCAGGTCTGCCAGTGGACGCTGATCTGCACCACATTCATGATGATGAGCGAGTCCAAGAGGCTGTTCAACCTCAGCTTCTTCCTGACGATGAGTGCCGGAATCCTTCCTATTCTTTTTCCTGCCGTAATCAGTGCTATGGGGCCGGGATACTACAGATACTATCAGTACTGGGGCGAGCATCTTCTTCCCATGGTCGGAATGTTCTACATGATGTTCGTTCACAAATACGAGGTCAGACCTTATGGTATTCCTCTGACAATCGGTGCTCTGTTCTGTCTTGCCGTCCCGTGCGTCTACTTCAACGGCAAGTATGAGGATGCTCATTACCTCTACCTCAAGCACGGCAACTTCGCCATGCTGGATTTCCTGCCGGACTCGGTTTTCCTGACAGGTCTTGTTCTTACGGTTGCGGTCCTGATGCTTCTGGGACTGGATTATCTGGTGTACAGGCTGGTCATGAGGAAGAACCATAAACCTGTTTGAACATAATTTTGAAATCAATGTATATTTTTAAACATGAACTCCGGTTTAGTTCGAGTTTAGGTTTATTTTTCGATTCTCACTGGACGAAATCGCAGAATGAGGCGCTGCAAGCCCGGGCCAGGTCGTCCGGTCTGATCTTGAGGGAGACCCCTCGAAGCCCTGCGGAGACATATATAAAGTCCTCGAGCTGTGCGAGCTCGCATATGTAGGTGGGGAAGTGCCTTTTCATGCCTATGGGCGAGACCCCTCCACGGATGTAGCCGGTGAGGGCGAGGATATTGTCGGTTTTCATCAGGTCGATCGAGGAGCTTTTTGTGATTTCGCGGGCCTTCTTCAGACTGATGGAGAAGCCAGCGGGGAGGCAGAAGACGTGGTACTGCCTGTCCGAATTGATCATGATTATGGTTTTGTAGACCTGTTCGTCGGACAGGCCCAGGACTTTTGCCGAATGAAGGGCGATGTCGATGTTCAGGTCGTCGGGGATGTCGTATTCGAGCACCTCGTAGCCTATGTCCATGGAGTCCAGGATTCTCATCGCGTTCGTCTTCATGACTGCAAAGATGGCACATTTCAGGTCGGATTTCAATGGCCGCAGGGGATGAGATGCGTGGTGGGGTCAGACAGATAAATTTTGTTGCATTTTGTTGCATGTGGTTGTAAAATTCTTAGCATAGGGACAAGTGCGCCCTACGTCCAAGAAAACTGATTTTTATGGAGGATATTACATGGACTTTGAAGCCATCAAAAAAGCAGCAGAAAAGTATGGTCCAGACATGACCAAGTTCCTGAGAGACATGATTGCCATCCCATCGGAAAGTTGCGAGGAGAAGGGTGTTGTCCACAGGATCAAGGAAGAGATGGAGAAGCTCGGTTACGATAAGGTTGAGATCGACGGGCTTGGAAACGTCATCGGATGGATGGGCAAGGGCGACAAGATCATCGCAATTGACTCCCATATCGATACAGTTGGAATCGGAAACATCAACAACTGGACAGATGATCCTTACAAGGGATACGAGACCGACAAGATCATCTACGGCCGCGGTGGTTCCGACCAGGAAGGCGGAATGGCTTCCGCAACATATGGTGCCAGAATCATGAAGGACCTGGGACTCATTCCCGAGGGATACAAGATCATGGTCGTCGGTTCGGTCCAGGAAGAGGACTGCGACGGAATGTGCTGGCAGTACATCTACAATGTTGACAAGATCGTTCCCGAGTTCGTCATTTCCACAGAGCCCACAGACGGCGGAATCTACCGCGGTCACAGAGGCAGAATGGAGATCAGAGTCGACGTCAAGGGCGTTTCTTGCCACGGCTCGGCACCTGAGAGAGGAGACAACGCAATCTACAAGATGGCTGACATCCTCCAGGACGTCAGGGCCCTCAACGAGAACCCTGCAGACGACAAGGTGGAGATCAAGGGTCTTGTGAAGATGCTGGATCCGAAGTACAACCCGGAGCACTATGAGGATGCACGCTTCCTCGGCCGCGGAACATGTACAGTCAGCCAGATCTTCTACACATCTCCTTCAAGATGTGCTGTCGCAGACAGCTGCGCCATCTCAATCGACCGCAGAATGACAGCAGGCGAGACCTACAAGACCTGTCTCAAGGAAATCGAGGATCTGCCTTCAGTCAAGAAGTACGGCGACGACGTCAAGGTCAGCATGTACTGGTATGACAGACCGGCATGGACCGGAGAGGTCTACAAGACAGAGTGCTTCTTCCCGACATGGATCAATAAGGAGAGCGCACCGCACGTCAAGGCTCTCGCAGATGCATACCATGCACTGTGGGGACAGGAGAGAATCTGGGCAGACGACAAGGCAAAGAGCACCAGAGTCGGCAGACCGCTCATCGACAAGTGGACATTCTCCACAAACGGCGTTGCCATCCAGGGCCGCTACGGCATTCCTTGCGTCGGTTTCGGACCGGGAGCCGAGAGCCAGGCACATGCTCCGAACGAGATCACATGGAAGCAGGACCTCGTGGTCTGCGCTTCAGTTCTTGCAGCAGCTCCGATGCTCTACAAGCCGGAAGCAGGCAAGGGTAGTGCAACAAGCTTCAGACAGGAATTAACAGGTAACGATATCAAATAAGGAAGGTGCTTCGGGTTCATTTCGGCGTCGCATGCTCGGGCCGTACACATAGTACTGTCCCTCGCAAGCTCCTAGAACTGAGCCCGAATCGTCCCTAAAATTTTTATAGGAGATAACAATGAGCAAAGCATTGGAACTTGCCAGACATCTTGAGACACTCCACATCAACAACATGTACAAGAATGACTTCTACTGGACATGGGACAAGACAGATGAGGAGATCGATGCCATCTTCACAGTGGCAGACGCACTTAGGGATCTTCGTGAGCACAACAAGAGCACAAGGATCTTCGACTCCGGTCTCGGAATCTCGATCTTCAGAGACAACTCCACCAGAACACGTTTCTCATTCGCCAGCGCATGTAACCTGCTGGGTCTCGAGGAGCAGGTCCTTGACGAGAAGGTCTCTCAGATCGCACACGGCGAGACAGTCAGAGAGACTGCAAACATGGTCTCATTCATGGCTGATGTCGTTGGTATCCGCGACGACATGTTCATCGGCGAAGGCCACAAGTACCAGAAGACATTCATCGATGCCTGTGAGTACGGCTACAGACACGGCATTCTCGAGCAGAGACCGACACTGGTCAACCTCCAGTGCGACGTCGATCACCCGACACAGTGCATGGCCGACATGCTCCATGTCATCCATCAGTTCGGCGGAGTCGAGAACCTCAAGGGCAAGAAGGTTGCCATGACATGGGCATACAGCCCGTCATACGGCAAGCCGCTCAGCGTCCCGCAGGGAGTCATCGGCCTGTTCACAAGATTCGGCATGGATGTCACACTCGCACATCCCGAGGGATATGAGGTGATGCCGGAAGTCATCGAGGTAGCCAAGAAGAACGCTGCTGCCACAGGCGGCTCATTCAAGCAGTGCAACAGCATGGACGAGGCATTCAAGGATGCCGATATCGTCTATCCGAAGAGCTGGGCTCCGTTCGCAGCCATGGAAGAGAGAACCCGCTTGTACCAGAAGGGAGACAAGGCCGGTATCGATGCTCTCGAGAAGAAGCTTCTCGCTCAGAACGCAGAGCACAAGGACTGGACATGTTCAGAAGAGAAGATGAAGCTGACAAAGGACGGCAAGGCTCTCTATCTGCACTGTCTGCCGGCAGACATCACCGGTCTTTCTTGCAAGGAAGGTGAGGTCGACAACTCTGTCTTCGACAGATATCTCGATCCGCTCTACAAACAGGCTTCCTACAAGCCGTATGTCATCGCAGCTATGATCTTCATGTCAAAGGTCAAGGATCCTGTGAAGGCCCTCATGGCTCTGGATGCTGCAGACAATCTGAGAAAGCTCTACTGATAGTTTTTTCGGTGAGATCGAGGCCATCGGATTCATTTCCGGTGGCCTTTTCTTTTTTCTGAACTTTTTTCAAACTTTTTTTGACCGATTCTTTTATGAAATCGACAATTTTCCTGTATAGAGCCGTGTAAGGGGTCAAACCCCGGAGGAGACATTATGACAGGAAAAAAAACACTAACCCTACTTCTCGTCACAGCTCTGATTTCGGCTGTTCTGGTCTCGTGCCAGGATTCTGCAGAGCCTGTCGGAACCAGACTGAACATCCGGATCACGGAACCGGAGTCCGTTTCAAGGACCATCATGCCGGCTTCAGCTCTCATGGAGGTGCACAAGTACAGCGTGAGCGGACAGGGGCCCGGAGGGAAGTCGTTCGGGCCGGTTTACAGCACGGAGAGCAGCGTTACGGTCGAGAGTCTGGATGTCGGAAACTGGACCATCAGCGCAAAGGCCCTGAACGCGGAGAACAACGAGCTTTCATCCGGAACCGGGACTGTGTTCATCGGAAGGGGACAGAACGACATGACTGTGACCTTGGACACCATCACGGGAAGCGGAAACCTCCAGCTGAATCTGACATGGGATGACGACATCACCTATCTGGACAGCCTTAGGATGGATGTAAGCCTTCTGGACACTGCAGGGACCGTGATTTCCACAGTGACAAGGGAATCGGCCCTGAACAATGCCGACGGGATTTCCGTTCTGATTCCTCTCGCCGCTGGATGCCATGTCCTTTCGGTCCGTGTCTATGATGACGACGGAAGTCTGGATGTGGGGGCAACCGATGCTGTACGGATCATCTCGGGAACAACTTCCGTCGGAACGATGCACCTGAAGGCATCCAACCCGAGTCCTGCCGGCGAGCTTTCCATCGGATTCAGCAACAATGTCGGCGTTCCCATGAGTTTCTACATCGATTATTCGCCCAAGGTGATTTCCGTGGGTCAGAGCGTGACTCTGGTTGCCCAGCACGGAACATTGCCGTCGAATATCACATCCTTCACATACCAGTGGTTCGTCGACGGTGTCCTGTTCAGCTCGGGTACAAGCCAGAACTGCACCATCCAGGCCGCCTACGGTCTTCACAGGTATGATGTGATTGTGCGCAGCAACATCGAAGGAACCATGTGCGGAGCCTCGATGATGCTCAATGTGACGTAATCAGCTGTTTCTGAAGATCTTCAGTGCATTGACACAGTTTTCTGCTTTTATCTGGGTCTTTCCGTAGAGTCCTTCAAGGATTTCCAGGTGCTCCCGTTCATCATTACCTGTGTAATCTGTTTCAAGGACCGTCATGGGATTTGCGCTGAGGATCTTCTCTATTTTTGTTTTGCTGTACGCGTTGCCTGTGCGGCCGAGAAAGCGCGGGCCGATCGATATGATCACGCCCAGACGGTATAGGGAGGCTGCGGTTTCCGCCGAGCCTGAAAAGCCGTGCCAGAGAATGGAGAAGGGGCGGAAGCTATGTCTGGAAAGAATCTTGAGCATGGGTCCGGTGGCCCTCACGCAATGGAGGCTGACGCTTCTATCGTTTTCAATTGCAAAGCTCAGTTCTCTGTCGAGTATCTGTATCTGCCTTTCCATTGGTAGTATGTCCTGGAACCTCCGGTCCAGGCCGACCTCTCCCATATGGAGGTCTGCATCAGATGAGAGTCTGTCGAACAGAAGCTGTTCCCGTTCTGCCGTCCATTTGTCGGGAAGAAGCCCGATGCAGCGCATCAGGGTCTTTTTCTCTGAATCATCGGGAATGAGGTCGGGGCTGTCCGTGCAGACAATCGAGTATTCCGATGTTAAATGGGAGTGGAAATCCAGCAATTGGGGCTTCATACGTGAAGATTATCACAAACAGTTGGCCGTAACCAGTTTGAAACAATTATGTTTGGAGTTATAATGGCGCTGATGAAAAGAAAGAGGTTGTTGTCCTTGGTTGTACTGCTCCTGGTGGTGGGGCAGATGGGTTTTGCGGCTGTTGCCACAAGACCGTCTTGGTCTGTTGGTTTAGGTGGTTCCTTCTGTTATCCGACAGCCGACTACCTTACGCAATACCCGGGAAATCCGGAAGTCACAATGCCATCTTTCAGAACATCCCGCCTTCTGACCTTGGACCTCGAGTTCTTGAACATCGCTTTTGCATTCGGGAAAAACAACGAGAGTGCGATCAGGCTCGGGTTCGGGATTTCCTATATCAATGTCAGCAAGTCCTTTTCTTATGGAATCAGTGTCCTGAAACCGTACAACGGGGTCGGTTTTCTGGCCGACATGGGTTGGAGGATCAACAGCCACTTCGATGTGGGATTAAGATACAGGCTGTTCCAATGCTTCTTCTCGGGAAGCTCGGCCCGTTTCATCGCCCATGAGGTTGAGTTCTCACCATCCTATATCTTCGCCGATCTGAAAGCCGTGGAGTTTTCGGTCGGACTTCCGGTGGCGGTGCTCTGGAAGGCCGATTCCGTCAGCGTCAACACATCGGTTTCACTAAGTGTGAACATCGACTCGCTGGGTATCAAACGGAGGAAATGATGAGAAGGCTCGGTTCTGTTCTTCTGACTGTTCTTGTTCTCGTTGTCTGTCTCTGTTCGTGCGAGCTATCCATGCAGGCGCCGCAGCGTGGCAAGGTTCATATTCTGGTCTACGGAAACGACTATTACAGCATGTCACTCAAAAAGTTGGACGCGACTGTGGACGATGCCGTCCAGGTTGGAATGGCTCTTTCCGCACTCTGTGAGAAGCAAGGGATGGTTAAGGATGTAGATTACGATGTCATGTTCATATTCGGATCCAAAGCCCATCCTGAATATGATGACATTCCGGCTTCCGACAGAAGCAAGGATCTTACAGGAACACATCTTCTGAGCGAGATTGACAGGATTGCCGGAATCTCAAAAGACGGTGACATGACGTTCCTGTTCTTCAGCGGGCATGGGGACAGCGAATACAAAAGCAAGGTGGAATACGGAACGGACACCGCCTCCAAAGCATGTTTTGCAACAAAGAAGTATTACGATTCCCAGTCGAAAGCCTATGAGTTGGTTCCCGTATCGACGTTGATTGAGCATGTCGAGGCCATACGTGGGTCAAAAGTTGTCTTTTCTGATTTCTGCTATTCCGGAGCTTTTGTCCAGGCAGGCTATGTGACCGTCACCGGTTCCGAGTACAAGGAACTGACTGCGTTGGAACTCTATGCCCTGAGATCTGAAATCAGGGAAAGCCCTTCCTCCTTCTATCTAAGTGCCTCACGTTACTATGAGATATCGGAAGAATCGGGTGCAATCGGCCACGGCTATTTTACCATGGCGCTTCTTGACGCTCTTGGGTGGGATGAGGATAGCGGGACCATAATACCCGGCGGTGTCCGGAAAAATGGTACCATTTCATTCTTCGATGTTGCCAACTACGTGATGAGGAATGACGAGGCTCCGCAGACTCCCATGTACAGCGGAGGAAGCAACGACATTCTCCTTTTCTCATTCTGAGTTCTGTGGTTAAATATTCCCATGGAGGATATGCCATGGGAGTGAAGAAAGTTTTCAAAGGTCTCGGTAAAGGTGTTCTGGTCGTAGGAAACACAATCTATTCCAAAACATTCGTCATAGCTCAGATAGCAGGCCTTGCGCTCACTGCCATAGGACTTACAATCACAATCATCATGTCTGGCAAGAAATTCGGTCTGACGAATCTCAAGCCTCTTTTCACTTTGATTACAGGTGCTGTTTTCGCTTTGGTGGGAATAATCATGGTCGGTGTTTCTTACGGCATCAGGTGGAAGCACCGTATGGTCACCAGAGTAGGGAACATCGAAGAGAAGTGGCGTGATGCTAGACGCTCAGCAAGCAGCCTTCGCAGGGCCTACAACATCAACAAGTGTGCAAAACTGAGAGCAAAGAAGATGCAATAAGAGTTCTCGAACCGAGATGTTTTTTTTTGGGGGGGGGAGTCATTCCTACTTTCTTATTTCGTAGAAACGAAAAAGTAGAGTTATTCTACTTTTTCCATTCATAGGATCAAGAAAGTAGAATCCAGATTGATTGAATAAAAAAAGGTGCTCAGATTTGATTTTCTGAACACCTTTTTTTGTTATGAGTGTCTGTTATTTGATGAGATAACCGACTCCGGCTTCGACTGTCCATGCAAATGCACTGTAGTTCTTCGCGGCTGCAATTCCGAGGCCCGGTCTGAGGAATGCAGTCAGACTGCCTGTGTCAAACGAGAATCCGACTGTTGCCAATGCCTGGAAAAGGAAACCCTGTCCGAGATTGAAGTCAAGCTGAAGACCTGGCTTGAGATCAACTTTTGTCCTTCCAACATCGAATTCGGTTACTTTGTACTGAGCACCAGCTGAGATGTTGAACATTCCTGAATAACCCAATCTGGCGTAAACATCGAGGTTGTCGGCGACATCCATGTCAAGTGAGGCAAGGATTCCGTTTCCTACTTCGATCGAGACAGATTTGAGGCTGAATGCAAATGCTGTCGTCATCACGACGAGCGCGATAATCATAATAGCTAATACTTTTTTCATTTTGAACTCCTGAGGGTATTGTAACATCATAATCAGCGAATTGGAAGAAAATGTGGGGTGGATTGCAGGTTCACAATCCATTTACATCTGGTAAAAGGCGTTGCTGATGGTTTTTGAAGTGGGTTGGGTTTGTCGGTTTGTTGTTACCAGGCAGTTTTATATTTTGGCTGACGGATTGTCCTCCTGACTCTCCGTTTCAAAGCCAGTATCAATCCCGATAAACACAAAGAGGGCCAGGTTTGAACCTGACCCTCTAGCGTTTCGGGCAGACTGGATTTGAACCAGCGACTCCAAGTCCCCCAGACTTGTACGCTAAACCCCTGCGCCACTGCCCGTCGTCCTTGCGGACACCTAGGAAAATAGCACACCTGCTGGTTCGTGTCAATTGTGCTGATTGTAAGTAAACTAAATGGTACTTCTTATGGAAGAGATTTTACTGTATAATGACATCGGTTATACATATTGGGAAGAGGAGAGAACATGAGATTCTCTTTGAGGAAAAAGACAATAGTTCTCGTAATAAGCATCACTGTCATCATCGGACTGGTTGCCGTTGTTATTTTCAACGACACGATTAACGATATAATCCAGACACAGTACAAGGAAAGATCGATCGATATTGCCAACCTCGTTTCGCTGGAAGTCGATCCGGTACGCGTCAAAAGCATACAGCAGACAATCAGAGACATATATTACAAGTCGGAGAACAAAGTCTGGAGCGACCAATGGGGGACTCCGGAGTTTGATGAATATGTGTCTCGGTTCTCATTCATAGAGGAAACCGAGGATTTCAAGATCGTCCGTGATGAGCTTAGGAAAATGCAGGACGTTCTGGATGTGAACTGCCTGTACCTCGTCTGGCTTGATTCGGAGAACAATTGCTACCTTTATCTTGTTGATGCAGACACTGAGGAACCGTGTCCTCCCGGATGCATAGATCCGCTGTTCATCGAGAACGCAGAAGCCCTCACAAATCCCAGCGCAGGACTACCGCCAAACATCACGAATACTCCGGAATACGGATGGATAATCTCAACCGGAATGCCGGTTTTCGATGAAAACGGAGAGGTTCTTGCGTATGCTACGGTTGACATCTCAATGAACGAAATCGTGGCCCGTCAGACCAGATTCCTGATATATACGATAGTCATCTTCCTGATTCTGACCATCATAATCTGTTTTGCAGGTATATTTGTCGTTTCCCGTGTCATCCTCAGGCCGATTAACAGGCTCTCTCATGCGGCGGAGCAGTACACCACTACGAGAAAGTCGTTCTCCGAGCTGAAAATCAACCGAAGCGATGAGATAGGAATACTTGCGGATTCCATGGCGAACATGGAAGCGGAGATCGGAAACTACATCGAGAACCTGGAGAAGACGACCAATGACCTGATCTCTGCACGTGAGAATGCCGAGAATCTGAACAAAATTGCAAACATCGACGCTCTGACCAGAGTCCGAAACAAGAGGGCGTTCGACATAGATGCGGCGAAGCTCAACGAAAGCAAGGAACCTTACGGCCTTGTGATGATCGACCAGAACGGATTGAAATGGATCAACGATACCTTCGGTCATGTGAAGGGCGATATAAGCATCAAGACGGTCTGCAAGGTTGTCTGCGAGGTGTTCAAGCATTCGCCTGTGTACCGTGTGGGTGGTGACGAGTTCATTGTAATCCTCAAAAATGATGATTTCAACGATAGGGAATTCCTCATCCAGAAGCTCACGGAAACATTCATAAACCTTTTCCACAACAAGGAGCTGGCGCCGTGGGAGCGCGTGACAGCCGCTGTGGGCTACTCGGTCTTTGATTCAAAGAGAGACAAGGGCGTGGACGATGTCCTCAAACGGGCTGATGCGGCCATGTACAGACAGAAGCGGACACTGAAGGAAGAGCTCGGACTATAACACATATATAAAATATTTGTGAGGGAAGGGTTTTACATTTACGACAGTTTTGGTTAGACTGTAAAAAACATTCTATGCGCAAAGGTGTTTTAAATGTCCAGGAAAAATTTGCTTACAGTTGTTTTCCTCGTGGTGAGCATTGCCGTTGTTTCGGCATTCCAGTTCTCGCCGCTGGAGCAGGTGTTTGAGCCGACAGGTGCAAACTCCCAGAAGACCTATACCGTCGTTAACGACTCGGAGGACCAGATCGCCATTGAGTTCTCTGTTCTCCAGAGAAATCAGGATTCTTCCGGTGAAGAAATCAGAAGTGCTTCTTCTGCTGAGTTCGTCATCAGTCCTGCAAAGGTCATTGTCGCTCCTTCCTCGACCTATGTCGTCAGGGTCAAGTACATCGGCCCGTCGACCGTCACTGTTGAGAAGGCATACAGGCTTGTTGCCAAGCAGATGGCATATTCTTTGGGAAAGAGCCAGACAACACAGAGCATGTTCAACTTCCTGTACATCTACTACTCAAGCCTTTATGTGACTCCTTCCGAGAAGGTTGTCAGAGTGGAGATTTCTTCGGCAAAGGCCCGTATTGATGAAGAGGGCAAGCAGGTGATGGACGTTACCGTCAGAAACAGAGGAAATGTCCACCAGATTCTCCTGGATGCCAAGCTGGCCCTCAAGGATTCGAGTGGAAAGACTGCCGTCGTTTCCGAATCTGAGGCACTGGGCGGAATCGATTCTCTCAATATTCTCGCAAGAAAGTCCGTGACAAAAACCATTCCATGGCCTGAAGGTCTTGCATTCGTTGACGGAGGTACCTACACGGGTTCAATCGAATACTCCGAGTAATCAGGGTAACCGAAGTTCAAACCGAATCCTGCCGGTTCTAGCAGCTGGCAGGAAGGACAGATATCATGGCCGCGCGGAAAAACGCTCAGATAGCATTAATCGTAATTCTTCTCTTTCTGATTCTCGTGATTTGTGCGTTGCTCTTTCACGTCGACGCCTCGGAGTTGCAGGATTCGCAGAAACAGACAGAACTCACGGAACAGCAGGAGAGTCCGGCTGTAGGTGAGCCTGTAGAGCAGAAGAAGCCGGAAGTGATACCTGAACCTGCTTCAGAGCCTGCACATGAGCCGGTACAGGAGCAGCCTGAAGAGCCTACTCATGAGCCCGTAGTTGAACCAGAACCCACACCCGAACCCACACCCGAACCCACACCTGAGCCCGCACCGGAACCGAAGCCGGAACCGGTTGAGGAGCCGGCAGCTCCACAGGAAGTTGAAAAGGAACCGGAAAGTGTTGAGGAACCTGTTTTGGCAGAAGAGGCTGCCAGGATTCCGATGGCTCCGGATCTTGACTGGCTTGTCATGACCGAGCCTTATGAAGAGCCCGAGAAGAACATCTATCCGTTCGAGGAGGAGGTGGACTGGTCCGAGTTCGTTTTCAGTGATCAGGAGATCGTGCTTCCGGACGGTACGTACTATGCTCAGCTTTACGTCAACGACAATAGATATGACACAATCGAGTTCGAGCAACGTGATTCCAAGCCAGGCTTCAAGAAGTCGGCGCTTGAGATGGAGCTGAGCGGAACTCTCTCAGATGAATATTATGAGCAGTTCTTCTCATATGCCGAGGAATACTACAGCCTCGAGTATCTGGAATCCGTTGCGGAAAGGGTGTCGTACAACTCCAACGACCTTGTCCTGAGGCTTTATTTCAACTCTTCGCAGGTGCCGGTGCAGACGCTGTCTATGGGCGGTTCCGGCTATTCCAGCCTCAGACAGAACTACGATGTCGTGGGAAACATCACGCTCCAGCCGGCCCATTTCTCCTTTGCATCGAACATAAGCCTGTTCATGAGCATGCAGTTTGATATTGACGACGAATTCTCGTGGGACAATCTGAACGCCACGATGAGTTTTTCCAATACGTTCTCGTTCTGGAACATCACGTTCTCCATGCCGGCATCGCTGACATTCATAAGGTCATACGGACTGATTCCGTCGGTCGGATCCTGGAACGCCTATATGGATTTCCCGAACCAGAACATAAGGTTCTCGTTCGGAAACGTCGGAAGCGCAGGATTCAGCAACGGAACGCCGTTCGGTTTCTCCATCGAGAAGAACTACGGATTCGGAACCGGATCGGCCATGTCCAACCAGTTCTCGCAGACCATAACGCTGACCGAGGACTCAAATGTGGATATCGCCATCAACGGCAACTCTGTGTTCAACAAGAACCTCTCCCTGGGAATCTACAGGCTGACCGATTTCGCATTCGTGCAGGGAGCCAACGATGTGGTGGTGACCATCCATCCGCTTTCAATGGGGGAGGATACCAGCGCAGACAGGATCATCAGGTTCGGACAGAACTACGACACTTCGCTGATGGCCAAAGGCGAGACAACCTGGAGAGTGGGCATGAGCATCCCGAGAATCAACCAGAAGATGCACTCCACACCCGATTTCCAGGACGGCTTCATTATCCCTGCCATTCCCGACTACACGCGCAGCGAGGGATGGTCGGCCATGGAGAATGTGTTTGACCTGTCCTCCGTAAGCATGTTCTGGGAGCAGTCCATCGGTATCTCCCACACATATACTCAGTCTCATTCGTTCTCGTTCGTCTATGAGAAGAGCGATTCCGAAATCTCGGGCCGCTCGGTTCTTCTCGGCGGAAGTGTCACCGGTCTGTTCGCGACATCGCTCGGAACGACGAGGATTTCGGTCAACGGATCCCTTTCAAGCGCGAACCTTTCCAGGACAAACCTTTCGGTGAATTTTGCCCAGAACTTTGTGTCCGATATCCTCAAGCCTCTGAATTTCTCGTGTTCGTATTCGTTCACTCCCGATGTGCAGACGGCATCTGTCAACCTGGGTTATTCGTTCAGCATCAAGGGCGTGAGGTTCGGAATCTCGGGAAGCTCGTCGTACAAGTTCCCATCGGTCGAATCTTCCGCATCTCTGACAGATCCGCTTGCTGTAAACGCCGCCCTGTCGGTTGGAACGAACTTCGGAAAGCACGGCTCGCTGTCGCTGAACGCATCGTTGAACCAGGATCTGAATGTCTACGCCACTGTGAGCCTGTCGTTCTCGTTCTCGGGCCAGAACATCAGCTCGTCGGTGTCCACAAACCAGTTCAAGACCCTGACCGGCAACATCGGATGGTCATACAGGCCGGGCAGCAACAGCCGCAACAGCTTCCAGGTCAACATCTCGAGCCTGGATCTCCTGAGCCTCAACTTCAAGGAGGTTCCGAGCCATACACTGTCAGCAGGATGGGCAAGGTCTGGAGATGTGGTGAGCATGTCGCTCAGGGCCCAGGCAACCAACAGATACAGGAAGTTCACGACCTCTATGTCGCTCAACACGGCACTTGTGTTCGCAGACGGACACTTTGCTATGACCAACAGCATCTACGGCCCGTTCCTCATGGTGTCACCGAACAAGGGCCTTAAGAACGCTACAATCGCGGTGTCAAATGCGACTGAATCGACAGCAGGATCCTCGAAGAAGGTATTCGGAAATGTCCTGTACACAAGGCTTACGATGTATAAGCCGAACAATATTGTCGTCTATGCTTCCAACGGATCTCTGTTCACTTCGTCCGGATCGTTCCTGTTCAAGGTTACTCCGGTTGCAAGGCAGGGTTTCCTTGCAAAGATCTCACTAGAGTCTGCTGTGGCCATTTCAGGAATCCTCAGACAGAGTCCTTCTGTCCCGTACGATTCCTATTCATCACCGATCTACAAGGTCGAGATTGCTGAAAACGGCGTGGATGTGAAGAGCATGGAGATTGACTCATCGTCCTTCTTCTTCACGGATGTTGACGGAAGATTCATTCTCAGCGACCTGAAGGCCGGTACCTACATGGTTGACCTGAACATCAACGGACAGTGGTATGCCCTGTTCTTCGATGTTCCAGTTGTCGAAGAGCCGGGCTTTGTTGCCATGCTCAGGGATTTCGATGCATCCACGGTCGATCTTCTGGCGGAGACAACCCAGAAATACAACGTCAGATCGTTCGACGAGGCTTATGCAGGTTCGCTCTATCTGGAGATGGATGACTTCATCACAGAGGAAGCCTACTGGACACTTCTGTTCACAATCTCGGATGAAGATAGCAATGCATGGTACGACTTCGATGATTTCGACGAGTACGATGCCTCCCTTTACAAGGACATAGAGACTAGCGGACGCTGAGTATGAAATACGTCGTGATTTCGGAAAAAGAGGAAGTGGTCTCCGCATTTACCGCCATGGGGGTGGAATCTGTTCTTGCATCAACCGACCAAATGGCCATCGATGCCGTGAAAGAGGCGATCGACGGCAGAAAAACAGGCACCCTTGTCCTTTCAGACCATGTTCATGAGATTGCTGATTCTATTTTGAAGGAGCACAGGGCAAGCGGAAGGCTTCCGTTTGTCATGAAGCTGGACGATCGATCCTGACCAGTACCTTCTCGACTCTCAGGCCGTCCATTGCAAGCACAACAAGCTCAAGGTCGTTGTATCTGAATGACTCTCCCGAAGAGGGGAAGTGACCCAGCATCTCGACAACCCAACCGCCGACGGTCTCGCTTTCTGCCTCGAAGCTGTCTTCGTCGATTCCGGCAAGCTCAAGGAACTCGCTGATGGAAAGGTCTCCGTCAAGCTCGAACTCGTTGTCGTTCTTTCTGACCACATCCGGGTCGATGACGTCGGTCTCATCGTAGATTTCGCCTACGATCTGCTCCAGGACATCCTCCATGGAGATGACGCCAAGTGTTCCGCTGTATTCGTCGGTGACAATTGCTAGATGCTGCTTTGCAGCCTTGAGTGTGTTCAGGACCTTGGGAAGCTTCATTGTCTTGTAGACGTAGCAGGGCGGCATGAGAAGGGAGACAAGGTCAATCGGATGGCCTTCGGAATCATCCAGAAGGGCGTTCTCCTCGTGTTCAGTCAGAGCCTTGAATACCGTGTTCAGATGAAGGATTCCGATTATGTTGTCTATGCTTTCCCTGTAGACGGGGATTCTGGAGTAGGGCGATTCCTCTATGTCCTTCTGGATCTGGCTCCACGGATCGTCGATGTCAATGGCGTGGACATCGACTCTTGCGGTCATGACTTCGGATGCGGAGATGTCTGCAAAGTCGATGGCGGCCTGCATCAGGTTGGAATCGGCCTCGTCGATGATTCCCTCGTCCTCTGCGGTCTCGATGATGGACTGGAGCTCTTCTACGGATTCCTCCTGATCGTTCTCCTCATCCTGCTTGATCCAGAATGTCAGGACATGGACCAGACCCACGACAACAAGGATTAGCGGTTTGAACAGGACCATCAGGAATCTGATGAAAGGTGCGAACCTCATGGCGAGCATGGTTGAGTTCTTCTTGGCATAGATCTTGGGGATTGTCTCTCCGAAGATGATGACAAGAACCGTCAGAACCAATGTGGAAAGCCATGTGAACGAGTCCGAATCCAGCAGCACTATCACCAGAACCGATGCCAGTGAGGATGAGGCGATGTTCACAAGGTTGTTTCCGATCAGAATGGCACTGAGGGCGTTGTCGAAGTTGTCCGTGACCTTCTTTGCCGAGCGGGCAAGTTTCCAGCCCTTGCTCTTTTCCTCTGCGATGTTCTCGAGTCTCACTGTGTTGCAGGAAGAGAAGGCCATCTCTGAGGCGGAGAAGCATGCGGAAAGGAGAATGCAGTCAATGATGGCAAGAATAAGGATTGCTATGATCATTCTTCATCCTCCTGCTGAGTTTCAGGCTGCTGTTCTGATTCCACGACAATGCGGACCTTCAGGATCCTGTTGTGCTCTATCTGGTCTACCGATACCGTCAGGTTGTGATATCTGAAGCTGTCGTCCTTATTCGGAATCGAGGAGAAGTGCTCGTATACCCATTCGCCTAGTTGGAGGTTTGCAGCATCCTTGTCGTCCGGTTCGGGGTCATCGAAGTCGATGAAGTCGAACACGGCGCTGAGTGTCTGCGTGGCCTCCGCGATGTATTCGTTGTCTGAAAGCTTGACAATCGGTTCCTGGACGATGTCGCTTTCGTCCCAGATCTCGCCGACAAGCTCCTCTAGAATGTCCTCGACGGTGACGATTCCGACGGTTCCACCGTAGCTGTCGGTTATGACTGCCATGCTGAGCTTGCGTCTGGACATCTCGGGAAGAAGCTCGTGGATCTCGGTGCTCTGATGTGCGTAGTAGACCTCGTCCATGGTCTGCCTGATGTCGGGCATCTTGCCGGTCTGAAGGTAGCCTTTGAGGAATTTCCTTATCTGGAGGACTCCGATTATGTTGTCTATCGAACCCTCGTAGACGGGGATTCTGCTGTGGGGCTGCTGTTTTATGAACGAGAGGATTTGCTCGGGCTCGTCCTCGATGTCGATTGCCGCGACATCGACTCTTGGTGTGAGGATTCCCTCGGCTGTGACATCTCCGAACTCAAGGGCGGATGAGATCAGGTTGCTCTGGTTCTCGTCCAGGGCGCCTTCCTCGACCATCTCGTCGATTATGTCGTGAAGCTCGTCCTCTGTCACGGAGACGGGGGCCTCAGCCTTGCTGCGCTTTGTAGCGGCCCGGCCTATCCATGTGAGGAGCCTCGACAGCGGGGAGAGGACCTTCATGAGGAACGAAAGAAGGGGAGCGCATGAGATGATGATTTTCTCGGGGTGCTTCTTGGCGATGCTTTTGGGAAGCATCTCGGCGGCGAAGAACACGGCGATGGTGGTGATGACCGTTGAGATGCTCACCGCGCTCAGGCCCCATCTGCGGCTGACGTAGACGGTTACGATCGAAGCGGTTGCGATGTGGAAAATGTTGGTGCAGATCAGGAGTGTGGTGATTGCCTGATCGAAGTTCTCAAGAATGGAAAGTACAGTCTTGGCCTTGGGATTCCCGCGGTCAGAGGCAACCTTTATCTTGTTTCTGGAAGCAGAGGAGAGCGCCGTCTCCGAAATAGCACAATAAGCTGCACCTAGCAGCAGAAGAACAACCCATAACAGTGGGGGTTTACTACCATCATCCATGATTGGACAAAAACTCCTTGCGGCCTGACTTGTGGCCATAAACATAGTATATAGATAGCATATAGGTATTGCGCAGGTCAAGAACTGCTTTTGTTCGTCTTGTGTTTGACAAAAACCGCCGCTGCTACCTAAAATGGTCGGAAGAAGGGAGGACATCCGATGGCGGAGGGTGAAAGAGGCCAGTTTTCCAGAAAGATAGACAACCTGTTCAGAGCTGTGTTCATGGCTGAGGACGGGAAGTCCAGAAGTTCTCTTCTTTTGTATTCTTTCTGTCTTGCAATTGCTTTCGTTCTGGTTTTCATCGTTTCATACATGTTCCTTCTGGAGCCGCTGGAGAGGGCTTTCTCCTCCAGGTCGGTTTTTGTGAGGAACATAGTCGAGTACACCGTCCCCGCCATTGTCGCGTGCATTCCCTGTCTTGCGCTTTCGTTCGCCTTCAGACGGAGGATGAACATGGTTCCTGCAGCTTTCCTATGGATTGATGTGATGGTCCTGATCACGTTCATTACCACAGCTTTTGCTGCAGGAGGTGAGAACTGGGCCACCGATTACAGGATGTTCCTGAATGTCCTTGGTCTGCCCATGCTTGTTTCAGCTGTGCTGGGGACAATCGGTTCCCTGGTGATATACAAAAGGAGAAAACAATGAAGAAAAGAACTGTCATCGCGTTGGTAGCCCTGATTGTCTGCGCATGCGCGCTTCTGACCGGCTGCCAGAGTTCCAAGGCTCCGAGGGTCGAATATGTCATCCTTGGTCTTGAGCTCAAGAACAATACGGGAAAGGCCATTACCGAGTGCTATATCTACGATGCCGGTTCCGACGAGTTGTACGGCAACTTGGTCGACTTCATCGATGGGGCCGGTGGAATGTGGTTGAGCGGAAAGAACGCACCCAGCCCGAAAGGCTTCGTCATCAGGCCGGCTTCTGACATCTACAAGGTGAAGGTCGTGTATCTGGACGGCACACAGATGGTTGTTTCCGGCCTCGATCTCCTTCTCCCGGATGCGGAAGGCCAACTTCCGAACGAGATCGCCCTCATAGACGATGCCATGGGTGTCAGGGCCAAGTTCAACGAGGATCCCGAGGTCCAGTTGGCAATCGATGATGCCATCTTCATGGGTGCCACGATGGACGGATGGTATCCGCCGAAGAAATGAGCGTTCTTTGGGTTATAATAAAAGGGGTTTCCGCTTGGATCTATTCTGATCGTTTGGAAACCCCTTGCTGTTTATTACAGGATTAATTCTTTCGGTTCCGGTTTCAGGCATCCGGGTCTTCGGTATCCGGATCTTCGGCATCCGGGTCGTATTTCAGGATGTCCCCCGGCGTGCAGTCCAGTGCCTTGCAGATTCCGGCCAGGGTGGAGAAGCGCATGGCGTTCACCTTGTTGTTCTTGATCTTGGACATGTTAACGTTGGTGATTCCGACCTTGTCTGCAAGTGTGTTGAGCGACATGTGGTTCTTGGCCATCATCACATCAAGTTCCAGCATTATCCTTCCCATATTGCCTCCTCAGACAAGTCCGTCGACATCTTCCTGAAGCTGCGCTCCGTATGCGAAGTACTGGGAGAGGCACAGGACCACAAGACCCATGACCACGCTTGAGAAGTTGACGCTGATCTCACACATCTCAGGCGGGATGATGATGCGGAGGACAAAGCTGACTATGAGCTCGAACACGGGGATGACGATGCAGAAGATTCCGATTTCCCTGACCATTCTGACAATCTCGGGCTGGAACGGGGATGCACCCTTGGAGTACTTTGTCTTGCCGTCGGCGGTTCTGAATATCAGGTTGATGTTTCTGAAGATCATGGCATGGAGGCCGCAGGTCACGATGCCCGCGATGCAGAGGGTTGTTAGTGCCACCAGCGCATAGGGGCCAACTGCCCGAAGGTCTATCTCAAGTCCATGGACATTGACTCTGGGTGTTTCCTCGACGAACCTGCTGATCAATGCCGTGATGTCCTGTCCGAAGATCACTGAGGCTATCAATCCTACAAAAAGGAAGCCGCAACCAATCCAGAAGAAGATTGCGATTATCTTTGACAGTACGGTGACGAATTTGTTGAGTTTATTCATTTTATGCTCCTTTGTGCTGTTGTTGCGATGTTTCTTTATCGTTTATCGATAATCCTGTTTTAAACCTTGAGTAATTGTTTGTCAACTACTTTTTATCGAAAAATGATAAAAAATAATCTTTTGTCGTTTTATTTGGTTGTTTTATTGGTTGATTTCGCCGGCCAGTGCGGATCCGAGAACAAGCACCACTCCGACCGCAGCAAGCGGGCTCATGGCTTCCTTCAATATGATTGCAGACAGGATGATGGCAACCACGGGGTCTATGTAGCTCATCAGTGCCGAGCTCTGGGCAGACAGGTGCTCGATGCTTCCGAAGTACAGATCATAGGCCAGGGCCGTGTTCACCAGGCAGGCGACAAGAAGCAGGAAGACGGGCTGAGGGGCAATGGCTATGGCAGTGATGTCGTCCGTCAAAAGCCAGTATGGAAGAACGGCCAGGGCGGCAGGTCCCATCTGGAAAATGGTCCTGTCCATGCCGTTGACTCCCTCTATCTTCTTGTTGATGTTCACAACGCATGCATAAAGCAGTGCGGCTCCGAGACCGAACAGGACTCCCTTCAGGTGGTCGGGAGATTCCGAACCCTGTGTTGAAAGTACTCCTGAAACCAGGACAACGCCCACAAGGGCAAGGATTATGCAGATTGCTTTTCTTGCCGTGATCTTCTCTTGCAGGGTGATTGGTGAGGAGATCATTATGAAGACAGGTGCCATGTAGTAGCAGACTGTGGCAATCGAGACTGTGGTGAACCTGAAAGCCTCGAACAGCAGCACCCAGTTGAAGCCGATCATTGCCCCTGAGACCACAAGCTTTGCCATGTTGGCCTTGAGGGCATTTCTGTCAAATGGCTTTCTTCGGATGAAATGGATCAGAAGCAGGACCAGCGATGCAATGAAACCTCTGAAGAAGGCAATCATCGCAGATGAATAGGGAATGGACCTTCTTACAAGGCCTATGGTTCCGAAAATGACCATTGAGGCTATCATCTCCAGTCTGGCTTTTCCCCGTTCCTTACCCATATTGGTAATAATGGTGAAAACGGTCGGCTTGGGCAACAGATGTTGGTTGGAACTTGGTTGGAACTTGATTTTAGATGTTGACAAGGGAAATTAAATTGCGTACAATCTAATTGTAAACAATGTAAACCAGATCATCCGGCTGACAGTCGGAAAGGGGAGAAACATGGGAATCTACGATTACAAAGTAACAGCGGCAGACGGAACTGAGGTCAGCCTCAGCGATTACCAGGGAAAGGTCATTCTGATTGTCAACACGGCAACAGGCTGCGGATTCACCCCGCACTATGAACCGATCGAGAAGATGTACGAGGACTTCCACGACCAGGGATTCGAGGTCATCGATGTCCCTTGCAATCAGTTCGCAGGACAGACTCCGGGAACAGACGAGGAGATCCACGAGTTCTGCACACTCAAGTACAAGACTCAGTTCCCCCAGATGAAGAAGAGCAATGTCAACGGACCGGATGCAATTCCTCTTTTCACATATCTCAAGTCCCAGAAGGGCTTCGAGGGATTCGGAAAGGGCGCAAAGGCTCTTGCAATGTCCCTCCTTCTCAAGAAGATCGACAAGGACTACAAGAACAATCCCGACATCAAGTGGAACTTCACGAAGTTCGTCGTCAACCGCAAGGGTGAAGTTGTTGCCAGATTCGAGCCCACAGCAGACATGGACGATGTCCGCGCCTGCGTCGAGAAACTCGTCAAGGAAAACTGAGGCACGATATGACGGACTACCCCCAGCTGAGGCTTGAGAACCAGATCTGTTTTCCTCTCTATGCATGCGCAAAAGAGATCACCAGAAGGTATGTCCCTCTGCTGGAGCCGTTCAATCTCACCTATACCCATTACATCACCATGATGGTCATATGGGAAAAGGGCGAAGTCACCGTGTCCGAGCTTGGAAAGGCCCTCTTTCTGGACTCGGGCACTCTCACGCCCGTACTGAAAAAGCTCGAGGCCAACGGCTATGTGGTAAGAACCCGCAAAGCCGATGACGAAAGGTGTGTTGTAATCACACCTACAGGGAAGGGAATGGAGCTTCAGGAAAAGCTCAAGGACATCCCGCAGAAAGTGGGATGCAACGTAAGACTCAATGCAACGGAAGCTGCCGAGCTCCATTTTCTTCTCAACAAAGCCCTCTCCGGGTTTGAAGCCGAGCAGTGAGTTAAATGATTACTGCCGGGTTGTTGATTGGTTTACGTCACTGACGTCACCGATGTCACCGACGTCACTGATGTCACCGACGTCACCGTTGTCACCAATCGTCACCGATTGAAAACAATAGTCTCTTTTTCTCTGAATGTGCATTTTTGTGGTAAATGGTAAGGAAGGTGCTTATTTTTTGGCATTTGCGTTCAAGCTTGGAAATTGAGAATAATTGACCGGTTAATTTTTCAAAGAGCATTTTGCCGGTTTGCCACGTCTTTAGCGCATCAGGCATGATTGACACACAGGCGGCATTTTATATTAATAATAACAAATTGCATCTTTATACAGAAACAGGGTGCGGTTCAGGGGAGTGTCAGATGAGAAAGATCACAGTAGTCGATTACACGCTCAGAAAACTCGGAGAAGGCGGTTCATCGAATCTGCTTTTCAGAGAGAAGCTTGCCATAGCAATGGGAATCAACCGTTACGGGGCAGATGTGATCGAGCTACCTGCTGTGAAGAACGCAAAGGAAGACAGGATCATCTTCAGGACAATCGCGCAGTCCGTGGGGACAAGTGTAATATCCATTCCTGTCTCAGATGACCTCAATCTGGCAGCCGACTGCCTCAAGGGTGCAGGCCATCCACGCCTTATTGTCAGCCTTCCGGTTTCAACGGTGCAGATGGAGTACCAGTACCGCCTCAAGGCTCCCAAGATGATCGAGAAGATCCAGAGCATGGTAACTGAGGCCCGCGCCCTTTGCGAGGACGTCGAGTTCGAGGCGCTGGATGCAACCAGGTGCGAGCTTGCGTTCCTCATCCAGGCATGCACGGCGGCCCAGGACAGCGGAGCCACTGTTATCAGCATCTGCGACGATGCAGGCATCATGCTTCCGGACCAGTTCGCGAATCTGGTTGCGGCGGTCAAGAGCAAAATCAATGTTCCGCTCTGCGTGAAGGTCTCCGACAAGATCGGCCTTGGCGTTGCGGACTCGTTCTCGGCCCTTATTGCCGGAGCCAATGGGGTGAAGGCCTCTGTGATAGGAGAGGACGCGCTGAAGATCGATTCCTTCTCAAAGGCATTCGAGGTCAAGGCCCACGAGTGCGGTCTTGCATCGAATCTCAGGCTCACCGAGATCCATTCGGATATTGAAACTCTTCTTCGGAAGATGCAGAGCAAGGAGTCCAAGGACGAGGGCATCCGCATAGAGGGCTCGGCTGTTTTCCTTGATTCGGAAAGCACCATCCAGCAAGTGGGCAAGGCTGTGAAGGCCCTTGGCTATGATCTTTCGGACGAGGACCTCGGCAAGGTGTACGAGGCTCTGATGAGACTCTGCGAGAGGAAGTCTTCCATCGGAAACAAGGAGCTGGATGCGATCATCGCATCATCGGCCATGCAGGTTCCTGCGACATACAAGCTCAAGAGCTACATAGGCACAATGTCCAACAAGGTCAACAGCGTCACCAACGTCGTGCTTGAGCGTGACGGCGAGCTGATAAACGGAACCGGGGTTGGAGGCGGACCCATTGACTCCGCTTTCATGGCAATAGAGCAGTGCATAGGCCATCATTATGAACTGGACGACTTCCAGATCCAGGCTGTCACTGAGGGAAAGGAATCCCTCGGATCGGCTCTGGTGAGACTGAGGAGCAACGGAAAGCTCTATTCAGGAAACGGTCTTTCATCCGACATCTGCGGTGCATCGATCCGCGCATACATCAACGCACTGAACAAGATCGCCTATGAGGAGTCACAGAAATGAAGCTGTCTTTTTCAACAAGGAATGTTGAGCGCCCAAGTTTCTCGGCTCTGTGCCGGCTTGCAGGCGACTACAACATGGAAGGCTTTGAGATCTGGGATGCGGTGTCCGAGAGAAAAAGCCACGCCGACAGCGTCCTGAGGGCCGAAAGGATTTCCGAAGGCCGCAGCATTCAGAGGAACAACGGAGTTGAGGTCTGCGCCCTTGCTTACCCGGTTCCGGTCGACAGCGAAGAGGTTTCAGCGGTGTCTCTTGTCCAGTATGTGGACATGGCCGCACTCTCAGGAATCGAATCGGTCATCGTCCATCTTGAGAATCTGCCGGATCCCCACAGCCTGCTTGCCAAGTTCGACTCTGCCATCAGGGCAGCCGAGAGGCAGAACGTTCAGATTTTGTTCGAGACAAGCGGACCGCTTTCGAAGACCCAGAATCTGCTGGACATCATAAATGTTTTCGCATCTGCAGCAATCGGGGCATCGTGGAACATCCGCCAGTCTTTCTTCGACGGCGGCGAGAGCGCCGAGATGACCATCAAGACATTAGGTGCGTACATCAGATACGTAAGGATAGGTGACAGACTCGACGGCTCTGACGTTCTGATCGGAGAAGGCACTCTGCCTGTGGACGACTTCCTCAGGGCACTGAGGTCTCTCAACTACGAAGGCTACTTCACCGTAGACTGGAACGACGAGATCAACGATGCGGACATAGTCCTGACCCACTTTGTGAACTTCATCTCAAGGGTCTCCGGTGAGAGCGCCAAGGTGAGCGTGCTTCAGGAGAACCGCTCCCATACGGGTACTTTCCCATGGAAGAAGTATGAGGTTCTGGACACCACGTTCGGAGAGGTTCTGGACACGATGGCAGAAACCTATCCTGACCAGTACGCTTTCAAGTACACAACACTTGACTATACAAGGACATACAGGGAATTCAGACGTGATGTGGACCGTGTTGCAGCGGCTTTCATCGCCCTTGGTGTGAAGCCGGGCTATCATGTCGCAGTCTGGGCAACCAACATCCCGGCATGGTTTCTGACCTTCTGGGCCGCAACCAAGATAGGTGCCGTCCTTGTCACGGTCAACACAGCATACAAGATCCATGAGGCCGAGTACCTTCTCAGACAGTCGGACACCCACACGCTTGTGATGATCGAAAGCGTCAAGGAATCCAACTACAAGCAGATCATCCAGGAGCTGTGTCCGGAGCTTTCCAGCCACAGAAGGGGTGAGCCTCTGTTTGCGAAGAAGCTTCCGTTCCTCAGAAACGTCATCACCGTGGGTTTTGACATGGACGGAGCCCTGAACTGGGACCAGATGCTTGAGAAGGCAGACCTGGTTCCCATGGAGGAGGTGCGCCGCAGGGCCAGCCTCGTGAGACCCGACGATGTGTGCAACATGCAGTACACATCCGGAACCACGGGCTTTCCCAAGGGCGTCATGCTCACCCACAAGAACATAATCAACAACGGAAAGACCATCGGAGACAGGATGGACATCTCGACCGCGGACCGCATGATGATTCAGGTTCCCATGTTCCACTGCTTCGGCATGGTGCTTTCCATGACAAACCTCATGACCCACGGCGGAACCATCTGCCCCATGCCGTATTTCTCCCCCAAGAGCTCGCTAGCGTGCATCAACCAGGAGAAGATCACGTGCTTCAACGGGGTTCCGACAATGTTCATCGCCATGTTCAACCACGAGGACTTTCCAAAGACTGATTTCTCATTCATGCGCACGGGAATCATGGCAGGTGCCAACTGCCCGCCGGATCTTATGCGCAGGGCTGCAAAAGAGATGAACATGTCGGAGATCCTTTCGGTCTACGGACAGACTGAAAGCTCCCCGGGTTGCACCATGGGTGAGGTCAACGAGGACCTTGACCACAGGGTCGAGACCGTCGGATCCGCATTCCCCGGCATCGAGTGCAAGATCATCGATCCGGAGACGGGAAAGGACCTCCCGGACGGTGAGAACGGCGAGTTCGTTGCACGCGGTTTCAACATCATGAAAGGCTATTACAAGATGCCCGAGGCCACGGCCAAGACCATCGATGCGGACGGTTGGCTGCACACGGGAGACATCTGCTGCCGCACTCCGGACGGATACTACAAGGTCACGGGAAGGCTGAAGGACATGATCATCCGCGGAGGCGAGAACATCTACCCGCGCGAGATCGAGGAGTTCTATCTTACCAATCCCAAGGTGCGTGATGTGCAGGTTGTGGGCGTCAAGGACAAGGTCTACGGCGAGGAGGCCTGCGCATGGATCATCCTGCATGAAGGACAGACTTCCGACGAGGCCGAGATGAAGGACTACGGCTACAAATCGATGGCGAGACATAAAGTTCCGCGCTATTTTGTCTTTGTGGACAATTTCCCGATGAACGCCGCCGGCAAGATTCTGAAATACAAGATGAAAGAGGAGTCGGAGAAGTCTCTGGGCCTTGTCTGATGCATGTTTTATGCCTTGACACAATTTGTCTTAAGTGATAAAACCATGAGCAATTGCGATGACGAAGACGGAGCAGGAAGATAGCATCAGCGAGCTGGGTACGGTGTGAGCCAGTTGCGAAGGGCCTGTGAACCTATCACTTCCGAGCAGGGGGAAGGAAAGCCGAAAGGTGAGTAATGGCCCTCCGAACTTGCCGCGTCAGGGCATAGGAGTTGACGGACTCTGAAGGTGGTGCATCTGGTTAAAAACGCAATGTCCGCCGCAGTCCGTTTTTGAGTCGAAAAGGCATACCTATGTGGTAGACTTTGAGACGAAAAAGCGTAATGTGGATGGAAATTCGTTTTTTGGTGTGCAATTTGAGTGGTACCGCGGGTATTATATTTAGTAGGAATATATGCTCGTCTCAAAGAAACTTATCTTTGGGACGGGCTTTTTTTATACCGTCCGCCTGAAGAGGTTTTGGGAGGAAGTTGTGGATACAACAAAAACACAGCTGCTTGAGGTAGCTGCCAGAATCAGGGAAATGCGTGAGATCATGGGGTTCAGCCAGAACACCATGGCACAGAAGACGGATCTCAGTCTTGCCGAGTACAAGGCATATGAAAGCGGTGAGACCGACCTTCCGTTCACTTTTATACACAAGTGCGCGCTTGCCTTCAACATCGACATCACAGACCTTCTGGAAGGACATTCCACAAGGCTGACTTCGTACACAGTCACAAGACGTGGTCAGGGACAGCAGACGGCAAAGGAAGTCGGAATCGACATCCAGAACCTGGCGCCCAAGTTCAAAAACAAGATCGCCGAGCCGTATTGGGTCAAATACGAGTATTCCGATGAGCTTCAGAGCAAGCCCATCCAGCTGGCTACCCACGCAGGTCAGGAGTTCGACATCATCATCAGCGGATCCCTGCTGGTCCAGATCGGAACCAACAAGGAAGTCCTGCACGAAGGCGACTGTATCTACTACAACTCGTCCACACCTCACGGAATGATAGCAATCGACGGTACGGACTGTCTGTTCGTCGCAGTCGTCCTTCCCGGAGAGGATGAGACGACCGATGCCGGAACCAACCTCATGGCCAGCATGGCTGTTCCTTCGGCAAGGAAGCTCGTCGCAAACAAGTTCGTCGAGTGTGCCGAGGATGCCAAGGGAAGACTTCTGGATGTCCATTTCAAGAACGAGGACAAGTTCAACTTCGGTTTCGACATCGTCGACGCGATTGCGGAGAAGTATCCGGACAAGCTCGCAATGATCCATCTGGATGCCGCCATGAACGAGCGCCGCTACACGTTCCAGGACATGAAGAAGGAAAGCGCACGTGTTGCCAACTACCTGCTTTCGACGGGAATCGGAGCGGGGGACAAGGTAATGCTGGTCCTCAAGCGCCACTACCAGTTCTGGCCCACGATGGTTGCCCTGCACAAGATCGGTGCCGTTGCCATTCCTGCGACATACCAGCTCAGGGAGCATGACTTCGAGTACCGCTTCAACGCGGCCGGAGTCAAGGCCATCATCTGCACCGCTGACGGAGACTGCGCGGAGATCGTGGACAAGGTCCAGCCGAACTGTCCGACACTGCAGCTTAAGTTGATTGTCAACGGAACACGCGAGGGCTGGAGGGAATTCAACAAGGAATACCCAATGTTCAAGAGCTCCTTCAAGCGTACTGCCGAAACCTCCTGCGGCGACGAGCCGGCTCTTATGTTCTTCTCGTCCGGAACCACAGGAAACCCGAAGATGGTCGAGCACAAGCACACATATGCCCTCGGCCACTTCCTGACAGCCAAGTACTGGCACTGCTGCGAGCCCGACGGACTGCATCTGACAATATCCGACACCGGCTGGGGAAAGAGCCTCTGGGGCAAGCTGTACGGCCAGTGGATGTGCGAGGGCGCGGTCTTTGTGTATGACTTCGAGCGCTTCCACGCCGACAACATCCTTCCGCTTTTCGCAAAGTACGGAATCACCACGTTCTGCGCACCTCCTACGATGCTCAGGATGATGATCAAGGAGGACCTGTCAAAGTACGACTTCTCCTCCGTGAGACATATGACAACAGCAGGCGAGGCTCTGAACCCGGAGGTTGCAAGCCAGTTCTACAAGGCAACCGGTCTGGAGATCTGCGAAGGTTTCGGCCAGACGGAGACAACACTCACCATCGCCAACTTCGGCGGAGGCAGGGTCAAGCTGGGATCCATGGGAAAGGCATCGCCGCAGTACAACGTCAAGCTTGTTGACCACGACGGCAATCCTGTCGCAGCCGGTGAAGTCGGAGAGATCGTCATCGACATCTCAAAGGGCGCTCCGGTCGGACTGTTCACCCAGTACTACAGGGACGAGGACAAGACGAAGGAAGCCATGCACGACGGTTTCTACCACACGGGAGACACCGCATGGCAGGATGAGGACGGATACTTCTTCTTCGTCGGCCGTGTCGACGACATCATCAAGAGCTCCGGCTACAGAATCGGACCTTTCGAGGTCGAGTCGGTCATCATGGAGCTTCCGTATGTGCTTGAGTGCGGAGTATCCGCAGCTCCGGATCCGGTCAGAGGCCAGATCGTCAAAGCATCCATCGTCCTCACAAAGGGTACCGAGCCTTCGGACGAGCTTAAGAACGAGATCCAGAACTACGTCAAGTCGCACACCGCGCCTTACAAGTATCCTAGACTCATCGTCTTCCGCGACGAGCTGCCGAAGACCATCTCCGGCAAGATACAGAGAAATCTGCTTTAATTGGGAGTGCATATGAAAGTAGCCTGCATTCAGATGGACATGATGTTCGCAAAGCCGGATGACAACTTCAAAAAAGCGGTGTCTCTTGTGAAAGAGGCCACCGCAGGCGGAGCAGACACCGTTGTCCTTCCCGAGACTTGGAACACGGGTTTCTATCCCAAGGAGAACCTTGCCGAGCTTTCCGACGATGACGGAAAGAGGACTAAGGAAGTCTTCGGAGCCCTGGCAAAGGAGCTGAACGTCAACATCGTGGCCGGAAGCGTCGCCAACCGCCGCAAGGACGGGGTCTACAACACCTGCTATGTCTTCAACAGGCAGGGTCAGTGCGTGGCCTCCTACGACAAGGCCCATCTGTTCTCTCCCATGCAGGAGGACAGATTCTTCAAGAAGGGCGACCATCTTTCGACCTTCGTGCTGGACGGAATCCGCTGCGGGGTCATCATCTGCTACGACGTCAGGTTCCCGAGACAGACAAGGACCATGGCCATCAACGGAATGGACATGATGTTCATGGTTTCCCAGTGGCCTCTTGTCAGGGTGCCCCATCTGGATGCACTCACAAAGGCACGTGCGATCGAGAACCAGATGTTCGTGGTCTGCTGCAACTCGGCCGGAAAGGCAGGGGAGACGGTGTACGGCGGAAACTCTTCCGTGAACGACCCGTGGGGTACGACAATCGCCCATGCAAAAGGCCAGCAGGAGGAGATTATTTTCGCGGATTGTGATACAACAATCCTCAAAGGAATAAGGGAGAGCATCAACGTGTTCGCCGACAGACGGCATGACCTGTACTAAGTCGTCTTATTTGAATACAATTTCGCAAGGAGTAAGAATATGATGAAGTTCAACTTGGATTACAACTTTCCGGTGACAAGGACAACACATCCGAAGCAGAGGCCTGCAGACGAGACCAAGCTCGGATTCGCCAGATACTTCACGGACCACATGTTCTGCATGGACTGGGACGAGGGTCAGGGCTGGCACGACGGACGTGTAGTTCCGCACGAGGCCATCAAGATCGAGCCCGCTTCCTGTGTCCTGCACTATGCACAGATGATGTTCGAGGGAATGAAGGCATACAGGACCGCCGACGGCGAGATCCAGATCTTCAGACCTGACATGAACGTCAAGAGAATGGCACGCACAAACGAGAGAATGTGCATCCCCGAGCTTCCCGGAGATCTTCTCCTTGCAGGTATCAAGGCTGTCATCAAAGAGGACATCGACTGGGTTCCCACAGCTCCCGGAACAGCCCTCTACATCAGACCGTTCATCTTCGGTGACGAGGTCTCATTCTCGGTCCTTCCCGCCAAGCACTACCGCTTCATGATCATACTGTCACCGACAGGCTCCTACTATGCAGCAAACGACGGCGGTCTTTCGACAACAAGGATCTTTGTCCAGGACAAGTACATCCGTGCCGCCAAGGGTGGAACGGGTTATGCCAAGGTCGGCGGAAACTACGGTGGCGGAATGCGCGCAAGCCAGGATGCCATGAAGTACGACTGCAAGGACGTTCTGTGGCTTGATGCCGCCGAGCACAAGTATGTCGAGGAAATCGGAACATCCAACGCCTTCTTCGTCCTCAACGACGAGGTCATCACGGCTCCGCTCGATTCCGAGACAATCCTTCCCGGAATCACAAGAGACTCCGTAATCCAGCTCCTCAAGCACTGGGGCGTCAAGGTCTCCGAGCGCAAGCTCTCCATCGACGAGATCATGCAGGGCAGCCGCGACGGTTCCCTGAAGGAGATCTTCGCATCCGGTACCGCAGCGGTCATTTCCCCAATCGGAACCCTCTGCGTCAAGGGCGAGGACTTCAAGGTCGGCGACGGAAAGGTCGGCCCGATCGCACAGAAGCTGTATGACAACCTGTATGGAATGCAGACCGGAAAGGTCGAGGACTATATGGGCTGGGTATACAAACTGGGTCTTAAGGCATGAAAAGAGTCACGCTGTTCTGCGGACATTATGGGAGCGGCAAGACCAACATCGCCGTGAACTACGCACTGAAGCTAAAGGCAGATGGGCTGGATGTGGCGCTTGCGGATCTTGATATCGTCAACCCGTATTTCCGTTCCAAGGACAGCACGGCCGAGCTAGAGAAGGCCGGGGTCAGGGTTATAGCGCTTCCGTTCGCAAACAGCAGTGTGGACCTTCCGGCACTCCCAAGCCAGGCTTATTCGCTTGTTCAGAACCGCTCGGTATATGCGGTTCTGGACATAGGCGGTGACGACCGCGGAGCCTATGCTCTGGGAAGGTTCGTCCCGTACATTCTGGAGGAGAACGACTACGAGATGGTCTACGTGGTCAACTTCTTCAGGCCGCTCACACAGACGGTCGATCAGGCTATCGAGGTGATGGGGGAGATTGAGTCTGCATGCGGACTGAAGTTCTCTGCAGTCATCAACAACTCCAATCTCGGAGCCGAATCCACCGCCGAAACCGTGAGGTCTACTTCTGAGAAAGCCGAAGAGCTTTGCAGGAGGACAGGACTTCCGCTTTTCGCCACAACGGCAGAGGCGGGAATAGCAGAGGACGGCATGATGCCGCTCAAGCTGCAGAAGAGGCCGTTCGAGGCCTGAGCTTTGAATTGAATATGGAGATTTTGCCATGGCAAAAGTGACATTCAACGAGGATATCTGCAAAGGCTGCGGATTGTGTGTGGACGCATGTCCCAAGCACATCCTTGCCCTGGACAGAAACAAGATCAACAGAAAGGGCCACAACCCTGCTGTCATGACCGACCAGTCGAAGTGCATCGCTTGCGCATTCTGCGCGACTATGTGCCCGGACTGCGTGATAACCGTGGAGAAGTGAGATGTCTGAGAAAGTACTGATGAAAGGTAATGAGGCCATTGCAGAGGCTGCTCTGAGATCCGGTTGCCGTCATTATTTCGGCTATCCCATCACTCCGCAGACGGAGCTTACGGCATACATGGCAAAGCGTCTTCCCAAGATGGAGGGCGGTGTCTTCCTTCAGGCGGAAAGCGAGATTTCCGCAATCAACATGGTCTATGGAGTTGCCGGAACCGGAAAGAGGGTCATGACCAGCTCGTCCTCGCCCGGAATCTCCCTGAAGCAGGAGGGAATCTCCTACATCGCGGGCTCGGATCTTCCGGCAGTCATCGTCAACGTCCAGAGAGGCGGTCCGGGTCTTGGAGGAATCCAGCCCTCGCAGTCTGACTATTTCCAGGCCACAAAGGGTGGCGGACATGGTGACTACCACCTTATCGTCCTTGCTCCCAGCTCGGTTCAGGAGATGGCCGATCTGACCAGTCTTGCCTTCGATCTTGCGGACAAGTACCGCTGTCCGGCCATGGTTCTGGCCGACGGCACCATGGGTCAGATGATGGAGCCGGTTGAGCTTCCCGAGCCCACACAGAGCACAGTTGAGAAGCCTTGGGCCGTCACCGGAACACATATGAAGAGGGAGCACAACATCATCAACTCGCTCTATCTGTCACCGGAGGTCCTTGAGAAGACCAACTTCGAGCGCTATCAGAGATACGAGAAAATTCAGGCCGAAGAGGTCAGGTATGAAAGCTACATGATGGACGATGCCGAGTACTGCATCGTGGCATTCGGCATTGCGGCCCGTGTCGCGAAGAACGCCATCACGGCACTCAGAGCCAAGGGCATGAAGGTCGGTCTCATCAGACCTGTCACACTCTGGCCGTTCCCGACAAAGGCAATCAGGGAAGCTGCGGACAAGGTCAAGGGCTTTGTCAGCGTCGAGCTTTCCATGGGTCAGATGATAGAGGACGTCAGGCTTGCCGAAGAGTGCCTGCGTCCGGTTGTCCTGTGCAACAGGGCAGGCGGAATGATTCCTAACGTTGATCAGGTGATCTCCGTCACCGAGCAGCTCAAGAACCAGGTCGAGGGAGGAAGAGCATAATGAGTACAGTTTTCCAGAAACCCAAGAGCCTTACATCTAAGGAACTCCATTACTGCCCGGGATGCCCGCACGGAATCATCCACAGACTGGTAGCCGAAGCGATCGACAATCTCGGAATCGAAGGACGCACGATCGGTGTCGCACCGGTAGGATGTTCCGTCATGGCATATGACTACTTCACCTGCGACATGGTCGAGGCCGCCCACGGAAGAGCCCCCGCAGTCGCAACGGGACTCAAGAGATCCCTCCACGAAGACATCATTTTCACATATCAGGGTGACGGAGACCTTGCCTCCATCGGAATGGCCGAGACCGTCCACGCCGCAACCCGCAACGAGAACATCACGGTCATATTCGTCAACAATGCCATCTACGGAATGACAGGCGGCCAGATGGCTCCGACATCTCTTCCCGGACAGGTCACACAGACCTCGCCGTACGGTCGTGACGTCAAGACACAGGGCTATCCCATCAAGGTCTGCGAGCTACTTTCCGCCCTTGACGCTCCGTACTACATCGAGCGCGTTGCAGTGAACAACGTCAAGAACGTCCTCAAGGCCAAGAAGGCCATCGAGAAGGCATTCCGCAACCAGATCGAGGGCAAGGGATTCTCACTCATCGAAGTTGTCTCCGCATGTCCGACGAACTGGGGTCTCACTCCTCAGAAAGCCCTCCAGTGGGTCGAGGACAAGATGATTCCGTACTATCCGCTGGGCGTCTACAAGGACAGAAGCGCAGAGGATGACGCGTCAAAGGAGGCCAACTGATGACTACCCAGATTCTTATCGCAGGCTTCGGAGGACAGGGAATCCTCTTTTCGGGAAAACTTCTGGCATACAAGGCACTGGCCGAGAACAAGGAGCTTTCATGGCTTCCTTCATACGGTCCGGAGATGAGGGGAGGCACGGCATCGTGCTCCGTCACAATCAGTGACGAGCCTGTCGGATCTCCAATCATCGACCATCCGGATGTGCTGATTGTCATGAACCTCCCGTCGCTGGACAAGTACGAGAGCACCGTCAAGCCCGGCGGAATGATCTTTGTGGATTCTACCCTTATTGAAAGGAAGGTCAAAAGGACGGATGTCCAGGCCTTCTACATTCCTTCCACCAAGATCGCCCAGGACATGGGAGCTGCCAACCTTGCCAACATCGTCCTGCTTGGCAAAGTCATGAAGGACTGCCCGTCCGTCTCGAGAAGCCATCTTGAGGAAGCCCTTAAGAAGGTCGTCTCCGCAAAGCATCCCGAGATGTACGACATGAACCTCAAGGCAATCGATGCCGGCTACTCGTATAATTGACTGCCACTGCCACGTCTATCCCCAGGTCATTGCCGCAAAGGCAGTGAAGGGGGTGTCTGACTTCTACGACGGGGTCAGAAGCTACGGCGATGGCCTGGCATCATCCGTTCTGGAGCAGTGGAGGGACAAGAATGTCGGTCATGCCGTCATCTTCTCCGTCGCCACGCGACTGGAACAGGTGGATTCAATAAACTCGTTCATTGCAAGGACCGTCTCCGAAGGGGACGGTTTCTTTACAGGCCTCGGCACTGTCCATCAGGATGTCCCGGACATGGGCCTCGTCGTGGACAGGGTCATCGGCCTTGGCCTGAAGGGGATAAAGACCCATCCGGATACCCAGAGGTGTGCGATAGACGATTCCCGCCTTTTCCCTTTATATGACGCGTGCGCGGGAAGGATTCCGGTTCTGATCCACACGGGGGACAAGAGGTACGACTTCTCGAATCCTGACAGGATGGAACGCGTCCTGAAGATGTTCCCCGGGACAACCTTCATCGGAGCCCATTTCGGCGGCTGGTCCGTCTGGGATGAGGCTACAAGGACTCTCCACGGATATGACAATTTCTTTGTGGATACCTCGTCCACGTTCAATTGGGTGGAAGCCTCCAAGGTCAAAGGCTATATCAGGACATACGGATCGGAGAAGGTGATGTTCGGCTCCGATTTCCCCATGTGGGATGTGAAACCGGAGCTGGATTCCATGCTTTCGCTGGGTCTGACGGATTCCGAGTACGAGAACATCTTCCATCTGACGGCCGAAAGGGTGTTTGGAATCTGATTTCAGGGCCGAATGCCGGTGCTGATGTGGTTGAATCCGGCTTAATCCGAGATGATCCGGCTGGTTTACTACTATTGGCATCATAAAAATAAGAAAAAGTAGATTTCCTCTACTTTTTTCTTCTGAGAACCAGAAAAAGTAGAGATGACAGAAAAATGTTTCTATGCACAGTAACTTTTTTCGGAAAAACTATTGACTTTTGTTTCTGTTTATAGAAACATAAGGGTCAAGTGAGGTAACAAAAATGAAAAAAACAGTCGTCATGCTTTTAGTTCTGCTTTTTGCAGTGTCCTTCGCCTTCAGCGGCGCAAGCTCTGAAGCTCCCACAACCGAAAAGAAGACCTTCACGGTCGGAATCTGTAACTTCGTGGACGATGCATCGCTCAACCAGATCTGCGAGAACATCCAGAACCAGCTTGCTTCGATCGCAGAGAAGAGAGGCGTCGAGATCAAGATCAAGTATGACAACTGCAACGCCGATGCAAATGTCATGAGCCAGATCATCGCCAACTTCATCGCAGACAAGGTGGATGTGATGGTCGGTATCGCAACACCTGTTGCAATGCAGATGCAGGCCGCTACCGAAGACAACAAGATTCCAGTTGTGTTCGCAGCAGTTTCAGATCCGCTTTCAACCGGAATCGTAGCCTCATTGGATGCTCCCGGCGCAAATATTACAGGAACATCCGACTTCCTGGACACCAATGCTGTCATGAACCTTGTCTTCGCACTCAATCCGGCAGTTAAGAAGGTCGGTCTTCTGTATGACGCGGGACAGGATTCATCAACAACAGCAATCAAGACTGCAAAGGATTACCTGAAGGGCAAGGGTGTCACGGTTGTCGAGAGAATGGGCACAACAGTCGACGAGGTCGTGCTCGCAGCCAACGCTCTGATTGCTGACAAGGTGGATGCAGTGTTCACACCGTCCGACAACACGATCATGACTGCAGAGCTTTCAATCTACGAGTCATTCGCAGCAGCAAAGATCCCGCACTACGCAGGAGCCGATTCGTTCGCACTCAACGGTGCATTCCTTGGATACGGCGTTGACTACGCAAACCTCGGAAGAGTCACAGGTGACATGGTTGCCGAGATCCTTCTGGACGGTGGCAAGCCGGCAACAATGCCTGTCAGGACATTCGACAACGGAACAGCAACGGTCAATATTGAGACAGCCGCAGCAATGGGTTATAATTTCGACACATTGGCAGCAACGTTCGGACCGTTCTGCACCAAGGTGGTTTCAATCAAGACCGCTGAAAGCTTCTGATTCCAGGGGAAACAATGTTCACCACGATATTCGCTCTGGGCGCTACGGCGCTGGAGCTCGGGCTGATAAGCTCGCTTACTGTACTGGCACTATTTCTGAGCTATTCGATGCTCAACGTATGTGACCTTTCAACTGACGGCTGCTTCACACTTGGGGCGGCCGTTGGTGCTGTTGTCGCAATAGCAGGTCATCCGTATCTTTCGCTTGCCGCCGCCATCTGCGTCGGCATGGTTTCAGGTTTTGTCACTGCCATCCTCCAGACGAAGATGGGCATTGACAGCCTGCTTTCGGGAATCATCGTGAACACCGGACTCTATTCGGTGAACATCGCCATCATGGGAGGAGCCTCGCTTCTGAACATGAACAAGACACAGACCATATTCACCAAGGCCAAGGACGCCTTTGCGGGAACATTCCTGGGGCCGAATTACAGGTTGGTTGTTGTAGTGGCCGTGGTTGCCCTGGCTGTGGTTCTTCTGACGTGGTTCCTCAAGACCAGGCTGGGTCTTGCGATCCGAGCCACCGGAAACAATCCGGACATGGTCAAGTCCTCATCGATCAACCCCACATTCACGACGATTGTGGGGCTTTGTCTGTCAAACTCCCTGACGGCTCTTTCGGGCTGTCTTCTGGCACAGAGTCAGAAATCGGTCAATGTGACCATCGGTTCGGGTATGGTCACCATTGCACTTGCCTCACTTCTGATCGGCCGTGCCTTCATGGGTAAGGGAGGAATCGGAAAGAGGGCTATCGGTGCCGTCCTGGGTGCCTTCGTGTTCCGTCTGGTCTATACGATCGCTCTGAGGTTCAACCTTCCGGCATACATGCTCAAGCTGGTGTCCTCGGTCATAGTCATAATCGCCATCTCGGGTCCTTATTTCAAACAGAGGTTCCCCGAATGGAGAAGAATAAGGGAAGCAGGGGGAAACAGGCATGCTTGAGCTCATTGACATCTGCAAGACCTTCAACCCCAGGACAATATTCGAGAAGGTGGCCCTGTCCCATGTGGACCTTACGGTCCAGGACGGGGATTTCATCTCCATCATCGGAGCCAACGGTGCCGGAAAGTCCACGCTTTTCAACGCAATCTGCGGTTCGTTCCTCACTGACAGCGGAAAGATACTCCTTGACGGTGAGGACATCACGTTCGTTCCTGACCACATAAGGGCAAAGGCGATCGGCCGTCTTTTCCAGGACCCGATGCGCGGCTCCGCTCCGGGAATGAGCATCGAGGAGAATCTGGCTCTGGCGGCAGGCCACGGCGGCTGGCTCAGCAAGGTCTCCAAGGCAGACAAGGAGGCCTTCCGCGAAAGGCTTTCTGTTTTGGGAATGGGACTTGAGGACAGGATGAAGCAGCCTGTGGGGCTTCTATCCGGAGGCCAGAGACAGGCTCTGACGCTTCTGATGTCCACATACAATCCTCCGAAACTGCTTCTTCTTGACGAGCACACCGCGGCACTGGATCCCGCCACTGCGGAGAAGGTCCTCGAGCTGACCAAGAGCATAGTGGAGGACAACAAGCTCACATGTCTGATGATCACACATAACATGCAGAGCGCTCTGGACCTGGGCAACCGCACCGTTATGATGCATAACGGAAGGATCATATACGATGTTTCCGGTGACGAACGCAAGGGCCTTGCTGTCAAGGACCTTCTGGGTCATTTCAAGGCGGCGGCAGGAAAAGATCTTGATAACGACAGGATGATGCTTGTATGAAACTGAATCAGCTTAAGCCGGGCCAGTCGGCCATAATCGATGAGGTAAAGGGAGAGGGGGCGCTTCGCCAGCATCTGCTGGACATGGGAATGATTCCAGGAGAGAAGGTCACCCTCATCAAGCTCGCTCCCATGGGGGATCCCATTGAGGTGATGATCCACGACTATGAGCTCACGTTGCGTCTTGCGGATGCTGCGAACATCATTGTGGAGAAGGTCCAGACGGTCCAGAACGAGAAGAGGGAAGCCTCGGAGCCCAAACGGCCTGTGGCTCACCCCGGTCTTGGTGAGGAAGGTAAGTTCCATCCCAAGGGAACGGGCAATCCGCTTCCGGAAGGGACTGTGCTGACGTTTGCCCTTGTCGGAAACCAGAACTGTGGAAAGACGACTTTATTCAATCAGCTGACAGGCTCCAACCAGCATGTCGGAAACTTCCCGGGCGTGACGGTTGACCGCAAGGACGGAGTGATCAAGGGCTATCCCGATACTATGATTACGGACCTTCCCGGAATCTATTCGATGTCCCCATACTCAAGTGAAGAGCTTGTTTCCAGGGACTTCGTGCTGAAACAGAGACCCAAAGCGATAATAAACATAGTCGATGCGACCAACATAGAGCGCAACCTGTATCTCACGATGCAGCTTCTTGAGATGGGTATCCCCATGGTCATTGCCCTGAACATGATGGACGAGGTCAGAGGCAACGGCGGAACCATAATGGTCAACGCAATGGAGGCCATGCTGGGTGTTCCTGTTGTTCCGATCTCAGCATCGAAGAACGAGGGTGTCGACGAGCTGATGCGTCACGCCTACCATGTATGCAAGTATCAGGAAAAACCTCTGAGACAGGATTTCTGCGATGCCAACGAGCATGGCGGAGCCGTCCACAGGGCCCTGCATGCGGTGGTCCACCTCATCGAGGACCATGCCGTTCAGACGGGTCTTCCCATCAGATTTGCCGCAAGCAAGCTGATTGAGGGCGATCCTCTGATCGCCGACCAGCTGGGTCTTGACCAGAATGAGAAGGAATTGCTGGACCACATCGTCCTTCAGATGGAGAAGGAGCGCGGACTGGACAAGAGCGCCGCCATGGCGGACATGAGGTTCGACTTCATAAACAAGGTCTGTCAGGAGTGCGTGGTCAAGCCGCACGAAAGCAAGGAGCACAAGAGAAGCCAGAGACTGGACAGAATCCTGACCGGAAAGCACACGGCAATTCCTGTGTTCATAGCCATAATGGCGGTGGTCTTCCTTCTGACTTTCTTTGTAATAGGACCTTTCTTCCAGGATCTTCTTGCAATGGGAATATCGAAACTGGGCGAGGTTGTCAGCAACCTGATGGTCAGAGCCCGTGTCAACCATGCCATAAGGAGCCTGGTGATAGAGGGAGTATTCGAAGGCGTGGGAACTGTTGTCAGCTTCCTGCCTATCATCGTCCTTCTGTTCTTCTTCCTGTCCATGCTTGAGGACAGCGGCTACATCGCACGAGTGGCATTCGTGATGGACAAGCTTCTGAGAAAGATAGGTCTTTCCGGACGGAGCATTGTCCCGATGCTGATAGGTTTCGGCTGTACCGTTCCTGCCGTCATGTCCACAAGGACACTCCCCAGCGACCGCGACAGACGCATGACCATCCTTCTGACTCCGTTCATGTCATGTACGGCCAAGCTTCCCATCTACGGGTTCTTCGTGAATGCGTTCTTCCCGCGTTACAGCTGGCTGATCATCACATGTCTCTATCTTTTCGGAATCCTCATGGGAATTGCCGCGGCCTTCGTGTTCAAGGGCACGTATTTCAAGGGCGAGGCCGTTCCTTTCGTTATGGAGCTTCCCAACTACAGGCTTCCCAGTCTGAAGACGGTTGTCAGGCTGATGTGGGAGAAATCCAAGGACTTCCTGCACAGGGCGTTCTCCATCATCCTGATCGCTACAATCGTCGTGTGGTTCCTAAAGAGCTTCAACTTCCGTTTCAACATGGTCACCGATTCGCACAGCAGCATGCTCGCCTCGATATCAGGTTTCCTTGTGCCCGTTATGAGGCCGATAGGACTGGGCGACTGGAGGATCGTGACATCGCTCATCAGCGGCTTCATGGCAAAGGAGAGCGTGGTATCCGTCATGAACACGCTGTTTGTCGGAGGTGTGGCCTCGATCGGCTCTGTTGCGGCGGCATCGATGCTTGTCTTCAGCCTGATCTACACGCCGTGTGTCGCAGCCATTGCCGCTATCAGGCGTGAGCTCGGACGCGGATGGGCAATCGGTGTTGTACTGTGGCAGTGCGGTCTTGCCTGGGTTCTGGCCCTGATTGTCAGGCTCATCGGGCTTGCTATTGTCTGAGGGGCTTCTGTGAACATCTGGGACATTGTGATAATAGTTGCGGTTCTCGGGATTGCGATCTTCGGTACGATCAGGCTGAAGAAAAAGAAGGGCGGCTGTCACGGCTCGTGCTGTTCATGCTGCGAGGACTGCTCAAAGAAGAACAAGAATGAAAACTGAGTTTTGATATTTGCTCATTCTGGTGTAATATCAAACAGAGGTTGTTTTTATGGGATTCACAGTAGAAGATGCAATGAGGCTTCCTTCTCTCAGAGGGGCAAGGATTCTGGCCGGGCGTGCGGGCCTGAAGAACAGTGTCTACGGAGTCACGGTCTTTGACTACAAGGGCTCGGAGCGCCTGCAGGATTTGTTCTTTGCCCAGGACGACCGTCATCTGAGCAATGAGATTGTGATCACGAGCTTCGCATCCATGGAGAGCAACACAGACCTTCAGTGCCGTTATCTCAGACGGATGTCGTCCAATGGAGAGGCGGCCCTTGTCCTGTACTACGTAGGTTCGGTTGTGAAAAGCGTCCCGGAAAGATTGATCGCAACGGCAGATGAGCTCGGATTCCCGCTGATTGTCATGCCCGAGGGCCGTCTGGACCTGAGGTACGGGGACCTGATCTCTGAAGTCAGCGCTTCGGTTCTTTCGGACAGCATCCACTACAACGGAAGCCTTGTCACCGACATAATCGGTCAGGTGTCGCGCCTTCCGTCCGAAAAGCAGACCATCGATTCCGTCCTGACGCTTCTGAGCGGAAAGCTACGTGTAAGCGTGGTCCTTACGGACAACAACCTCAATGAGCTGGGCGATGCCCAGTGGCCCACGACGGACGGGCGCATAGTGGATCTCATGACGGAGGAGAACGTCTCCCACCACGTCAAGCGACGCAAGGCGTTCGCTCCGATTCCCGGAAGCTATATCTGGTTCGTTCCGATCCATGACAGGGGCGTGGAGCCCATGAGACTGTTTCTGATCGAGGAAGGCACGGTCCTTGACGACATCCTTGTCGAGATGGCCAAGCAGACAGTGCAGCTTGCTGTCGAGCTCTGGAGCAACCGCCACAGCGCGGTCCTGACATCAGAGCTTGTGAAGGCCATCATCAATGACGAGCCCATAAGGATGAGACGTCTGAGCGAGGTCCTGAACATAGACATCAGGTCGATCCACACCACATGGATAATCAGATGCACCGACGGACGGAGCACGTTCTCCGACGAGATGATCCAGTCGGTGAGAAACACGATGAACACTCTGGATTCGGAGATCATCCTCGAGCCGTACAGAACACCTCTCGGAACGGCCGACGACCTTATCCTGTTCTTCAGAAATCCGCTTGATGCAAGGCTTCTGGACGACTGCGCCAAATCAATCATATACAACCTGCACAGCCTGGGCTGTGTCCATGTATATCTGACCATGCTGGATTACAAGGCCACCACCGCCCACGTGCGCAAGGCGTTTGCGATATGGAACGAGAACGAGGCCACGGCCCGTGCCGTGTTCCCGACTCTTGAGATCTTCCATGAGTCGGAGATCGAGCTGGTGAGGCAGTGCAACGAGGTGATCAAGCTCGGTGAGACGAGCATCTCATCGGCCACAGGTTGTCTTGACGGCCTGGATGAGAGGCACGGCTCGGATGAGTTTTTGAAGACTCTTGAGGTCTACTATCTTGACGCCGAGATGAACATGCAGACGGCATCCGAGATAATGGGTGTGCACAAGAACACCATCAAGTACAGGATCAACATGGTCTGCGACGCGCTGGGACACTCGGTGAACAATCCTGTGACAACATCTAGGCTGACAATGGCTCTGGCAATCAGAAGACTTCTGGACAGGGCCGGAAACTGACCGGAGGGAAAATGAACCACATAACATATCTTCTGAAAGCAAACGATATCGCACGAAAGGCCAGGGCAAACGGAAACACTCCGTTCGGAGCTGTGCTTGTCGATCCTGACGGGAATGTGATCATGGAGCAGGGAAATGCCGAAGGCGACCTTCATGACGCCACGGCCCATGCAGAGCGCATGCTTGCTTCCCGTGCCAGTCAGAAGTACAGCAAGGAGTTCCTCTGGGGCTGCACCCTGTACACGACATTCGAGCCTTGTTGCATGTGCACAGGGGCTATCTATTGGTCCAATATCGGAAATATAGTCTATGGTTTGACAGAAGAAAGGCTTCTTCAGCTCACGGGAGCAGATGAAAAGAACCCGACGTTCAACATCTCATGCCGCACGATCCTTGCCGCAGGGCAGAAGCCGATAGAGGTTCTTGGGCCCTTTGACGAGATAGCCGATCAGGTTGTTGAGGTTCAGAAAGGTTTCTGGAATTCCTGATTATTCAGTTGTTCAGAATATCTCTTGCTACAAAGACTCCGCTTGCCGAAGCGTGTGACAGGGAGTGGGTGACTCCGCTTCCGTCTCCGATCATGTAAAGTCCCTTGTACTTTGTCTCAAGATGGTTGTCCACCTTGACCTGCATGTTGTAGAACTTGACCTCGACTCCGTAAAGCAGGGTGTCGTCGTTCGCAGTTCCCGGGGCAATGCGGTCCAGGGCGTAGATCATCTCGATGATTCCGTCGAGGATTCTCTTGGGAAGCACAAGCGAGAGGTCGCCGGGCTCGGCCTGGAGAGTGGGTCTTGTGAAGCACTCCTCGATTCTCTTGTGGTTGCTCCTTCGGCCTCTGATCAGGTCTCCGAATCTCTGGACTATGACTCCGCCTCCGAGCATGTTGGAAAGTCTGGCTATGCCCTCGCCGTAGCCGTTGCTGTCCTTGAAGGGCTCGGTGAAATGCTTTGATACAAGAAGAGCGAAGTTTGTGTTCTCAGTTCTCTGTGCAGGGTCCTCGAAGCTGTGGCCGTTGACGGTTACAATTCCGTTGGTGTTCTCGTTGACCACGATTCCGTAGGGATTCATGCAGAAGGTCCTGACGTTGTCCTCGAATTTCTCCGTCCTGTAGACGATCTTGCTCTCGTAGAGGGTGTCTGTAAGATGGGCGAATATTCTTGCAGGAAGCTCGACCCTGACTCCGATGTCGACTCTGTTGGAAAGTGTGTCGATATCAAGGTCCTTGCAGACCTCCTCGACCCACTTGCTTCCGCTGCGGCCGACGGATACGATGCATTTCTCGCACTCGAGGCTGTCCTTGGAAGTGATGACCTTGAAGCCTCCGTCGATGATCTCGATTTTCTGCACCGGTTCCAGGAAGCGGAACTCGACCTTGTCCTTCATCTCGTTGTAGAGGTTCTCAAGGACGACGAAGTTGATGTCCGTTCCCAGGTGTCTTACCGATGCATTCATCAGTTTGAGCTTGTTGATCATGCAAAGTCTTGTGATGTCGGAACCTGCTGTGGAGTAAAGCTTTGTGCCTTCTCCGCCGTGGGTCATGTTGATATGGTCGACATACTCCATCAGACTGATTGCCTCTTCCTTTCCGATGTACTCGCAAAGTGTTCCGCCAAAATCATTTGTGATGTTGTATTTGCCGTCGGAGAATGCTCCGGCACCGCCGAAACCGGACATGATGGAGCAGGGTTTGCAGCCTATGCAGGTCTTGATGTGCTTTCCGTCGATGGGGCACTTCCTCTTCTCCAGGGAGTTTCCCATGTCTATGACGGCGACCTTAAGGTCCTTGTTCCCCTTGACCAGCTCGTATGCGGAATAGATTCCTCCCGGGCCGGCTCCCACGATTATGACATCATACTTCATATTCACTTCCTATGCATTTCTGAATGTAAACGATTTTGTCTTTCATATCAATTGCCTATGTGGACATCTCATGCTAAGATTCGCACATGACAATCAATGAATATTTATGCGGAAATTCCTACCCCGGCAGGCTCATTGCAGCGGGTATCACTCCCGGCGGCAAACTCATCTACGCCTATGCCATAATGGGGCGCAGTGCCAGCAGCAGGAACAGGGTCTTCAGCCTTGAGAACGGAGAGCTTTTCACCGAGCCGTTCGACCTGTCACAGGTCAACATCAAGGACACATCGCTCATCATCTATCCGGCCATCCTCAAGGTCAACGACAGCATCATCGTTGCCAACGGAATCCAGAGCCTTGAGATCAAGAAGGCCATCCTGGAGGGCCGGGATCTTGAAAGTGCCATTGAACGGTGCACCTTCGAGCCGGACGAGCCCAATTTCACCCCGAGGATCTCCCTGGTGGTCAGAGAAGACAGGTTCGAGTTCGCCATCAACCGCAGACAGGCGGACGGCGAGTGCGAGCGCAAGGTTTGGTCCTTCCAGAAGTCCGAGGGCGTGATGCATGTCCTGCACACCTACGAGGGAGACGGGAATCCGCTTCCGTCATTCTCCGGAGACCCGAAGAGGCTGGTCTCTGAGGACAACTTCGCACAGACTTTGTGGAACAGCCTGGACAAGGACAACCGCATATCTCTTTATGTGAACGAGGGCGGAAAAGAGACGCTCTTCAACGCAAGGGAGGGAGACTGATGCGCATAGACCTGAAATACGGATGCAATCCCAACCAGAAGACTGCATACATCGAATCCTCCGGCGACATGCCGGTGAAGGTCCTCAACGGAAGACCTGGCTACATCAATCTGATGGATGCCCTCAACGGTTATCAGCTTGTCTCCGAACTCAAGGCGGCAACGGGAATGAGCGCGGCCGCCTCCTTCAAGCATGTGTCACCTGCCGGTGCCGCAGTCTCGGTTCCGCTGAGCGATGTGGAGAGGAAGATGTACTTCGTCTCCGATTCAACAGTTCTCAGTCCGCTTGCCACAGCATACATCAGGGCAAGGGGTGCCGACCGCATGGCAAGTTTCGGAGACTTTGTCTCTCTTTCAGATGAATGTGACGAATGCACGGCCGCTGTGATTGCCAAGGAAGTCAGCGACGGAGTCATAGCTCCGTCTTACGAGCCCAAGGCTCTGGAGATGCTCAAGTCAAAGAAGGGTGGCGGATATCTGGTCCTGCAGATGGACCCTTCATACAGACCGGCCAAAGAGGAGCACCATACCATATTCGGACTGGACCTTGTCCAGGAACACAACAGCTGGGTTGTGGACGACAAGACGTTCTGCGACATCCGCTCAAAGGCCAAGGATCTTCCCGAGAGCGCGAAGCTCGATCTTGCAGTGGCTCTGATTGCACTGAAATACACACAGTCCAACTCCGTCTGCTATGCCGAGAACGGACAGACGATCGGAGTAGGTTCGGGTCAGCAGTCGAGGATTGCCTGTACCCGCCTTGCAGGTTCCAAGGCCGACCTCTGGCACCTGAGACACAGTGAGAGAGTACTGGGCCTACCATTCCTGAAAGGGAAAACAAGGAATGAAAAAGACAACATAATCGAGCAATATCTTGCAGATGATCCGGAAATCGATGTGATTTCCAACTGGCAGGATTACTTCTCGGAGAAGCCACAGCCTTTCACGAAAGAGGAAAAGAAGGCCTATCTGGCCACTGTAAAGGGTACAAGTCTTGCCTCCGACGGATTCTTCCCGTTCAGGGACAACATCGACAGGGCTGCCAAGTCGGGAGTCTCGTTTGTGGCGGAGCCCGGCGGATCAACCCGTGACGACCTTGTGGTCGTAGCTGCGGACGATCACGACATGGTCCTGGTCTTCACGAACATCAGACTTTTCCATCACTGAGTTCTTTCGCCATCCGGTAGACCCGGGTGGCGTTTATCTGAAGCTGCTCTCTGGTCACCGATCCGTCTGCGAGGCCGGCCATCATGTTGTTGTAGTCCTTCTTGCATCCCGGCATGAACAGGTCGCTTCCGGCTGCTGCCGTCAGCTGGGGTTTCACCTTTGGATGGATGTCCTTCGGATTGTTTCCTATTCCGTCCGATACGACCCAGTCGGTCATTACAATTCCCTTGAAGCCGAACTCGCATCTGAGTATGCTCTCGATCAGATCCCTGCTTTCGGCCGTGTGCTTTCCGTTGAGAAGGTTGTAGGATGTCATGACAGACTTCGGCTGAGACAGCCTGACGCAGAGGCCGAAGCCTTTCAGATAGATTTCCCTGAGAGCACGTTCGGAGACGTTGCTGCTGTTTCCGTAACGGTTTGTCTCCTGGTTGTTGGTGGCATAATGCTTGATGGTTGTTCCGCAGCCTTTGTGGTTCTGGACTCCGATCGTGATGGATGCCGCCATCATGCCGCTGACAAGCGGGTCCTCCGAATAGTATTCGAAGTTCCTTCCGCAGAGGATAGACCTGTGGATGTTGAGGGCAGGGGCCAGCCAGAGCTGGACTCCGTACATCTCCATCTCGGTTCCGACAATGTCTCCGCAAAGGCGGGCGAATTCAGTGTTCCAGCTCTGAGCTATGGCAGTTCCGATGGGAATTGCCGTGCAGTACTGGCTTTCCTCCTGTTTGCCTCTGGGCGGTTTGGACCTTCTTCCAAGGTCCATGAGGAATCTTAGAACCTTGGGCAGGTATTCCATGAAGCTGCCCGAATGGGATGATGATCCGAGTCCGTGGGCGCCTTTTCCGTCCCTGTAGAAGTGCTGGATGAGTCTCAGTCCGGCAGGACCGTCCGCCAGCACCATTGTCCTGAAGCCCACATCATTGAGCTTTGTGTTGACCTGGCCCGCTGCTCCCGCCACCTGTGCGCTGGCGCTTCCAATGACGCTCAGAGGACCTGCGTTTTCCTTGAAGGTCCCTATGCTCGCATATACCAGCTGGCTGTCGGTGAGCTTTCTGACTTCATCATCGATGGGGTAGTGGGAATCGTAGTCCACGCTCCTTGTCCCGATGGTTGAGGCTTTGAGCTGCAGGACCGGAACGAATGAAGGAATCTCCTCCCTGCAGGGATTGTTTGGCTTCCAGTCCGTGAAATCAGGTTTGCCGCAGCAGGGTTTGGTCTTGAGCACGATTGCATCCTCATCCAGTCTGATCACTGCGATGGGCACTGTGGCGGCACTTGAGTTCCCGCTTCTTATGACATAGTCGCCTTTCTCGAGGATGAAGGAGGAGGATTCTGTGTCGTAGGAGGCAAGGTCCTTCATGCAGAAGCTGACTGAAACAGTCTGGGTCTCGCCCGGTTTGAGCTCCTTTGTCTTTGCAAAGCCTGCCAGATCCTGATATGGCTTGTCCAGCCTGCCTCCGGGGCAGCTTGCGTAGACCTGGACAATCTCCTTGCCGGAGTGCTTTCCGGTGTTTGTGACGTCTATCTCTACTTTTACCGTGTCGTTTTCAAGCTCCACAGGTCTGGCATCGGTCTTGAACGAGGTGTAGGAAAGGCCGAATCCGAACGGGAACATGGTTTGCTTCCCTATGGAATTAAAATACCTGTATCCGACGTAGATGCCTTCTTTGTAATAGGTGTCGTCGTTGTCTCCGAAAGTGCCGATGCTCTGGTAGTCGTCCCATGCGGTCCATGTGGTTGCCAGTTTTCCGGAAGGGGTTTCCCGTCCGAGCAGTATGTCGGCAAGTGCGCAGCCCGTCTCGACTCCGAGCTGGGAGAGAAGGAGAATGTTTCCCACACTCTCGAGTCCTCTCAGGTCCACGGGTCCTCCGACATTGAGGACAAGCATGAACTTTTTGTATGCCTTGTTCAGGGCAAGGATGTCCCGTTTTTCCGAATCCGTGAGAAAAACATCGCCCTTGACCGGCCTTCTGTCGTTGCCTTCTCCGGAGTCTCGGGAAAGAACATAGACGGCAGCCTGGGCTGAAAGGTCGAGCTCGAGGTCGTATTCGGGCTCGGGCATGACCCTTCCCATGGCAAACATGATGGCCATCTGGTGATGTGCCCTTGCCTCGGCCCTGACGGTATCCATGAAGTGTTTTTTCGCTTCGATGCGGATTGAATCGTAAGCATCCATCCATTTCTTTGTGGTGACGGTGAATCCCGCCTGCTCAAGGCCGTCCTCGACGTTGACGAAATACCTTGAGTTGACCTCTCCGGAGCCCGTACCGCCTTTGACGGTGCGCCTTGCTCCGTTTCCATGAAGTGCGATGCTGCATGGCTCTTTCAGTGGGAATGCGTCGGTCTTTCTCAGAAGAACCGTGCATTCGGCAAGATAGGGCCTCAGTGCCCCGATGTGTCTTCTTTCATGGTCAAGCAGCTGCATTTTCGTCTCCCCGCATATTGTTGTTCGGTTGGATTATAGCATTGATTCCCCATGCTTTGGGGAAAACCTGATTTGCCGTTGCCTGTATTTGTTGCTATATCTCCTGCGTGAGTGTTTTTTGTTGAGTTTACACTATGTTTAGCGTATAATAAAAAAGACTTGTACCTCATTGGGGTGCGTAAAATAAGGAGAAAAACAGAGATGAAGAAAGCATTTATCGCAATCATGGTCATTCTGACCGTTTTCAGCGCAAGTGTGTTCGCAGAGAACGGATTCAAGGATTTTACCGGTTTGAGCGTCGGTTGGGGCTTCTCTAAGGTCAAGTTTACAACCAAAGATGGACAGGAAGTAACGGAAAGCAGCAATCCGCTGGTGATTTCAGTTTCGGAGTATACATTCAAGAACGACAGCATCGTCGGTCTCTATGCCGATGTCGGAGTCACGATTCCCTTGAACTTCAAGCGGTACGATGTGAAGAGTGATGACTGGCTGGCCGGTGTGTTCCTCGGAATCGGACCTGCCTTCAAGTTTGATGCCGGAAGAGACATCTCGCTGCTTATAGGTGCGGGCTTCCATTTCTATACCGAAACAACCGATTACAAATACAACGGACCCTACGCCAGATACAAGATTGAATACAACTATTTCGGAGCCGGTGCCGATATCCAGGCATCTTATAAGCTCGGAAGGAGCTTCGCCATTTCATTAGGTGCTTCCGCATCATACTTCTTCGCCAACTACAGCAGATATATCGTGGATTCCTGGTGGAGCTGGGAAAAGACTTATGACGTATCTCACAAGTCCTATTCCGAGTTCAGGGTTCTCCCGAAGATTGCCGGATACTATGTCTACTGATGAGGGCTGAATGATAAGAAAATCATTTGTCGTATTCCTGCTGCTCCTGATTGTTGGGGCGGCAAGTCTGTCTGCTGTTCAGATTGTTTCGGATACCCGTTCTTCGCTCAAGTCATATGACTACGTCGGGCTGAACATCGGCTACGGTGTCACCGATGAGAAGTATGATCTGTCCGACGGACAGCGCAGAGAGGACAAGGGATACCAGTTCGGTTTTTCCTTCAACGACTTCACGTTCTTCAACAGCGGTGCGAATGTCGGCTTCTATATCGAGCTGGGAATCAGCCTGAATACCAAGACCGAAAGCACCGTGGACGGTGTTCCGACTTCTGACAAGAAAATCTCTCCGGTCTTTTCCGATTTCATATTCGGATTCGGATTCAGGGCAGATTTGGGCAAAAGGACGGGTCTTCTTATCGGTGTAGGTCCCGAGATGATGATGTACAGCAAGAAGTACAAAGTTGGTTACTACGAGTACGAGAAGGATTTCCTTGTTCTCGGTGTCGGCCTCGATCTTGAGGGTACATACATGGTTTCAAGGGATGTCTACATAGGAGTCGGTTTCAGAAGTTCGTTCATGTTCTTCGGAACAGAGATTGACAAGAGGAAATATGAAACAACCTATACCGATTACGACAACTATTTCGGTTACAGGGTTCTTCCCAGGTTCTCCGTGTTTCTTGGAATCTGATTCTGACCCGATATGCATGGAAGGCTGCCTGAGTGAATTGACCCCCGTACGTTGGAGCAAATCCAACACGGGGGTTTTCTTTTGCCAAAAATCACAGAAGAACAAAAAAAGAAATTCTACGAGCTTTACAGCCAAGGCTGCAGATCCTGGCTCATTTCA
>Ga0256405_10000368_pt1 | contig 150889 bp, 126 predicted proteins | sample RumenRJG_02DNA_FD_189096 | JGI IMG/M metagenome (GOLD analysis project Ga0256405, IMG submission 189096) | Bovine rumen microbial communities from Lethbridge, Alberta, Canada - RJG_02 | ecosystem: Host-associated > Mammals > Digestive system > Stomach > Rumen | place: Canada: Alberta... | reverse complement strand
GAAACAAAATCCCCGTTCGACTTGCATGTGTTAGGCACGCCGCCAGCGTTCGTCCTGAGCCAGGATCAAACTCTCCATAATAATTACAGAAAGCCGATTCGGCTCTTCTTGTTGTTCAGAAATTTTTTGACTTCGTTAGGTCCGTCCCAAAAGGGACTGACCCGCACATTCATTTGGTTCGTTATTCAGTTCTCAAGGTTCCTTGCCGTCTTTCGACGACTTTCATAGTTTACTACATCGCAATGATGTTGTCAACTGTTTTTTCTACGTTCTGTACTTTTCTTCACTCCCGAAGAGCTTCAGAAAAGTACCCCGACGTAGCAGCCATCTTTCGACGACTTGATTATAATAGCACTTCTTTTTACTCTTGTCAACAGTTTTTTGTAAAAAACTTTACATTTTTTTGGAGTAATTAAAAAGAGCTCATAGTAAGATCTTTTAGTGTGTATTCTATTTTGTTAATTTTGGAAAATGTGATATACTACATTGAAAGCAGAAAATACAAAACACCCTGCTTATATCGTAGAGGAAGGTAATCATCATGAGCAAAATTACACTGGACATTCCCGAGAAGTCCCAAAAAGTTCTCGACGCAATGTACCAGACCATGGAAGGTCGCCTCGAAGCCAGTCCCGGCGGTGTTTGTCCGATTGACATCACCCTCTCCTTTGTGCGCATGTGTCATACCCAGAGTTGTGGCAAATGCGTTCCCTGCCGTATCGGCCTGGGTCCCCTGGGAGATTTGCTGGAAAAAATCTTGGATAACGAAGCTTCCCCGGAAGATCTGGAAATATTGCGTAAAACTGCCGAAAGCATTTTCCTTTCCGCAGACTGCGCCATCGGTTATGGCGCTGCCGAAATCGTATTAAACAGCCTGGCTGCTTTTGCTGACGAATATCAGGAACACGTTCAGCATCATGCCTGCCTGATGCATCAGAATCAGCCTGTGCCTTGCCGTGTAGCCTGTCCGGCACATGTTGATATCCCCGGATATCTTTCCTTAATTGCCGATGGGCGCAGCGAAGATGCGATCCGTTTAATCAGAAAAGACAATCCGTTCCCCGCTTCCTGCGGATTTGTCTGCGAGCATCCCTGTGAAGGAAACTGCCGCCGTAATATGATAGATGAAGCTATCAATATCTGCGGCTTAAAACGCTATGCAGCAGAACATATCGGAGAGGTTCCTGCTCCGAAACGCCTGCCGGATACGGGCAAAAAAATAGCCGTTGTGGGCGGCGGTCCCGGCGGCCTGACTGCAGCTTACTACCTGCAGCTGATGGGACACCAGGTCACCGTTATGGAACGCCTGGATAAACTGGGCGGTATGATCAGGTATGGAATCCCGGCTTACCGTCTGCCGCGTGAATATTTGGATGCGGATATTAACCATATCCTCTCTACTGGCATCAAAACACAATTTGGTATTTCTGTTGGTAAAGATTTTACAGTTGAAGATTTGCGAAAAGAATATGACGCTGTATATCTGGCTTTTGGCGCACATAACGCAAAAAAAATGCGTATTTCTGGAGAAGAAAGCGCTGGCGTTATTTCTGCCATTGATATATTACGTGAAGTGGGGTACGGCAATCCACCAGACCTCACAGGTAAAAAAGTCGTCATTGTAGGCGGCGGCAATGTTGCTATGGACGCTGCCCGTACTTCTGTACGACTGGGCGCGGAGAAAGTTTACATCGCGTACCGCCGCAGCCGGGCCGATATGCCTGCCTTAGATGAAGAAATCGACGGTGCCATTGCCGAAGGCTGTGAACTGATGGAATTGTATGCGCCGGATCATGTGGTAACAAACGATAACGGTCACGTAAAAGCGTTGGCCCTTCGTCCTCAAATCCCGGGGCCCATTGAAGGCGGACGTCCCAAACCGTATGACGCACCGGAACCGGTACTGGAACTTGCCTGTGATTTAATAGTTTCCGCTATCGGCCAGGATATTGAATGGCAACGCTTCAACCAGCAGGGTATCCCTGTCAGGAAAGGGGTTATCGATGCCATGGCAGACGGTTCAATTTCGGGCAGCAACGGTATTTTTGCCGGAGGTGACTGCGTGACCGGTCCTGCGACTCTCATTCGTTCGATTGCTGCAGGTAAAGTTGCGGCTATCAACATTGACGCATATCTCGGCTTCAATCATAAGCTGGACTTTGGCGTTCATTCTGCAGCGCCTCACTTTATTGACCGCAAACCCTGCGGACGCTGCAATATAAAAGAAAGGGAAGCCGGTATCCGTAAAAAGGATTTCGAAACCGTAGGCCGGGGACTTTCAGAAACAGAAGCAAAACAGGAAGCGCTTCGCTGCCTCCGTTGTGATAAATTCGGCCTCGGTGCCTTAAAGCAGGGAGGGAATTTACCATGGTAAATATTATTATAGATGGAAAGAAGCTGCAGGTGCGTGACGATGTTACGATTTTGCAGGCAGCCCGCGAAAATGGTTTTTCTATTCCCACTTTATGCTATCTGGAAGGCCTGAATGAAATCGGCGCCTGCCGTTTATGTCTGGTAGAAGTGAAAGGCCAGCACCGCCTGGTTTCTTCTTGCAACACCAAAGTGCGGGAAGGCATGGAAATCTCTACCCGTTCTGCCAAGGTCCGGATGGCGCGCCGTTTAAACGTCGAACTGATTTTATCCCAGCATAACTGCAATTGCCCCTCCTGCCCCAGAAACGGCAACTGCCAGTTGCAGAAAGTTGCGGCACAGCTGGGCGTAAACGTGGAAACCTATCCCAAAAAATTCCGTCCGGATACCTGGGACAATGCGTTCCCGCTGAACCGCGATGAAACAAAATGCGTAAAATGCATGCGCTGCATCCAGGTTTGCGACCAAGTGCAGAATATGCACGTCTGGGATTTGGTGAATACCGGTAAACGTACCCGCGTCGGCATGGTACAGAACACCTGCACCCTGTGCGGTCAGTGCATTACCCATTGCCCGGTAGCCGCATTAAGCGCACGGGACGACACGGAAAAAATCTGGAACGCCATATCGGATCCGGAAAAAATCGTCATCGTACAACCGGCGCCGGCCGTTCGTACAGCCTGGGCTGAAGAAGCCAATGTGTCCAGAGAAATGGCTACTCCGGAAAAACTGGCGGCAGCCCTGCGGCATTTAGGTTTTGATTACGTATTTGACACCAATTTCTCCGCTGACTTAACTATAATGGAAGAAAGTGCGGAATTAATCGAGCATTTGACCCATGCAGGCAAGTACCCTGTTCCTATGTTCACTTCCTGCTGTCCCGGCTGGATCCGGTTCTTAAAGAAAGAATATCCGGAAATGGTTCATTACATGTCCACTTCCAAATCGCCTATGTCCATGTTCAGCGCCATCGTAAAAAGCTATTACGCCAAACTGCTGGATGTTTCACCGGAAAAAATCGTCTGCGTGGCCGTCATGCCCTGCGTAGCCAAGAAATACGAAGCGGACGTGCCGGAAGTCAACAGCGAGCCCGGCATCAAGGATACTGACTATGTTATTACGACCCGGGAACTGGTGCGCATGTTAAAGGCTGCCAATGTTGACGTTGCCAAACTTAAACCCGAGCCTTTCGACAAGCCTCTGGGCGAAGGAACCGGTGGCGCCGTAATCTTCGGCACTACCGGCGGCGTTATGGAAGCAGCCGTCCGCAACGCCTACTACATGCTGACTGGAAAGAATCCGCCCGACCCGGATCATTTCATCCAGTGGAAATGGTTAGACCGTTGGCGTGAAACGGAAATCACCGTTGCCGGCGTTACCGTACGTATTGCCGTTACAAGCGGCTTGGGCTGTGCCCGGGATCTGGTAGAAGCCATTAAGAATGGTTCGGCGCACTATGATTTCGTAGAAGTCATGGCCTGCCCCGGCGGCTGCAGCGGCGGCGGCGGACAACCGATCCATGAAGGCGAAGAACTGGCCTGGGAACGCGGTAACTACCTGAAAGAGCTGGACAAGCGTTCTAAACTGCGCGTTTCCTACGAAAATCCGTATATCCAGGAACTGTATAAAAACTTCCTGGAAAAACCGTTATCTGAAAAAGCAGAGCATTATCTGCACACAAATCAGGTAAACTGGACCATCGACTAATACTATAATTCAGATTAACAAAAAGCCCGGAACGTTTTATTTAACGTTTCCGGGTTTTTGTTATAAAAAATAAAACGGCATTGTTTTCAATGCCGCTCTATTTTTATACTCCTTTTCAAACAACAAACGATGGGATTAATATCTCCGGATATCCCTGTCGCTGACCAGTTCAGCCAGGTCAACCTTTAACTCGTCCGCCAACGCAGATAACAACGGAAAGCTGGGACTCTGTTTTCCGCATTCAATCCGGCTCAGGTACTGATAAGATATTCCCAGTTTAGTAGCTAATGCAGTTTGGTTCAGACCTGCGATAGTACGGTAATACTTAATTTTAGCGCCTAAACGCCGACATTTTTCCTGAAACGACTTTGCTTCAGACACTGTAGACCCTCCCTTGAATTATTTTAACTGCAAAGTATTATATGGCTGTATATAACCTTATTGATGTATTATAACACAAAACACAATACTTTTCCATTTTTTTTAGAAATATTTTTATCTTTTAAAACAATTCATAAAATACACTTTATTTTATTACAAAAATAACAACCTGTCAAACCTGTGTGCAGTACACGTATTCACATTTCCCGGCTTGCCACAATATCCACGCCAAGACCCAAAATATCATGCACAATAATTTCTCCCGCCTTTACAGGCGCTTCCACTGTCACATTCCGGAGATACGCCACACAATCCGCAATCCTTCCCTTTGGCAGCACATCCGCTGAAACAACCGGCAGCAACGGCAACAGTCCGCCTTTTATCCGGATGGTTGTTGTCAGCATGCGCCGGGGATCTGTTACTTCCGTTTCCGCATATTTTGCTCCCCTGGGACAACTGTTGCCAGTCACGCTGACAAATTTTCCGTCTTCTAATGTTACAGTCATTTCACAGCCCATGGGGCACATGATACAGTTCATTGTCTTTGTCTCCATTTTGCCCTCCTTACCCCTTTAGCTGCAGACCTACTTCAATTTTGTCGTGCATCAGCTTCGTTTTCCCGGCAGGTATGTCCAGCGTGATCATTTCACTGGGCTTTACTACCGGCAGCGTCTTTTTCATGAGAACTTCGTCTCCGCACTTCACTTCCAGTGTAACCTTGCGGTCAGGAGCTCCCACCCGCATAAACAGCCGCACCGGCTCTCCTTCTTCCGGTAAATGCAATACCTGGGGCACACACGTACGGATACCGTTCACTGCAGATACTTCCACCGTATTCACAGCCGGCGACAGCGTTCCTGCAGCTTCCATCGCGGCAAACTTTCCCGCAATTTCCGCCTCGTCGGAAACAAAATCAACCAGGTCATGCACATGCACCACATTGCCCGCCGCATAGATACCCGGCAGGTTAGTCTGCCTCCGCTGGTCAACCCGGGGTCCGTTGGTAAAGGGAGCCATTTCCACTCCCGCCGCCATTGACAGCTCATTCTCCGGAATCAGACCCACGGACAGCAGCAGGGTATCACAGGCAATATCAAACTCCGTACCGGGAATGGGGCGCATCTTTTCATCCACTTTGGCAACGGTAACCCCTTCCACCCGGTCTTTGCCTTTAATTTTCAAAATCGTATGAGAGAGATACAGCGGGATATCAAAATCATATAAGCACTGTACCATATTGCGGGTCAGCCCGTTGGAATAGGGACAGATTTCGCATACCGCCTGCACCTTACATCCTTCCAGGCTCATGCGGCGGGCCATGATGAGGCCGATGTCACCGCTGCCTAAAATAACTATTTTCTTTCCGGGCAGATAGCCTTCCATGTTCACCATACGTTGGGCTGCGCCTGCCGTAAAAATACCAGCCGGGCGTTCCCCTGCCGTACGGATCGCGCCCCGCGTGCGTTCCCGGCAGCCCATGGTCAGAATCACGGTCTTTCCCTGTACGGTAAATAGACCATTTTCAGGATTCACTGCGGTTACCAGTTTATCCTTCGTAACAGAAAGCACCATTGTATCTGTCATGGTTTCAATTTCCGGCAGGTCTTTAATCAACGCAATACAACGTCCTGCATAACCGGGGCCTGTCAATTCTTCCTTAAAGTGATGCAGGCCAAAGCCGTTATGGATACACTGCTGCAAAATGCCGCCCATTTCCCGGTCCCGTTCCATGACCAAAATCTGTCTGGCTCCATTCTGATAGGCCGAATACGCGGCCGAAAGTCCGGCAGGACCGCCTCCTACTATTACTACATCATACAGTTTCATTCTATTCCACTCCAACATCAAAACCACTGTCTGCTTTTATCATTCCCACAGTTCACGGACTATTCTTCAAATTTTTTGAAATAAAGCTCTGACCCCGGACGTTCTTTCAGAACCTTTTCTACCGGGATACCCAGCTCCCGTGCCAGTATCTGTGTTACCCTGGGTCCACAGAAACCTCCCTGGCAACGGCCCATGCCGGCCCGGGTACGGCGTTTCACACCGTCAACCGTACGGGCTCCTACCGGCTGACGGATTGCATCTACGATTTCACCTTCCGTAACCGTTTCACAGCGGCATATCACCCGTCCGTAAAGACTGTTATCCTGAATCGCTTTCTGTTTTTCCGCACCGGTCATGCGATTAAATGCCGTCTTCTTCGGCAATCTTCCGTTCCAGTTGTCTTTTTTACGAAGATACATTTCTTTCCCGATTGCTTCCACGACTACCTCGGCAATGGCAGGAGCCGCAGCGATGCCCGGACTCTGGATTCCTGCCGCATTAAAGAAACCCGGTACTTTGGAAGCACCCAGAATAAAGTCTCCAGTATCAGAGGCAGCCCGCAGTCCCGCAAATTCCGTTATGCATGCTCCCATAGGCAGATTGGGAACCAGCTTCCGGGCGCCTGCAATAATTTCATCCATGCCGCCAGACGTAACGGAAGTATCTTCTTTACTGAATTGTTCATTGGCATTGGGACCGATAAACGTATTACCGTGGGTCGTAGTGCACACCAGAATCCCTTTGCTTTTTTCAGTAGGACAGGGGAATACAACCCCATATACCAAAGAAGAAGCAGCCGTCTTGTCAAATAGAATGTATTCGCCTTTACGGGGTGTAATGGTAAACGAATCATCTCCTGCCAGTTTGGCAATCTCTTCCGCATAGATGCCTGCTGCGTTGATTACACATTTTGTCCGAATTGCTCCCTTTGTTGTATTCACTATCGTTACAGCGTTGTTTTCCTTAACAAAACCTGTAACCGCGCAGTCGCAAATCACTTCCGCTCCGTTCTGTACCGCACACTGGGCAAAAGCGACCGCACAGCCAAAAGGCCATACCACGCCGGCGGTAGGCGCCCACATTGCAGCAAGTGCTGTCGTCAGGTTCGGTTCCTTTTCCAACACTTCTTCTTTTGTGATGATCTGCAAACCGGGAACACCATTTGCTTTACCCCGTTCCAGCAATACCTGCAGTTGCTGCACTTCCTCTTCGCTGGTTGCCACCACCAGGCTGCCGGTCCATTTGATATCCAGATTCAATTCTTCCTGCAACTGATGATACAGCGCATTACCCCGCACATTGGTCTTTTGTTTCCAGCTTCCGGTAGGAGCGTCAAAGCCTGCGTGGCATACAGCGCTGTTTGCTTTTGTGGTACCTGTGGACACATCCGGTTCTTTTTCTACCAATAAACAGCGTAAACTATATTTGCTCAGTTCACGCAGCATAGCTGTGCCTACAATGCCGCCGCCGATAACCACAACGTCTGTTTCTTTAAAAAAGTTCATTATTTCACTTCCCATACCAAAATTGCAATAGTATTTTTGATATCTTTGTCATATGTTTATTTTACCATATTTTACAAAACATGGCGATTCCAGACTTTAAAACGCCGCGGTAAAACTGTGCTTATTTCTATCCACGGCGTTATAAATTTTAAATGAAACTTTTTATTCTTTTACAATTTCTTCTTCGGATTTTACCGCGGCAATTGACGTAACCGTATCGTCTTCCCGTAAGGTAATCACATTTACACCCTGGGTATTACGGCCCAGTTTACGCAGCTGATCCACATCCATGCGGATCACAATACCCGCTGCGGTAATAATATACAGTTCGTCTTTCGGATTCACAACCGTCATGCCCACCACATCGCCTGTCTTAGAAGTGAGCTTGTAATTGATACGACCCTTACCGCCACGGGTTTGCTTTGTATATTCGGACAGTTTTGTACGTTTTCCCTGGCCCTTTTCTGTGACGGTCAGTACTTCGCTTTCCGGATTATCCGCACAATCCATAGCCACTACCGTATCGTGACGCGCCAGATTGATACCCCGCACACCGTGAGCACTCCGGCCCATGCAGCGTACATCTTCTTCACTGAAATGAATGGCCATGCCATCCCGCGTAGCTATTAAAATCGAGGAATTGCCATCCGTCATCCTGACGCTGATCAGTTCCTCATCTTCATTGAGAACAATGGCTTTCAGACCGCTCCGGCGTACAAAGGAAAAGTCTGTCAGCTTGCAGCGTTTTACCGTGCCTCTATCCGTAGCCATGAACAGGTATTTATTTTCCTCAAATTCGGAAACGTTGATTACAGCGGTAATCTTTTCTCCCGGACTCAGCTGCAGCAGGTTGATAATGGCAGTCCCTTTGGCCGTACGGCCGGCTTCCGGAATCTGATAACCCCGCAACGTATAAACCTGTCCTTTATTAGTGAAGAACAGAACATAATTGTGTGTTGTGGCAAGGAACAGATACTGGGTAAAATCGTCTTCCTTCTTGCCGCTGCCGCCTTTTTTACCGATACCGCCCCGTTGCTGCTTACGGAAATTATCCGGGGTCTGCCGTTTGATATAGCCCTGGTTGCTCAGGGTAATGACGATTTCTTCGTCTGCAATGAGATCCAGCACATCCATATCCCCGGTATCGTTCACGATTTCCGTCCGGCGGTCATCGCCAAACTTATCCGCTTTTTCCTGCAGATCCTTTTTAATGATATCTAACACTTTCTGCTCATCTGCCAGTACGCTTTCAAGATAATCAATGGTCTGTAGTACATCTACATACTCGTCATCAATCTTTTTGCGTTCCAGGCCGGTCAGCCGCTGTAAGCGCATATCCAGAATTGCCTGGGACTGGCGGTCGGAGAGGCTGAATTTTTCCATTAAGGAAGCCTTTGCGATTTCTGCATTGGCACTGTTGCGGATGGTTTTGATGACTTCATCCAGATGATCCAGCGCAATCTTCAACCCTTCTAAAATATGCGCGCGTTCCTTTGCTTTTGCCAAATCGTAACGGGTCCGGCGGGTTACTACATCCTTCTGATGGGAAACATAGCATTCCAGAATCTGTTTCAGATTCAGGATCTTCGGCTTGTTATCCACCAGCGCCAGCATGATGACACCGAAAGAATCCTGCAGCTGTGTATGTTTGTATAATTTGTTAAGGATAACATCCGGAACTACGTCAGACCTCAGTTCTATTACGACTCGCATACCGCGGCGGTCTGATTCGTCCCGCAGATCCGTAATACCTTCAATGACACCGTCTTTGACCAAAGCCGCAATATTTTCCAGCAGGCGTGCTTTATTTACCTGATACGGAATCTCCGTCACCACGATGCGGTTTTTATTTTTCGCCATAGGCTCAATTTCTGCCTTGGCCCTCACTTTGATAATGCCCCTGCCGGTTGCGTAAGCCTGACGGATGCCTTCCCTTCCCAGAATAGTAGCGCCGGTAGGAAAATCCGGACCTTTGACAGCCGTCATCAGCTCGTCTACCGAAACATCCGGGTTATCGATCAGCATATCAATGCCTTTGACAACTTCCCGCAGGTTATGAGGCGGGATGTTGGTAGCCATACCGACGGCAATACCGGCAGAACCGTTCACCAGCAGGGCCGGTATCTTGGCCGGAAGTACGGTAGGTTCTTTTAAAGATTCATCATAGTTAGGACCAAACTCAACCGTATCTTTTTCTATATCTTCAAGCATGGCTTCCGCCACTTTTGTCATACGGACTTCCGTATAACGCATGGCTGCCGGGCTGTCGCCGTCCACGCTGCCAAAGTTTCCGTGACCGTCTACCAGCAGATAACGGGTATTAAAATCCTGAGCCAGACGCACGGTGGCATCGTAAACGGAAGAATCTCCGTGAGGATGGTATTTACCTAATACTTCACCGACGATACGCGCCGATTTTTTATAAGGACGGTTGGAAGTCATTCCTGCTTCCTGCATGGCATACAGGATTCTCCGGTGTACCGGTTTCAGACCGTCCCTTACGTCCGGCAGCGCGCGCTGTACAATTACGCTCATGGCGTAGTTGATGTAAGAATCTTTCATTTTATTGGTCAGATCAACTTCCTCAATCTTTCCGCCGGAAGCAATATAACCATCATCATTCATCACAACGTTTTCCTGTTCATTTATTGTTTCCTGTTCAGGGGTTTTTGTCGTATCGTCCACTGTATCACCTCATATATCAATCTTTATAAATAAATTTTAAAATTTTACTATTTTTTAACCCGCAATATAAAATACTGTCATGCCCGTATGGCAGGTGAAAGACACATGTGGCAATTCCCTTATCATTTCTGTTTCACTCATTTCATTGCTGATAGCAAAGGGGTTATTGCGGCTCAGTTCAGTTTCTTCCAATTGCCATTTTGTACCGGTTATGGAAACTTTGCTTTTTTCCGTAAAGGAAAGCAGGGAAACGGCTACCGGTGTTTCTTCGGCAGGGGCATAAAATTTAATTTTTACTCCCGCCGGAACAAAAACCGTAATTTCCCTTTCATCTGCCAGCACAATGGTACGGTTCTTCTGAAGTGCTGCAGTACCTAATGTTTCAAAGGCGCTCAGCAGATGGTCCAGCCTGCCCCCGTAGACACCGGAAAGAATCCATAATTTTTCTGGCGGCAGGATTTCCAGCAACAGCTGTAAATCTGTTTCATTCTTGTCCACCGGAAACACTTCCGCTTTCCCCTGTTCTACCGCCTGCTGCCAGAGAACCGGGTCGGCACTGTCACCGTCTCCAATGACCTTATCGGGATAAAACCGGGCGGCATGATAATAATTTAACCCTCTGTCCGCAGCAAAGAATTCAGGGGTTCCCGGCAGTTTTTCCGCTGTCATTTGCAGCCAGCCTGCTGCCGGTTTCCGACCGCCGCATATGGAAAAGGCGATTTCCCGAACAGGCTGATTATCGTCAATGTGCAACGTTCCCTGGGGAAAGAACAGTTTATTCATGACCGTACCTTCTTTTTGGCAGGAGCCGGCTTAATGATAATGCTGGTCCCTTCCCTTATAACTTTCCAGTCTACGTCCCCGCCTTTTTCTTTTAGCCATTCCATACTGACTTCCAAGATACAACGGTTCAGTTTCTCTATTGCTTCCGGGGGAAGCATCATAGCCTCCGCTTCTTTTTTGATTGCAGAAAAATTTTTACGCAGTTTTATACGGCGGCTGTCATCGCTTAACAACGCTGTTTCAAAGCTTTCTTCTTCTTCCACACCGCGAAACATATCCGCGTCGGAGAGATTCTTTCTTATTTTCACGATTAATCTCCATCATAGCAATTAATTAAACAGGATAATAAAAATGTTGTGTTTATTCCCGTAAAGGGAATTCCCGCACTGCTTACAGGTCAAGCACCGCTTTGGTAGCATTCTCTTCAATAAACTGCCGGCGGGGTTCAACTTTGTCTCCCATCAGGATCGAGAAGATGGCGTCTGCTTCCGCCGCGTCGCTCAGAGTTACCTGCAACAGGGTACGATATTGGGGATCCATGGTCGTTTCCCACAACTGTTCCGGATTCATTTCGCCCAGACCTTTGTAACGCTGTACTGTCACATTTTTCTTATCGCTGCCGATTTCGTCCATGCAAACCCGCAGTTCCTCATCGGTATAAGCATAACGGTGAGCTTTTTGTCCCTTTTTCACTAAATACAGGGGCGGTTTGGCAATATAGACATGACCCTCCGTGATGAGAGGTTTCATATAGCGGTAGAAGAAAGTCAGAAGCAGCGTCGCAATATGGGCGCCGTCCACATCCGCATCGGTCATGATAATGATTTTCCCGTACCGGGCTTTGGTAATATCAAAATCTTCACCAATGCCGCAGCCAAAGGCGGTAATCATATTTTTAATCTCATCACTGGACAGCATACGGTCCAGACGGGCTTTTTCTACATTTAAAATTTTACCGCGCAACGGCAGGATCGCCTGGAACTTGCGGTCACGTCCCTGCTTGGCGCTGCCGCCTGCGGAATCACCTTCTACCAGATAAATTTCTGTCATGGTGTTATCTTTACTCTGGCAGTCGGCCAGCTTGCCGGGAAGACTGCTGCTTTCCAGAATACTCTTCCTCCGGGTCAGGTCCCTGGCCTTGCGGGCGGCCGCCCGGGCGCGGGAAGCCATGACCGCTTTTTCAATAATCTTTTTTGCTTCACCGGGATGTTCTTCAAAGAACTCTTCCAGCTGTTCCGTTACCAGATTATCAACGATACCGCGGATTTCACTGTTTCCCAGTTTTGTCTTTGTCTGCCCTTCAAACTGGGGTTCCTGCACTTTAATACTGATTACCGCGGTAATACCTTCCCTGCAGTCATCGCCGCTCAGGTTTTCGTCATTATCTTTCAATAAATTACTTTTACGTGCATAATCATTGACGGAACGGGTAAGGGCCTGTTTAAAACCGCTTAAATGGGTACCGCCCTCTTCCGTATTGATATTGTTAACGTAGCTGAATATATTTTCCGTATAACTGTCGGTATATTCCATGGCTACTTCCACAATATTTGTATCTTTGACACCTTCTACATAAATCGGTTCCGCATTAATTTTATCCTTATTGGCGTCTACATATTTAACAAATTCAATGATACCTCCCTTGAAATGGAAGGTCTCACTCCGTCCGTCCCGTTCGTCCTGCAGCGAAATGGTCACACCCTTGTTTAAAAAGGCCAGTTCCCTGAGACGAAGCCGTAAAATATCATAATCGTATACCGTTTCGGTAAAAATCGTTTTATCCGGAATAAAATGTACCGTAGTCCCGGTAGAATCCGCTTCGCCGATTTCATACAAAGGCTTACTTGTCTTGCCCCGCATAAATTCAATACCGTACCGTTTTCCGTTACGGCGTACCTCTACTTCCATCTTTTCCGACAAAGCATTTACACAGGATACGCCTACACCGTGCAGACCGCCGGAAACCTTATACCCTCCGTCACCGAATTTGCCGCCGGCATGTAATACAGTCATAACTACTTCTACTGCCGGTTTGCCTGTCTTATGCATATCAACAGGAATACCGCGGCCATTATCCACTACGGTAATACTGTTATCCGAATTAATGGTAACTTTAATCGTATCGCAAAAACCCGCCAGCGCTTCATCAATACTGTTATCTACAACTTCCGATACCAGATGATGCAGACCGCGGCTGGAAATACTGCCAATATACATACTGGGGCGTTTCCGTACCGCTTCCAATCCTTCTAAAACCTGGATCTGACTGGCGCCGTACTGGCCTTCCACACCAGTAGCTTCCTTGATTTCCTTTTCAATTTCTACCTGTCTGGCTTCTTCTGCAGCGCGGATTTTCTCCGCATCATCACTTGTCTGCAACACTGTTTCATTATTTTCAGCCATTGTTTCCTCCGTTATTATAAATTAAGTTTTGATTTACCCGTTTTTGTAAAGTAGATGATGAAATCGCTGATAAATACATTTTATTTTCTGTCATCACGATACTGTCAATGATACCGTTCTCCGACAAATCTTCCGTTTCATAACATCCGCCTTTTTTATTCTTTAAACCTGTATATAATTCCGTATTATTCTTTACCGGAAAAATTCCTATAATTTCTGTTGCTCTGATGAGACAACCTCCTCCTAAATGAACATACATTTTATTTTCCTTTTTGCAAAAACTTTAAAATATTTTCATATTCTTTTTCTGAAATAAGAGCCAGCGGTTTTTCAGCTTTCAGCTGTATTCCCAGTTGTACTTCCTGGCTGTCGGCTGTTTTGGTGCGTATCTTTTCAAAATAAAAATTTTTAATATCGTTTTTAATCATAGTAAAATCTGTTTCGCTGCATTTTACCGCTTTTCGCAGGTCATACCACTTGATCCACGGTTCTTTAAGGATATGGTTCCAAAGCTTGTATTCCAACTCTTGCTTCATTTTTATTTCACAGGCATAACAGATTGTTTCATTATTTTTTAAAAAACTGCCGCACACAGGGCATTTTTTAATAACCCCTTCCCTGTACAGCTTTTCCAGTCCCAGCTTTTTTTCTTCTACGCCAATGATAGCGTTTCTGATTTTATCATCCGCAATATGGGAAAATTTTAACTGTAACCCTTTCTTTTCTTCTTCTGTTGCGGGAGGGATACGAAGTTTATTCTCCCTGATATCAGTTGTTTCCCCTTTATTTCTAAATCCTTTTTTAAAATTTTTACCCTGGGTAAACTTGATATCCTTTACATAATCGGTTCCGATAAATGTATTGATTTGTTGAATAAACTGATTCTTATAATATAAAAACTGGTTAGCCCAGACAGAAGAATCTACCTGCAATGTTAAAATCCTGCGTTCCAGTTTTACGGGTCCGCAATGCTTTGCATTATTATTCCCTATTATTTCTTTCCAACAGGCTTTCATTTTAAACAGACTATACTGATTTTGATTCGCCTGGGAACCAATCATCTTCAATACTGTTTTTTCTACATCTTCCATCTCAATTTAATGTTATAATCCCTTTTTCTACATTAAAATACTGATTAGACCCAAAATCAGGAATCAGGGTTTTATCATTTACCGTAATGATTGTCTGTACTTTATCGTTGATAAAACCAATCAGCTGATTTCTTCTGTACTGATCCAGTTCGCTCATCACATCGTCCAGCAACAGGACAGGATATTCTCCTGAAACTTTTTTTACATATTCAATTTGAGAAAGCTTTAAAGCAAGGGCGCAGCAGCGCTGTTGGCCCTGGGAAGCAAAAGACCTGCTGTCCGCTTCGTTGATATACGTTTTTAAATCATCTCTGTGGATGCCGATTCCCGTACTTCCCTGCATAATATCTTTGAACCTGCGTTCTTTAAGACTTTCAATATAAAAGTCTTTCATATTTTCTATTTTTTCTTCTTCCGGATAAAATAACTCTCCGTCATTCCCTTTCATTTCATACTTTATTTCCAAAGAATCAATTTTATCGGACAAAATATGAAATACAGGAATCGCGATTTCTTTCAGTTTTCTGAGATTATCCAGCCTTTTGATCAAAATCTGCGCTGCCGTATCGGCAAGTTCTTCATCCCACGCAGTAAGCGGTTCCTGCGGCTGATTATGGTCCCGAATTCCTTTTAACAGGCTGTTTCGTTGCTTGATCAGTCTGCGGTAGCGGACAAGAAGCGCATAATAAACAGGGTCAGTCTGGGAAATTTCCATATCCATAAAACGCCGGCGTAACGAAGGATCTCCTTTGATAATCTGCAAATCTTCCGGAGAAAACATTACCGTATTTAAAAAACTGTAATGGTCCTTTGCCGTAGTTTTTTTTCCGTCAATTTTTATTTCTTTGTGATATTTCCCGTTTTCTGTAAAACGTTTCATATGGATGGAATGGCTTCCGTCTTCTTTTGCAAAATCCAGAAGCACCGCCATTCCTTCCGATGAAAATTTGACCATTTCATCTTCTTTGTTCGTACGGTGGCTTAGCCCAAAAGCAGAATAAAAAATACTTTCAAGAATATTTGTTTTTCCCTGCCCGTTTTTACCGTAAAACACAGTTACCATTTTATCAAAAGCAACGGAACAATGATCATAATTACGGAAATTGACCAGTTGAAGCTTATTTATTTTCATATTTTAGAAAATTACCCTTACCGGCGTTACAATATAAATATATTCTTCTTCACTGATAGGTTTGATGCATACCGGGCTCAACGAATTGTTCAGATTAATTTCTGCTTCTTCTGTTTCAATATTTTTCATGATATCCATGATGTACGCGGCATTAAACGCTACATTTATGGGATTTCCTTCTGTATTGCAGGAAATAATTTCTTCGCCGGTACCTACATCCGGACTGCTGGACATAACTTTGATTTCATTGCTGCCTATACTGATTTTTACAATACTGTAATCGTTTTCACTGCCGCTGCACAGGCTCATGCGGCTGACAGCGCCTGCCAGATCTTTTACATTTACTTTTGTTTTTACCGAAAACTGCGGCGGAATGACCCTCTTATAATCAGGGAATTTTCCTTCAATAAGGCGGGATACAACAGACCATTTTCCGATTTTTACCATCAACTGGTTATTAACAATGGAAAAGATTACATCCTGAGGAAGCTTTCCATTCAGGTTTTTATTGATTTCCTTTAAAACCAGGGAAGGAATGATAACGCTCATGTCCGGTGCATTTTCCACATCCAGCGTACGGATGGCCAGACGGTGCGTATTGGTTCCCACAAATGTAATCTTATTATCCTTGATGTCGCAGAGTACGCCGGTAAATAAAGGCCTGGCTGAATCACTGGAACAGGCAAATGCTGTCTTTTTAATCAGTTCTTTAATTTTTTCTTCTTCTAAAACAAAGGACTGGGTAGCTTCAATGGAAGGATACTTGGGATATTCATTTACATTCATCAGCAAAATCTTATAATCTGCCTTTCCGGATTGCAGGCGTACGTTATTGTCATTTTCCGATTTCGTAACTTTTACGGTTTCCCCGTTAAAGTTACGGACTAAATCATTAAAACGGGAAGCCGCGATTACAATTTCACCGGATTCTTCCACTTCCGCTTTGATTTCATTGCTCATGGACAGGTTGATATCCATTCCTTCCAGCCGCAAGGTATTATTGGCTGCAATGATATGCATGCCTCCGAAGATAGGTGTACTGGGTTTGGCTGCAATGGCTGGCATTACAGACTGTACCGCTTTATTCAAATCTGTGGTTGTGCAAGTAAATTTCATTTGTTCACATTCCTTTCTTTTTTCATTTTATTTATTTTATATATTTATTTTTTTAATCGTAATCGTAAATGCTGTGTATTTTGTGGAAAACCGGTCCGCATAGGCTTAATTTCGTAATTCCGATTGTGTATAACCTGTTGATAGTGTGTAAAAGATTATAAACAGTATGAACAGGAAATGTAGTTGTTCAAAAGTATCCACAGGGAAGTAACAGTTTATACACATATTTTTTCACAGTGATACCGGAAAAAAGAAATTAAATCAGAGGGAACGGATTTTTTCTTCAAATTGCTGTATCTGGTTGTCAAAACTTTTGTCTTCTTTTCGTAATTTGTCTATCTTTTCACAGGCATGGATTACCGTGGTATGATCCCTGCCTCCGAAATACTGCCCGATTTTCGGAAGGGAAGAGTCTGTGAGCGTTCTGCAGAGATACATGGCGATCTGCCGTGGCATGGCTATATTTTTTGGACGTTTTTTACCTATTAAATCTTCTTTTTGCAGGTTAAAAAAATTGCAGATATGGTTGGTAATATTTTCAATGGTAATGTTCTGCCGTGTGTGGGATCCGAAATCTTCCAGAATTTTGGCGGTGACTTTCATATCAATCGGCATATGCATTAGATCTGCATACGCAACGATCCGGTTGAAGGCGCCTTCGATCATACGGATGTTGTTATCGATGCTGATGGCAACTGTCTGTATGACTTCGTTTGGCATTTCTATATTTTCCAATTCTGCTTTTTTCCGAAGGATGGCGATACGGGTTTCCAGGTCCGGCGGCTGGATATCTACCGTGAGGCCGTTGACAAAGCGGGAACGCAGTCTTTCTTCCAGTTTATCCATGCTCTGCGGGTGACGGTCACTGGAAATAACAATCTGTTTATTGGCTTCTTTTAACGCATTGAAGGTGTGAAAGAATTCTTCCTGTGTCCGTTCCTTGTTTTCCAAAAACTGAATATCATCGATGATCAGACAGTCAATGGTGCGGTATTTTTCCTGAAAATCCTTGACGGTATGGTTTTGAATGGCATTGATGATTTCATTGGTAAAGGTTTCGCTGGTCACATATTTGACTTTTGCATCAGGATTCACTTCCAAAATAGCATTGCCGATGGCGTGCATCAGATGTGTTTTTCCCAAACCGGAATTCCCATAAATAAACAAAGGGTTGTACACATTGCCGGGATCTTTGGCAACTGCCTGGGCCGCTGCTGTGGCAAAGCGGTTGGAATTGCCTACTACAAAAGTTTCAAAACGCTGTTTTTTATTAATGTTGCTTTCGAAAGAAGTATCTTTCGATTTTTCATCTTCACTGAACAGGGATTTTGTTTTATATGTTTCTTTGGGAACATCCAGGCTGTTATGATTTTTTATATTAAGTTCCACCTGTATGTTATTATTATTGGTAATTTCTTTCAGTGCAGCTGAAATGAGCGGCAGAAAATTCTGCTGGATAGCGGAACACAGGGTAGTGCTGGGTACAGAACAGTATATAATGTCATTTTCCAGCCGGAGAGGGGTGATCTGCCGGATGTACATGTCCATATTGGATTCACTGGTGGCGTGGCTTAATTTATCAGTCAGCCGCTCCCAGATTTGCGGTAACTCAAATGTTTCCATGAAGCATTTCCTTTCTTAAAAATTTACTCTTTATTTTACCATAAAACGGATAAAAATGAAAGTTATCCACAGGGCAGAATCGCATTTATTTTGTGAAATATTGTTAAATCCTTGACACTGTGAGGGGTTTTTAGTATAATTCTGTCAGCTATCAATTGAAATCATTTATATAGAGATTGATAAGACCATGGAATGAAGGAGGTAAGCACTGTGAAACGTACATTCCAGCCCAACAATCTGAGAAGAAAAAGAACGCACGGTTTCCGTAAAAGAATGGCTACACTGGGTGGCCGCCAGGTTCTGAAAAGAAGACGCTTAAAAGGCAGAAAGAAATTGTCTGCATAACTTTAGAATAAATAGGCCGCGCGAGTGGCCTATTTTTTCCATGTAGACAGGAGTATGGACGCAATGAAAGAGTTTACTTTTCCCAAATCCAATAAGATTAAAGCCAAGAAAGAGTTTCAGAATGTGTATGAAAAAGGACATTCTGTGGTGGATGGCTTATCTGTTTTCTACGTATTGCCCGGCGAAAATGAAAAAATAAAAATAGGTTTTGCCGTGGGTAAGAAAGTGGGTAACGCCGTTATTCGCAATCATATAAAACGTATGATGCGCGAAGTCTTTCGTATGCATAAAGCAGAGCTGAAATCAAATTTCCGGGTGATTTGGGTAGCCCGTAAAAGACTGGCACAGGCAGATTATAAAACGTATGAACGGGTTTTCTTAAGACTGGCAAAACGGGCAGCGTTGCTGCAGCAGGAATAAAAATGAAAAAGGGTTTTACTTACATTATTAAAACCATACTGGTTTCCCTGATTCGTTTTTATCAGTTATGCATATCCCCGCTGCTGGGAAATAACTGCAGATATTATCCCACCTGTTCCCAGTATGCGATTGAAGCAATTGAGAAAAAGGGGATTATAAAAGGCTGCTGGATGGCGGTAAAACGAATCTGCCGCTGCCATCCCTGGCACGACGGGGGATATGATCCTGTGAAATGATGTGCGTAACATTGAAGGAGTGAAAAATTGGACTTTATATCGAATCTGGTTATTAAGGTCATTCAGACGTTGTATCATTTTCTGGGAGGCTTTGGTTTCCCGAATTACGGTCTGGCAATCGTACTGATGACCGTCATTATTAAAATTATCCTGTTCCCTCTGACGAAGAAACAGATTGAATCTACAAGGGCTATGATGTCGATCCAGCCCAAAATGAAAGAAATTCAGGAAAAATATAAGAATGATAAGGTTCGTCTGAACCAGGAACTGGCCAAGCTGTACAAGGATCAGGGTGTGAATCCCATGGCCGGTTGTTTGCCGTTACTGATCCAGATGCCTATTTTGTTTGGTATTTATTATGCTGTCCGGGATTTCCAGTACGAAGGACCTGCTAATTTCCTGTGGATGGAAAATATCGCCAATCCGGATCCAATGTATATTTTACCTGTTGTGTCTGCTGTAACTACGTATATTCAGGCGAAGCAGACAATGCCCAAAAAGAATCCCAATGATAAACAGCAGGACGGTTTGATGGGCATGATGCAGGGGCAGATGATGACCTATTTTATGCCGCTGTTTATCGGGTATATCAGTTTAAGTTTTCCTGCCGCGCTGGTTCTTTACTGGATCGTAATGAACATCATGCAGATTGCCCAGCAGGCTTATATTAACTCGCAGATGGACCGTAAATAAGGACGGTTTTATGATTGATAAGGAGTAAAAAATGAACGTAGAATCTGTAGGTAAAACAGTAGAAGAAGCGTTGGAAGCAGCGTTAAAAGAACTGAACCTCAAAAAAGAAGAAGTAGATTATACAGTTCTGATAGAGCCGAAAAAAGGATTTCTGGGTTTCGGTAAAAAAGAAGCAAAAATTCTGGTAACCCCCAAAGCGGATACCATTTCCCTGAAATCAGAAAATAAAGAAGATCCTACCGTTGCGGAATCTTTAAAAGAAAAAGTTGTTTCGTTCGGAGAAAAAACAACGGAATCGGCAGGAGCTGTGTTACGTAAAGTTGGAGAAAAAGCCGACGAGCTGGATGAAAAACAGAAAGCTTTCAATAACAGGGTTAAAGAAAAATGGAATGATACGGTTGACTCTATGAAGGAAAGCGGAGATAAAGTCAGGAATGCAGTGAATGAAAAAGTAGAAACGGCGACCGCTGTATCTGCTGCAGTGAAGAATACGCTGGCGGAACGCAAAAACAAACGCTCTTCCAGTGAAAATGTCAAAGAGTTTGTAGTGGACGATGCTGTTGTTGACGAAGCCAAAGAATTCCTGGCCAAGATTTTCAAGGCCATGAAGATTGAAGTCGTCATGGAAAAGTTTGTCAATAAAAAAGACGGCTGTGTGGTGCTGAAGCTTCATGGCGATGATATGGGCATCCTGATCGGCAAACACGGACAGACGCTGGATTCCTTACAGTATCTGACCAATCTGGTGGCCAATAAAAACACGGAAAACAGAGTACACATTGTGATTGATGTGGAAAATTACCGTGACCGCAGGGCAGAAACGCTGACCCGTCTGGCAAAACGCCTGGCCGACAAGGTAAAGAAAAGCGGAGAACGCATTGTGTTGGAGCCCATGAACCCTCATGAAAGGAAAATAATCCACACCGCGTTGCAGAACGATAACAAAATTACGACGCTGAGCGAGGGAAGCGAACCCTTCCGTAAAGTTGTTATTGAACTTAAAAAGTAATCAATAATGGAAAACCCGGTGTAGATTTTCTGCCCGGGTTTATTTTGTTATTTCAGGTGATAGCATGATACAGGAAGATACGATCAGCGCTGTTACAACAGCGCCGGGAAACGCGGCTATCGGCATTGTGAGGATAAGCGGTGTGGATGCCCTGCAAATTGCGGATAAGATGTTTTTTGCCGCATCCGGGAAAAAACTGGAAACCTATCCTTCCCATACGATGGTCTATGGATTTGTCAGGGACAGAGAGGGAAAAGATATAGACGAAGTGATGACGGTCTATATGAAAGCCCCCCGGTCCTATACAGCGGAAGACGTAATTGAAATACAGTGTCACGGCGGTATGCAGAGTATCCGCCAGATCCTGGCGCTGACGTATTATTACGGAGCCCGTCCGGCCGAACCCGGGGAATTTACGAAACGGGCATTTTTAAACGGCCGCATCGATCTGGTCCAGGCGGAATCCGTCATGGACATCATCAATTCCAAAAGTGCCGCCGCCCTGAAAATTGCAGTGCAGCAGCAGGAAGGATTCCTTTCAAAAAAACTGAAAGAGGTCCGCAGAAAGTTGCGGGATGTAATCGTGCATCTGGAAGCGGTCATTGATTACCCGGAAGAAGACATAGAAGACGTTACTTATAATGAAGTAAAAAATTCCATATCCGAAGCGGCAGAAGAAGTATCCGTCCTGTTGGAAGGAGCCCATACCGGCAAAATTTTAAAAGAAGGACTGCGGACGGCGATTATCGGACGTCCTAACGTAGGCAAGTCCAGTCTGCTGAACACACTGTTAAAAGAAGACAGGGCGCTTGTATCCGAATATGAGGGAACGACCCGGGACGTAATCGAGGAACAGCTGGTCATCGGGGGGGTTCCCGTACTGCTGGCAGATACCGCGGGCATCCACGATACCAAAGATTTTGTGGAAAAACTGGGTGTAGAACGGAGCCGTGCCTTTTTGGACAAAGCCGAACTGATCCTTGTGGTTTTGGATGGAACCCAGCCTTTAACGTCAGACGATGAAACGATTCTGGCAGCGATAAAAGGGAAAAATGCGGTTTTTGTAGTAAACAAAACGGATCTTGCGGAAAGCATCATCACAAAAACACTGGCGGAACGGTTTGCACCGGAAAATGTCATTGAAATTTCCGCCAAGACAAAAGAAGGCATCGACAGACTGGAAAGCTGGCTGAAGGAATATGTCTACGGAAGCAGCAGACAGTCGGATGAAGAGATTTACATCCAGAATGAGCGGCAGATCAATCTGCTGCGTCAGGCTGCGGACAGTTTAAAAGATGCAGTGGAAGCCGCGGATAACCGGCTCCCGTATGATTGTCTCACCATTGACGTGGACCGGGCTCTGACCCTGATGGGGGAGATTACCGGAGAAACGGTACGGGATGAGATAATCAATGAAATTTTTGCCCGTTTCTGTGTGGGAAAGTGAGAAAAAATGGGAATCATTGTAGATTCATATGATGTAATTGTAATTGGAGCAGGACACGCCGGGGTGGAAGCCAGTCTGGCAGCGGCGCGGTTAGGTTATAAAACGCTGCTGGCGACGCTTTCCCTGGATAATATTGCTCTTATGCCCTGTAACCCGTCTGTAGGCGGCAGCGCTAAGGGACAACTGGTAGGGGAGATAGACGCCCTGGGCGGCCAGATGGCTATCAGCGCGGACGAAGCCTGCATCCAGATGCGCATGCTGAACACGGGGAAGGGATATGCTGTCCATTCCCTGCGGGCCCAGGCAGATAAACCTTTTTACCATGTGATCATGAAAAAGGTTGTGGAAAACCAGGATAATCTGGATGTAAAGCAGCTGATGATTGATAAACTGCTGGTGCGTAATGATGAAGTAGTGGGGGTAGAAGCGGAAACCGGAGAAGTTTTTGAATCTTCTATTGTAATTATATGTACAGGAACTTATCTGCGCAGTAAAATCGTGTTCGGCAGTGTCAATTATGAATCCGGTCCCAACGGATTGCGCAGCGCCAACAAATTATCCGCATCCCTGCAGGAAGCCGGGGTAGAGCTGACCCGGTTCAAGACCGGCACCCCTGCCCGGGTGGACAGGCGCAGTCTTGATTTTTCCAAAATGCAGATCCAGGAAGGGGATCCGGAACTGCGTAACTTTTCCTTCATTAGTAATATTACGCACCGGGAGCAGGTTCCCTGCTGGCTCACTTATACCTCTCCCGTGACCCATCAGATCATCAAAGACAATCTGGTCCGGTCCGGCATGTTCAACGGGCTGGTAGAGGGGATAGGTCCCCGTTACTGTCCTTCCATTGAATCTAAAATCATCCGTTTCAAGGATAAGGAACGCCACCAGCTGTTCATTGAACCGGAAGGGCTGAACACCAACGAAATGTATGTGCAGGGAATGTCCTCGGCTTTGCCGGCGGATGTACAGGTAAAGTTCATGCAGACCATACCGGGCATGGAGCATGTTAAAATGATGCGTCCCGGGTATGCCATCGACTATGACTGCCTGGATCCGCTGCAATTAAAATCCTCTCTGGAGCATAAGCACATAAAAGGATTATTCTCGGCAGGCCAGTCCAACGGGACCAGCGGCTATGAAGAAGCGGCAGGGCAGGGACTGATTGCCGGCATCAACGCGGTGCGTAAACTGCAGGGCAAACCGCCTCTGGTGTTAGGCCGGAATGAAGCGTATATCGGCGTACTGATCGACGACCTGGTGACAAAAGGCACCAACGAACCCTACCGGATGATGACCTCCCGGGCGGAATACCGTCTGTTGCTGCGGCAGGATAACGGTGATCTGCGGCTGACGGAAAAAGGCCGGGAGATCGGTCTGGTCACAGACGAACGCTGGGAGAAGTTTACGAAAAAGAGATCGGAAATCGAACGGGTAATGCATTACCTGCAGAATACCCTCGTTTCCCCTACAGAAGAAATCAATGCCAAACTAATCTCCGCCGGCAGCGTGCCCCTGAAAAAAGGAGAGAACCTGGCGACCCTGCTGAAGCGCAGCGAAATGTCCTATGAAAAGCTGCAGGCATTTTTCGGCGCGCCGGAAATCTCACCGGTGGTCATGGAACAGGCAGAGATCCAGTGTAAATATGAAGGCTATATTATAAAACAGAAACAGGCGGTAGAAAAAGCCCTGCGGCTGGAAAGCAAAAAAATCCCGGCAGACATCGATTATTTTGCGCTGAAGGAACTATCCAACGAAGCGGCGGAAAAGCTGGACAAAGTTCGTCCGGATTCCCTGGGCCAGGCTTCCCGCATTTCCGGTGTTTCCCCTGCGGATGTAGGGGTGCTGATGATCGCGCTGGAGGTACATCGCCGTCAGGAGGCGGAAAAGCAATGAAAGCCCGGCCTGAAACACTTACACAAAATACAGTTGCAGTTTCTGCGGAAGCCGTACAGTGTCAGGAGATATTGGAAAAACAGTGTGCCCTTGCGGGAATCGCCGTAAGCCGGACCCAGCTTTTGCAGTTCGGCCGGTATTTTGATCTTCTGACAGAAACGAATAAGGTCATGAATCTGACAGCGCTGACTTCCCCCCAGGATGTGGCGGTGAAACATTATATTGATTCCCTGCTTTGTTATGACAAAACGATAATGCAGGGAAGAAAAGTGATAGATGTAGGAACCGGAGCCGGTTTTCCCGGCATACCCCTGAAGATTTATGATCCTTCCTTACGATTAATATTGCTGGATTCCCTGAAAAAACGGCTGAAGTTTTTGCAGGAAACCGTGAGGCAGCTGCAATTAACGGACGTAAGCTTTGAACATATGCGCGCGGAAGATGCCGGGCGGGATAAAAAGCTGCGGGGACAGGCAGATATTGCAGTGAGCAGGGCGGTGGCCCGGCTTTCTGTTCTGGCAGAATACTGTTTGCCGCTGGTAAAGAAAAACGGTTTCTTTATTGCATTAAAAGGGAGCAAATATAAAGAAGAACTTCTGGAAGGGGAAAAAGCGCTGCGGATTTTAGGCGGCAGGGTGACGTCAGTGAAAGAAGTGGAGCTGCCCGGATTAAATGACGGGCGGGCCATCATTGTCATTCAGAAAATCAAGGATACACCTGCCATTTATCCGCGTAAGGCCGGCCTTCCGGGAAAAAATCCGTTAGGCAACGGGTAAGCAGCCGGAAAAATAACTTGCGTAAATTTCCTGCAGGTATTGGCGTTTTATGATAAAATATAACCATGTTAACTAATAAAAAACAGGATCTGTTTAAAAAGGAACGGATTCTTTCTATAGTGAAAGCGGGGTAAACTTGTGCAGGATGGATTCAACGATTTAAATGTTGAAACACTGAAGACAGATCATTTGCAAAAAAATACAGATGTCCAGGTGCTTCAGGTTCCTCTTTCCAAAATTGTGCCAAACCCATACCAGCCGCGTAAGGAATTTGAGTCGGAAGCTCTGTCGGAACTGGCCGATTCCATCCGTCAGTACGGCGTGTTGCAGCCTCTTCTGGTGGCTCCGGGAAAAGACGGCACTTATATCCTCATTGCCGGGGAAAGAAGATTGCGGGCATCGATTATGGCCGGGCTGGGTACGGTTCCTGTTATTGTAAGCGAATATACTACCCAGCAGATAGCGGAAATTGCCCTGATTGAAAACCTGCAGCGCAAGGATCTGCACTATCTGGAAGAGGCGGAAGGCTATGAAAAGCTTGTAAATACGTTTCACCTGACCCAGGAGTCCATGGCGATCCGGGTAGGAAAAAAGCAGTCAACCATTGCCAACAAACTGCGTCTGCTGCGTCTGCCGGTTTCTGTGCGCAATAAACTTCATGACAGTAAGCTGACAGAAAGGCATGCCCGTGTTTTATTAAAGCTGGAAAACGAAGAGACACAGAAGGCTGTTTTGCAAAAAGTACTGAAAGGGAATTTAAATGTCAGACAGACGGAAGCACTGGTTGAAAAAACTCTGAAAGAAAATGGTAAGCTGGATAAAAAGAAACCGCGGATAGTGATTGTAAATGATGTGCGCATTTATTTAAACAGCATCAGAGAGATTATGGAGACGGTAAAAACGTCCGGGATCCCTGCCAGCATGGAACAGGACATGGACGGAGATGATGTCGTATTGACCTTGCGTATCAAAAATGTTAAAAAGAGAAAAGACCCTAAAGTTATTAAGCTTTTTTAATACACAGCCTGTGGATAACCCTGTGTATAATGTGTATAAATTAGTGGTTTCACGTGAAACGGGCAGCAGCTTTAAAAAAGGCTGCTGTTATATAGGGATGTAACGGAGGGAACTGTTGTGGTAAAAGTCATTGCGTTAGCAAATCAGAAAGGCGGTGTCGGAAAGACGACAACTGCCGTAAATTTAGCGGCCTGCCTGGCTGCGCTGGGGCGCAAGGTACTGTTGGTAGACTCTGATCCTCAGGGTAATGCGACCACCGGTCTGGGACTGGACAAACGGGATATCAAAAAGAGTATTTATGATATATTGATAAATGATGATGTGCTGGCGAAAGATGTAATCATACCGACGGCTTACGAGAACCTTTCCCTGTTGCCTGCAACCATTGCGCTGGCCGGGGCCGAAATTGACCTGGTCAATATGATGAGCCGGGAAAACCGGCTGAAAAATGCGCTGGAGCGGGTTAAATATGATTATGACTATGTGCTGATCGACTGTCCCCCGTCTCTGGGGCTGCTGACGTTAAATGCGCTGACGGCTGCCAGTTCGGTTATCATTCCCATCCAGTGTGAATTTTATGCCCTGGAAGGCGTTACCATGCTGATGAACACGATCCAACGGGTGCAGCGCAACCTGAATCCGGCATTGAAGCTGGAAGGCGTAGTCATGACCATGTTTGACGCAAGGACCAACCTGGCGACGGATGTAGTCAATGAAGTGAAAAAGTATTTTTCTGCCAAGATGTACAATACGATCATTCCGCGCAATGTGAAATTAAGCGAGGCTCCCAGTCACGGGGAACCGGTGCTTGCCTATGATGCCAAAAGCAAAGGCGCCCAAGTGTATCAGGAACTTGCCAGGGAGGTAATCGGCGATGAGTAAGCACAGCGGTCTGGGCAGAGGACTGGAATCCCTGCTTTCTTCCAGCGAATCCCAGTATGAAACCGCCATGCCCAAGGATCCGGAAGGGGCGGTGGAAATTCCTGTAGAAAGTATCCGGCCCAATCCGTACCAGCCCAGAAAGACCTTTGATAAAGAAAAACTGAAAGAACTGAGCGAATCTATTAAAAAGCACGGTATCATCCAGCCTCTGGTTGTCCGTAAAAAGGGCCTGAATTATGAACTGGTTGCCGGGGAACGGCGGCTGCGGGCTGCCAGGCTGGCAAAACTGCAGACAGTCCCCGTTCTGGTGCGGGAATATGATGAAAAGCAGATGCGTGAACTTTCCCTGGTGGAAAACATTCAGCGCCATGATCTGAATCCCCTGGAAGAAGCGAAGGCGATTCAGGAACTGATGATACAATTTGATTATACCCAGGCGCAGGCTGCGGAACGGCTGGGGAGAAGCCGGGCTGCGGTAGCGAATCTGCTGCGTATGCTGAATCTGCCGGAAGAATTGCAGGCTATGGTAGCAGAGGAAAGGGTGACTGCCGGACAGATGCGTCCCCTGTTAGCTCTGGCGGACAGGGAGCAGCAGCTGAAGGTCGGCAGGGCGCTGGCTGAACATGGCTGGAGTGCCCGCACGGTGGAAGAAGTTGTTAAGACCGTTAAGGAAGGAAAAAAGCTTCAGGTCTTGGATGAACGTGTTGTTATTCTGGATAAAAACGGCAAACCGGTCAAGGATCCTTCTTCCGAAAAAGAAAAGAAGGGTAAAAAGAAAACCTCCCGGGTAAGCGGGGATATCCATTACAGACACTTTGAAGAAAGCCTGATCGAAGCATTGGGTACCAAGGTACGTATTGTCAGCAAAAATGACAACGTGGGGAAAATAGAAATCGATTATTATTCCCTGGACGATTTAGATCGTATCTGTGATTTGCTGCAGGGTAAAAATGAAAGTGAAAATTTTGACACGGCGCCTTGGCTGAAGACAAAGTTTCCGGTATGATTGCTCTGTACTTCATGAACCGGATCAGCTGTTACAATGAAAAGATAAGGATAATTAAATGACAGGTTTGGGGACAATGGTCAACTGTGCAGCCATTATAGCCGGCTGTGCAGTTGGCCTTATTTTAAAAAAGGGGTTTCCTGAAAAATGGCAGGAAACGATCATGTACGGCGTGGCCCTTTGTATTTTTCTGATTGGCGTGGAAATGGCGCAAAAGAGCCAGAATATTGTGCTGGTCATTGCAAGTGTGGTCATTGGCAGCATTATCGGCGAGATGCTGGATATCCAGGAAAAGCTGAATGCCTTTGGCGCCTGGGTGGAGAAGAAGCTTCTGGGTGACAGAGGGCAGACCTCCGGTTCTTTTGGCAGAGGTTTTATTTCTGCCAGCCTGATCTTCTGTATCGGCGCCATGGCAATCGTAGGAAGTATTGAAGAAGGACTGACAGGCAATCGCCAGATTCTGTTTGCCAAAGCCATGCTTGACGGGATCCTTTCTATTATATTCGCGGCGAATATGGGAGCGGGCGTGGGTCTTTCCGCTGTACCGGTGGGTCTGTATCAGGGAACGATCACCCTGCTTGCTTCCTGGATGCAGAACCTGCTGACGCCGGAAATCATACGGGAGGTCAGCGCTGCCGGCGGTGTATTGATTATGGCTATCGGCATCGTGCAGGCCCGGCTTCTGCCGATCCGTCTGGCTAATCAGATACCCGCTCTGCCGGTTGCCGTGGTGCTGGCAAAGCTGTTTTTGTAGTGTTTTACTGAAGGACGTAAGTATATTTTCAGTGAACAAAGATACAGAAACTGACATAAATGTTACTGTTTCATTGCTAAAGGCGTGAAAATGCATATTTTTGCAGGAAAAATGTTGACAAAAATGTGAAATAGTTTCTATAATATGGAAACAGGGTTATTCCCTGTATTAAGGAAACGCTGATTAATTCGTTTGCACGCTGACCGGTGCTTTTTGTGACTGACTGCGTCAATGTCCCTCAACGCAGCTACGGCTGCGCCTTCGGGTCGTTTCCTTGTCAGTCGCAAAAAGCTCTCGGTCATCGCACAAACTCATTTAATCAGCGTCTCCTTAAAAAAACCGATTAACGGTATTTGTTATGAGGGTTTTATTATTTTTTATTTTAAATTTATAAAAGGAAAGGTGAAGACAAAATGAAATTCTGGAAAAAAGCATCCCGTATTGCACTGGCAGCTATGCTGGTCGCAGGCCTGACTGCAGGCTGCGGCGGTGGCGGCGGCGAGAAAAAAGCAGCTGACGCGGGGAAAGAAATCGTGGTAGGCGTTAACGCCGAATTGACCGGAAACGTTGCCAACTACGGCAAGAGCATGCTGTCCGGTTTTGAACTGGCGGTAGAAGAAGCGAACAAAGCCGGCGGTATTGACGGCAAAAAGATTAAAGTTGTGACTGCGGACAATAAGTCCGAGCCTTCGGAATCCGGTAACGCGGCGACCAAACTGGTGACCCAGAACAAAGCAATCGCTGTCATCGGCCCGGCTACCAGCGGCTGCGTGGCTGCAGAAGAACCGGTGCTGACTGCCAACAAGATTCCTCTGATTGCTCCCTGCGCAACGGCGCCTGGCATTACCTTACAAAAAGACGGCAAGACGAAACCCTTCGTGTTCCGTGCCTGCTTTATTGACCCCTATCAGGGCGATATTATGGCGCAGTTTGCCGCAAAAGACCTGAAGGTTAAGAAAGTTGCGATCCTGCACGATTCTTCCAGCGATTATTCCAAGGGTCTGGCAGAAGTATTTACCAAAGTGTTTACCGCAAACGGCGGACAGATTACCACTGACGAAGCTTTCCTGTCCAAAGACGTTGACTTCAAGGCTTCTCTGACCAAGATCAAAGCAACCAGTCCGGAAGCGATTTATGTACCCGGTTACTATGAAGAAGTTTCCAAGATCATCAAACAGGCCCGTGAAATCGGCCTGACCTGCCCTATGCTTGGTTCTGACGGCTGGGATTCTCCCAAATTGGTTGAGGTTGCCGGCAAAGAAGCTTGCAACAAAGGTTACTTCACCAATGCCTATACGGCAGAAGACAAAGATCCTGCTGTGCAGAAATTTGTCAAAGCCTATCAGGGCAAATTCAACAAGGTTCCTGATGTGTTTGCTATGCAGGGCTATAATGCCGGCCTGATCCTGTTCAATGCGATTAAGACCGCAAAGACCACCGACGGCACGAAACTGGCGGACGCCATTGCCAAGACAAAAGACCTGCAGGTTGCCAACGGCAAGCTGACATATGATGAAAAACACAATCCGATTACGACTGCGTTAGTTCTGGAACTGAAAGATGGTAAGATGACGCTGAACAAGAAAATTGGCGGCTGATTCACAACGCAGATGAAAAAATCGGGGAATTGAAGAAGTAATTTCCTGAAAAAATCAGTAATCCGTAAGCATTGAGGCTGTGGTGCTGGTCGCCACAGCCATTCTTTTGATACTATGTTCGGAGGAAGGAATTATGGAATCCGGCTTTTTGCATCAGTTTGTTCAACAGCTGATCAACGGTATTTCCCTGGGCAGCATCTATGCGTTGATTGCCCTTGGCTATACTATGATCTACGGTATTTTAAAATTAATTAATTTTGCCCACGGCGATATTTATATGCTGGGCGCTTATATAGGGTTTGTCTGCACTTCCATTTTAAAACTGTCCTTTTTGCCGGCGCTGATCGTATCCATGATCGGGGCAGCCCTGGCCGGTATGGTCATTGAACGTGTGGCCTACCGTCCCATGCGGAATGCACCCCGTATCGCCATCCTGATCACGGCTATCGGCGTTTCATTCTTTTTGGAAAATGTGATGATCCTGTTTGCGTCCCCCCAGCCCCGTACTTTCCCTGCCGTATTTACGGCCACGGTATATCATGTAGGCGCCTGGGTGGTGAACAGCCAGCAGATTGTAATCCTGATCAGTGCCCTGGTGTTGATGGTTGCCCTTACCTATATTGTAAACCAGACCAGAGCCGGCAAGGCCATGCGCGCGGTGTCCTTTGACGCGGACGCGGCCCGGCTGATGGGTATTGATATTGACTCGACAATTTCCATGACCTTTGCATTGGGTTCTGCCCTGGCAGCGGCCGGCGGGGTCCTGGTAGGCATATATTACAACTCCATCGATCCCCTGATGGGCATGGTTCCCGGTATCAAGGCCTTCGTCGCCGCGGTATTGGGAGGCATCGGCATCATTCCGGGGGCGATGCTGGGCGGAATCATTTTAGGCGTGGTGGAAGCGCTGGTCAGCGGTTTCATTTCTTCCACCTTCCGCGATGCCGCCGCGTTTGCGATTCTGATCATTATTCTGCTCTTCAAGCCTCAGGGCCTGATGGGCAAAAATATCCGTGAAAAGGTTTAAGAGGTGATGACAATGAATAAAGTACGTAAGTTTGACTTAAAAGCATTGGCCGCCTCTGCCGTATTATTTGCAATCCTGCAGGGTCTCATGTCTGCAGAGGTTATCGGTCCTTTCTGGGAACTGAACCTGATACTGATCTGTATGAACGTGATTCTGGCATCCAGCCTGAACATGATCAACGGCTTTACCGGCCAGTTCTCCATCGGTCATGCTGGTTTTCTGGCGGTAGGCGCCTACATGGGCGCCGTAATGACGGTGAAGCTGGGCTTTTCGTTCCCGCTGGCCATTGTGGCCGGAACCGTAGCCGCCGGCTTTCTGGGTTTCCTCATTGGTCTGCCTACCCTGCGGCTGGACGGCGACTATCTGGCAATCGCGACCCTGGGTTTAGGCGAGATCATCCGTATCTGCATCCTCAATATTGAATATATCGGCGGTGCTTCCGGTCTGATGGGCATTCCCCGTATGACCAACTTTACCATCACCTTCTGGCTGATGATCGCCGTACTGTTCTTTATCAAAAACTTTAAGAACTCTGCCCACGGCCGGGCCTGCCTGGCCATCCGCGAAAACGAAATTGCGGCGGACACCATGGGCATCGACACCACCAAATACAAAGTCATGGCCTTTACCCTGGGCGCTTCCTTTGCAGGGACTGCCGGGGTGCTGTTCTCCCATTACTTCTTCATCGCCCATCCGGCGTCCTTCACCTTCATGCGCTCCTTCGATATCCTGACCATGGTAGTGCTGGGCGGCCTGGGTTCCCTTACCGGTTCCATCACCGGCGCCATCCTGCTGACCTTTATCTCTGCGGCGCTGGCGGACTTCCCGGAATGGCGTATGATTATCTACTCACTGGCCATGATCATCCTGATGCTGTACCGTCCCCAGGGACTGTTCGGTAATAAGGAACTTTCCGAAAAGGTTTTCAACAGCCTGAAGGGAGGTAAGAGCCATGAGTGATAAGAAGCGTTTACTGGACCTGCAGGATGTTTCCATCGTGTTCGGCGGTCTGCGGGCCGTTTCCAATTTAACGATGCATATTGACGAAGGGGAGCTGGTAGGTCTCATCGGGCCTAACGGCGCTGGCAAGACCACAGCTTTCAATATGATCACCGGCGTGTATTTGCCGACGGAAGGGCAGATTTATTTTGACGGAAAGCTCATCAACGGGAAAAAATCCTATCAGGTGACCCAGATGGGCATGGCCCGAACCTTCCAGAACATCCGTCTGTTCTCCGAGCTGTCGGTACTGGACAACGTAAAGATTGCCTATAACATGCACATCAATTACAGCCTGCCCCACGCTATTTTACGGGTAAAGCGGTATTTTGACGAAGAGGACAACGTAACGGAAAAGGGCATGGAACTGTTAAAACTGTTCCATCTGGACAGGCATGCCTACGATATGGCGAAGAACCTGCCTTACGGCGCCCAGCGGCGTCTGGAGATTGCCCGGGCCCTGGCGACGAAACCCCAGCTCCTGCTGCTGGACGAACCGGCTGCCGGCATGAATCCCCAGGAAACCAAAGAGCTGATGGAAATGATCCGGTGGCTGCGGGACAATTTTAAAATTTCCATTTTGCTTATCGAACATGACATGAGTCTGGTCATGGGTGTCTGCGAGCGGCTGTACGTGCTGGAATACGGTATGTGTATCGCTACCGGCACACCGGATGAGATTAAGAAGAACAAACGGGTTATCAAAGCGTATCTGGGCGGGGAGGTGTAACAGGATGGACATGCTGACAGTTGAGGACATCAACGTATATTATGGCGCGATCCATGCAATCAAGGGCATCAGCCTGTCTGTAGCCAAAGGCGGCATCACCACCCTGATCGGTTCCAACGGCGCCGGGAAGTCCACTACGCTGCATACGATTTCCGGGTTATTGAAACCGAAAACCGGGAAAATCACCTTTGAAGGTCAGGACATTACCGGAAAACCTGCCCATAAAATTGTGGGCATGGGGCTGAGCCAGGTTCCGGAAGGCCGCCATGTGTTTGCCAATATGACGGTATTGGAGAATCTGGAGCTTGGCGCGTATCTTCGCAGAGATAAAGAAGAAATCAATAAAGACCTGACGGATGTCTTTACCAAATTCCCCCGCCTGTTAGAGCGGAAAGACCAGATTGCGGGCACCCTGTCCGGCGGCGAACAGCAGATGCTGGCTATGGGCCGGGCGCTGATGAGCCGTCCCCGGCTGATGCTGCTGGACGAACCGTCCATGGGTCTGGCGCCCCTGCTGGTACAGGAAATTTTTAACATCATCAAAGAGATCAATGACAGCGGGACCACGGTGCTGCTGGTAGAACAGAACGCAAGAATGGCGCTGTCCATTGCGGATAAGGCCTACGTACTGGAAACCGGAAACATTACGCTGAAAGGAACCGGTAAAGAGCTGCTGAACAGTGAAGCGGTACAGAAAGCGTACCTGGGCGGCTGATTCCGAAAACGCGTATCCGGACGGGAAATGCTGAACGTTTAAAACGCAGTTGTTAATCTGTGATATAATAAATGAAGTAAGAGAAAACAGGAGGTTTTATCCATGCTTGTTAAAGATATTATGACGGTTAACGTAGTTACCATTAATCAGAATCAGACGCTGCTGGAACTGCAGGGACTGATGAGCGATGACAATATCCGCCGTGTTCCGGTAGTGAATGATGCCGGAATGGTCGTAGGGATCATTACGGATAAAGATGTGCGGATGGCTTCCCCTTCGGAAGCAAGTACACTTTCCCGTTATGAAGCTTCCTACCTGTTAAGCCGTATTAAAGTAAAAGATGTTATGACCCATAACGTGAAAACGGTTTACCAGACGGCAGACCTGGCCGATGTGGCGTCTCTGATGTATCAGGACCAGATCAACTCCGTACCGGTTCTGGATGAAGAAAATAATCTGTGCGGCATCGTAACGGATACCGATGTGTTCCGTGCGCTGGTGGATATTTTCGGATTAGGCCAGTATGCAACCCGTATTACCATCGATGCTTCCGATAAACCGGGTGTACTGGCTGAAGTGGCAAAAATGTTTGCCGACCAGGGCATCAATATTTTGTCTTGTGTAACCAGTGAAACCAAACGGCCGGGAGAAAAAGAAATGACCATTACGGCAGATCTTTCCCAGGTTGGCATGGGCATCATCGAAGAAATCCGGGAAGCCGGCTTTAACGTGACCAATATTACTACCGGCAGGGCAAAATAAAAATGGATGCAAAAGCTGAATTTAACGTGGGCGATATCGTGCGGATGAAGAAGCCGCACCCCTGCGGTTCTTCCAACTGGGAAATTACCCGCACGGGTATGGATTTCGGTCTTCGTTGCTGCGGCTGCGGGCATCACGTGATGATACCACGGACCAAGTTTGTGAAGGCGGTGCGGGAAGTGCTGCCGAAAGAGGAAAAGTGAAAACTGAATAATAAGGCAGGCGTTCCAATGGGGGCGCCTGCTTTTTGTATGTAAGGTTCTTTTGTGTTATAATCGTGTTACAAAATGATATCAGGAGATACGAGCGAGAATGGGCTATTGTACTTGGGCAGACATAAATGAAGCCAACAGAATATACCACGATACCGAATGGGGTATTCCGGTACACGACGACCGGCACATGTTTGAACACCTGTCGCTGGAATGCCTGCAATGTGGCCTGAGCTGGGACTTGATGCTGAAGAAGCGTGAAATCTTCCGGCGATGCTTTGACAATTTTGATTATGACAGGATTGCCGCCTATGATGATGCAGATGTGGAGCGCATTCTGAACACAGAAGGCATGATCCGATCCCGGCGCAAAGTTGAGGCTGTAATCAACAATGCCAGGTGCTATCAGAAGGTGCGTGAGGAATACGGGAGCTTTTGCGGATATATCTGGGCGTATTCCGGTGGGAAGACAATTCTGTATCAGGGGCATGATGCAGGAACGATTCCGGTCAGTAACGGGCTTTCCAACAGGATCAGTAAAGATCTGAAGAAACGCGGTTTCAAATTTGTAGGCGCAGTTACAATCTATTCCCACCTGCAGGCCTGCGGGATTATCAACGACCATGACAGGGACTGCCCCTGCTATCGGAAAATCAATGAGGCGCATCCGACAGTCAGAAAACGAAGAGACCACGAGGTGAAATAAAGAGAAGGTTTGGCTTTTACAAATTATCTTTTATATTTCCTATAAGGTTATTATAGAAGTGTATTGTGTACTGTAACATTATTATTAAGCAGCAACCGGCGGCTTTTACAAGCTGTCGGTTTTTTGTTTTTGGAATTAAGGGCCGGGCTGCCGCAGGTTATGTGTAAAAAAATGTACATTGGTTTTGTTTATAATTTTCACAGAGCCAAAGGATAGCTGAGAGAGGTGATGCGATACGGAGACAAAGAATAAACCGTTACCAGAAAACTATGATTTTCCGGAACCGATTTTCGATGATGAAAGTGATGTGGGATGGGATGGTGTTACCTATCTTCATAAAGCCGCAGAATATGAAAAATGGGCAGAACGGGCTCGAAGCTGTGGCAGGTATGATTTAGCAATATTGTACGAAATTAAAGCGAAAGAATGGTTCACTGTGTACAAAGAGTGGGAAAAAGGTTTTTAGCTTTGGCAATTTGTAAAAGATGCGGAAAAGAAATAAAATTCGTCAAAACAAAAAAAGGAAAATGGATGTCTGTAGATTGTGAGCAGGTAATTGTTACCCCGGTTGAGAAGTTTGGCAAGCCTTACATGACAGAAGATGGGCACCTGATTTATGGATTACCGACGGCTCCCAACTGCATTTATAGAGGAATTTCTGATATTAAAGCAAATATCTGTCATTTTGTTACCTGCTCATATGGCAACGAGCAACATCATTTTAAGAAACGCATGGTTAAATAGTACTTTGGTAAATCAGGAATAATAAAGGAGGGTGAATGACATGTTAAAAAAGATTATCGGTTTAACAATTGCAGCATTGTGTTTTATGAACAGTTCTTTTGCTGAATTACAGCATTTTCCCATGTACGGGGAGCATCAACTGTGTGTTGGAGAAATGTTTACCCAACTCAAAGGTATAACTTTGAACGGACTGACTGCTGAACAGGCCAGAGATCAAGCTTACGCTGCAGCACGGCAGGAAGCAAGTCAGTATCTGGGTTCTGAAGAGGCGCTGAGATCGTATTTTAACGCAATGGCTAAAACACAAAAGGTGCAGGAGTTAGCCAAAAGGCATGAAGAGTTGAGTCACATCACAGCCCGGAGTTCCTATAAAAAGCATAAAACTCCCTTTGATTTCGTGGAGGTGATGGGCGATTACATACACTGGATCCCCGGCTCTAATTCTGAGGAAACCTGCGAGCACAGAAGTTACGGTGAACTGAAAGAACATGCCGAGGTGTACACGGCCTTACTGATGGTGCGGATGATGATTCTGCAAAACCCGCAACAAATGAACAGTTACATGAATACGAAAGACAAAGTGAAAGGGATTTTCAGCAAACACTATGACACGGCGTTAGCGCCGTTCTTTGATGCTAAGAAAGTCCAGATGGAAGCTGAGGCAGACAGGTTGAATCGCAACATGAAAGATTATAACTGCCGCACCGTTTTAGATATAAAGGAAAATGAAGCAGCTTACATTCCTGTCATCGGCGGCTTTTTCCCCCGGGCCAAAACAACATACTGCAAGTCCCGTAAAAAATGCAAATTCTATATCAGCGATGCAGACGGCATTTTGAAAATGGCCTGTGAATGCGGTCACGCAATCAGAGAGCACCAGTACAAGTTGAAGGAGAATTAAAAATTATTATACTAAAAGCAGGAAGAAAATAGTGTATGACGAAAAAAACAGTAATGAGTTATTAGAGGGAAAAAGAATATGTTTGCAACCGGAAATAAAAAAATGCTGAATATGCTGATTCTGGATATTCTGGAACAGTATTCGGACGAAGATCATCACCTGACACAACAAGAAATCATCCGGCACCTGCGGGCGCAGTACGGAATGGAATGCGACCGGCGTTCTGTGAAGAACAATATCGATTCGCTGAAAGAGCTGGGCTTTGATATTGTGACGAACAACAAAGGCGCATTTCTGGCAGGACGGAAGTTTGATAATGCGGAGCTACGCCTTCTCATTGACAGCATATTGTTCAACAAAGGTATTTCCCAAAAGCGTTCACGGGAACTAATTGACAAGCTGAAAGAATTTGGCGGGCGGCATTTTTCCGCAAAGGTAAAGCATGTATGTAACCTGCCGGAACTGCAGCATACCGACAACAAGCAGACCATGTACGCGCTGGATGCTCTGAACGATGCTATCGATAAGAAAAAGAAGGTCAGCTTCGTTTATAATACCTACGGAACGGACTTTCAGCTGCATCCCAAGAGGAAAGAACTGTATATCGTAAATCCGTACCAGATCGTAGCCAATAACGGACGCTATTACCTGATCGGCAACTACGACAAGTATGATAATGTAGCGCATTTCCGCATTGACCGCATGACAAATGTGTGCATGCTGGACGAGAGGCGCAAGCCTGTATCTCAAGTAACTGATTTCAAAAACGGTTTCTCGCTTCCGAAACATATGGCGGAACACATCTACATGTTTAGCGGAAAAACGGTGACTGTGCGTATGGTAGCAAAGAAGCACCTGATGGATGAACTGGTGGACTGGTTTGGCAAAGACTTCAAGATCCGCAGAGAGTTTGAAGATGAGATGCTGGTTGACGTGAAGTGCAACAAATCTGCCATGAAATTTTGGGCATTGCAGTACGGGCCATATGTGGAAGTGCTTGAACCGGCGGAATTGAGGGAAGAGATTAAGGAAAGTGTGAAGGGAATGTGGGAGAAGTATTGTGATGTTTAAATGTGACACGGCATTCTTAATTTCGAACAAGGTTAAGTTAAGGAGGAAAGAAAATGCTCTATCGCCTGAAAGAAGATAAAAACTATGAAAAAGTTAAACGTACCACACTTGCGAATATAGGTTGGAAAGAAAAGAATCTGGAAGATTTGCTTTCCAAAAATATTAATGACCTAATCTATTCCAATGACCTGATGACTATTTTTACACAACGTGTATGGCAAGAAGAACCTGATATACTGGCGTTAGACGTAACTGGCGATCTTTATATTTTTGAATTAAAACGATGGGCTTCTAATTCTGAGAATCTACTTCAAGTCTTACGTTATGGCCAATTGTATGGTGGAAGTAATTATGATGAGTTGAATGAATTGTATAAGAAGCATCACGTAGGAGCGGGAGATTTATTAGAGGCGCATAAAAAGCACTTTGATTTAACTGAAAGTAGTCAGTTAAAACCCGGTGATTTTAATAAAAAACAACATTTTGTAATTGTTACTAATGGCGTAGACCAGGAAACTATAGAAGCAATTTCATATTGGAAAAACAGCGGCCTTAACTTAGATGCAATTACATATTGGGTTTATCAGATTGAAAACGAATATTACATTGAGTTTGATATGTATTCTCCGGTAGAAGGGTTCTTGGCTTATGAGAAAAATGCCTATGTTTTAAATACCAACCATACTAATGATAGTCACTGTACAGCAGATATGCTGGATAATCATAAAGCCGCTGCGTATAGCTCTGGCTGGATGGAAAAGATTGATAAAATACAAAAGGGAGATTATGTATTCTTGTATCAATCTGGTGTTGGCATTGTTGCTTATGGCACTGCGGATGGAATTGTAAGGTATGGAAATTATTGTGGTGGTGAGAATAACGAACATTACATGAATTTGGAACAATTTAAAGTATTGAAAAAACCAATGTCACCATCTGAAATGAGATCAATAGCGGGAAAATGGTTTAATTATCGCCCAACGATGTATTCTATCAGTGAAGAAGTGAAGGAAGCGTTTATAGCTGATATAGAGAAGAATCGTTTATAGTGCTTGTGCAGAAGTTTTAAAGAAACTGATAGTGTGAATATGACCAAAGAAAGAAGATAAATATGGATAACGATAAGATTTTAAAATTTGCGCAAAAAAGTGGATATGCTACGGTTGAGTACTTAGGAAAATATAAAGAATTTGATTTATATAAACCCCTTTATGAGGAACCCCATATGGCAACTGGACTCCCGTATATATTATTGTAAAAGATAACAAGCCAAAATATGTTAGGGGTGTAGCCGGAAGAGAAATCCAGAAATATAGAGTTCAGCAGAAAAATATGTTAAAATCAAATAATAAGGATTGATTAAATTTAATTGTTAACGAAGGGGTACACATGACATGAAGAAAATGGGGTATCCGGATAAGCCGGTGGCAAGCATAACAGAAGATTTATTCAATGTGGAAGTGTATGTTAATGCGCTTTGCAGTTTTATCAGAAGCTGCGATACGCCCATGACCATATCTATTCAGGGCGATTGGGGTAGTGGCAAAACAAGCATGATGAACATGATGAAGGCCAACTTGCAGGGCGCTGTCTGGCCAATCTGGTTCAATACCTGGCAGTTTTCACAATTTGATATGGGAAACTCATTGGCATTTTCTATGATGGATGTGATCTTGAAAGGTCTGGATTGTAAAACAGATACCAGAAAGAAAATAATCAACGGTTTGATTGGATTTGGAAAACGGGTTGTTAAAAACGTTTCTGACTATACACTCGGCGGGGAAATTACAAGCGTGATAAGCAATTCGCTTGAAGGCGATACGCCCGAAGTTGATTTTGCTTCTGAGATTACCGAACTGAAAGGGAAATTTGTCAGTGCGGTAAAAGAAAAACTTAAAAAGGAACACAGGAACAGGGTTGTCATTTTTGTTGATGACCTTGACCGTTTGCAACCGGCGAAAGCAGTGGAGCTTTTGGAAGTGTTAAAGCTTTTTCTCGACTGTGAGCAGTGCGTTTTTGTGCTTGCGGTTGACTATGAAGTTGTTACTTCCGGCATACGGCAGAAATTTGGAAATGATGTATCGGTGGAAAAGGGGCGCAGCTTTTTTGATAAAATTATTCAGTTGCCTTTTAAAATGCCTGTCGCAAGCTATGACATACATAAATATGTTAAAGGCATGATGGAGCGGATTAATATTTCCACAGATGATAAAGAAGTGGAACTGTTTTATAACCTCATCCAGACGTCAATCGGCTTTAATCCACGCAGTATGAAAAGGTTGTTCAATACATATGAGCTGCTTGATATTGTAACTGAATCAACGGTAAAGAATATTGACGATACTGTCAGGAAACGTGTTCTGTTCGCAATTATCTGCACACAGATGTGTTTTGAAAAATTGTATCTGTATTTGACATCAATGAGAATTGATGAAGACACATTGACCGGTTTGCAGGATGAAAGCACAGCGGATACGGCGTTACGTGAAATCTACGGTATCTCCCCGGATGATGAAGTAAATGAAGAAATCAACCGGCTTCATCTGTTTATTCCCCATTTCATAAATGCGTTGCAAGTTGATGATGACAGTGCAATTTCAGAAGAAGAGTTAAATAATTTCAGGGTAATCCTGAAGTGTTCCGTGGTGACTTCTGTTAATGCGATGGCTGAAGAGTCTACTTCAGATTCAAAAGAATGGGAATACAGAAATAAAAATAAAGAGCTCGTAAAAGAAGTGGCTGTCAGGCTGACTGATATTGGCCAGTTCCGACCATGGATGCCACGAAAAGCAAGGGCGGGCGTCAAATTCTCGGATATATCAGGCTGGTACACATGGGCGACGGCTGCCGGTTTTGTCTGCACATTGGATTATTATCTCACCAGAATCAGCGATTATATTATTGGCGTAACGATTATGATAACGCTACGCGAGGGCAAGGTGCATTCTGCGGTCCGTAACGGACGTCGATGCGTTTCAGAGCGGACGCTTTGCGAAGCAAAACGGACGCCCCGAAACACAAAAATTTCTTCTTACTCTTTCGGTTTAATTACCACCGTGTAATGCTTTGTGGCACGTTTCATTATCGAATTGGCGGAAACCTCGTCATTCAAAATCATGGACGCCCAACTGTTAGGTTCCCGCTGAGAACATATAATCGTGGATTTGGATAATTCGCTGCGCTTTTCCATAACCTCAAACAGCACTTTTACTTCTCGCTCATCGGTTAAGGTGTGCAAAAGAAAATCATCCAGTATCAACAAATCCAATTTCATATGGAAACGGATTTTCTTCTGGTATTTGAGATAGTCCGCCTGTTTTAAGGCTACCATCGTTTCCAGGAATTCTTCGCAGTGGTAATAGGCCGTGCGAAATTTCATACAGGCCTGTATTCCGAGCGCTTTGGCCAGGTAGGACTTTCCACTGTCAGAAGGCCCTAGAATGCAGACATTCAAACCATCTTTTACGAAATCCAACGAAGACAACGTTGCTGTTATCTCTGTTGGAAGATACACTCGTTCAGCGGAATCTTTACAGTTATCAATGGTCTGCGGACATCCGGAAAGATGTGCCCGGCTGAGCCGGTTACGAAACGCGTTGGATATCTTTTCCTGGTATTCGGGTCCAACCAATTCTTCCAGCATTTCTACCCGGTCTATCGTATCAAAAACTTTAGTTCCATAAAGTTTCTCTAAGGCGGATGCCATCAGGGGAAGTTTCAGTTCATGAAGCTGTTCTACCAATCCCTCAATCCGGTTATTCCTTTTCATTGTTGCCAGCCTCCTTTCCCGCAAGCATGCTGCTCTTCGAAAGAAGGCGCTCAATGTCACCGGCATGTGGATTCATTATAAACGCACCTTTGTTGCGTTCCTCATTTACTTTTGTATTAAAGCCGGCTGTTCCGATTTCATCGGCTACGGCTGCAATTGAGTTCTTAATAAACGAATACGAGATATGGTTGGTTTCGACAGCTGTTTTGCAACAGTCCTCCAGCGCCAGTTTGCTGTACTTTTTTGTAAAGTTCAGGATACCCATGCATAAACGGTAGGTTTGGACTTCATGTTCCCTGCTTTTCAGAACATGCTCAATTACTTTTACCGTATAAGGGCCTACCGTCATGGCCTTTCTGGTAAAGTACGGCGCATTCCATTCTGACATCTGTTTATAGGAAGCCGGAAGATGGGTTGGATCGGTCAGCCATTCTCCTTTGCGGGAAGCCCGCTTCCAACAGACGATCTTTTCGCCTTTCATGGAGTATATGGTTACCGTATCCGATGTGGCAGCAATCATAACGTTCTTATGCAGAAACGCTTTGTCTACACTGTAATATGCGTTGTCAAAGCGAACATGGAAATCGGCAGATACCTTTGCCATTTTCCGTTCCATATATTCGTAAGGTACAGAAGGAAGCGGCATTAATTCCAGCTTCTCTTCTTTCCATAAATCATACCGGCTATAGTTTTTCTTTTTGAAATTACCGCGGTTCAGTTCTTCAAGCTTTTTCCAAAGTTCCTTGTTGAACTGTTCCATACTAAAGTAACGGTTCTCTTCCAAGTCATGGAAGAATCCTTTTTCAAGGATGCCGACCGCGTTCTCCACGCTGCTCTTATATTTTGGCTTTCTTACTTTTGCGGGAAAGATCACCGTGTGGTTGTGCTCGGTCCATTCCGCATAATCTTTGTTCAAATCCGGATCAATCCAGTCACGGTTTGCAATTACAGCCTGCTTGCAGTTATCGCAGACCACAATGGGAGGGACCCCTCCAAAATATTCCAACGCATGGTTGTTGGCCATAATCCATTGGGGTTCACGGGTAGACGTCATTCCTTCTGCATAGATATACTGGGAATACGGAAGGATGGCCACAAACACTACAATCGTAGTTGTTTCGCCGGTCACTTTGTCAATCAGTTGGAACGTCTTTCCGGCAAAATCCACTTCCATCTTCTGTCCGATTACTGCCTGTATATGGATTGTCTCGTAATTCTCTTCACACCATCGGGCATAATTTTCACAGAATTGCCGATACTGGTAGGGCTTTGCTTCCTTGGCGATACAATCTTTCTGGTAACGGTTCCACAGATACACGAGCGTCATGTTCTTTCGTTCTGTTATCTGTTGGAACACCCACTCATAGTTTGGCTGTTCATAACCAGCGCTGCGTCCGTTACTGCCGGGCGCATGTCCATATACGAGTTCAGCAATGGCATAGTTGGTTATGCCTTCCGGCAAAGGATACGAAAGTTTTTCGCATCTTTCAAAAGCGCGGATAAAATCATTTACCCCGGATTTGCTGGCGTGAAACTCTTCCGCCAGCTGCTTGAAGCTAAGACCCAATGCATAGCGCTTAATAATGATGTTTTTGTAGTCTAACATGTTTCCTCCTATAATAATTTATTTCCATCTTTCGATGGCTGTAATTATTATAGGAAATAAGAAACAGTTTTTATATTAAATCAGTCCGCTCGCTCCGCATCGCGTCCGTTTTGCTCCGCAAAACCGTCCGACGGAGTCCGCAGATTGCAGGCAAGGGACTTGAGCAAGCATTTTTTGAAACACTTGGTTCCAATCCTCTTAAACTCGGTATTCCTCCCCTGAAAGAAGAGTGGGGGAGATATGTATATGCAAACGTACTTCGCGTGAATGCAAATGATTTCACCGCAGCAGATCAGGTTGCAACAATAACGAGAAATGCGTATGCATCGGTCAATGAAGTAATAGCTTTACATCAGGCGCAGATTCAAAATTAAAACAGAAATGGAGGAATGTAAAATGCGCGAAGAGATTAAAGACAGCAGAAGAATGAGAATCGGTTACATTGATAAGCAGCTTAATGGTAAGGCAACTATTTTTGACAAGAACTACCGTAGGCTGGGCGAGATTAAGCCGGAAGGTAGTTATCTTGTTGCTTATGATAGTTCATACCGCAGAATTGCAAAATGGAATGAACGCGATGATACAACTTATGATTCGATGAATCGCAAAATTGGTAAAGGGAACTTGCTGATTGATTTGTTTTTTAATAACAATTAAACAAATCTTTTAAATACGGCACCTACTAAAATGGCAGGTGCTATTTTTAAAATTGGCAGACGTCTTTTTTATTCTCTAAACATATCTGCTTGACATATATACGTAAAACAGATACAATAAAATCATGATAAAATCGTTTGCTGATAAAGAAACAGAGAGAGTTTATCATCAACATTTTTCCAAAAAGTTGCCACATGCAATTCAAAGAGTTGCGTTACGCAAGCTGATTATGATTGACAATGCCGAAAGTCTGGAGGATTTACGAGTACCACCGGCGAATCATTTGGAATTGCTGCATGGTGACCGTGAAGGGCAATACAGTATCCGTATTAATGAGCAATACAGGATTTGTTTTAACCTTTCTGAAAGGGATGTTATTAACGTTGAAATTATCGATTATCATTAAAAATGGAGGAAACTGTTATGACTGAAATGATTTCTACACCCAAAATCAGCGAAATCCTTCTGGAAGAATTCATGAATCCGTTGCAGATTTCGGCTTACCGCCTGGCGATGGATATCCATGTTCCTACGTCCCGTATTTTGGAAATTTTGCATGATAAGCGGAAGATCACGGCGGATACTTCCATACGGTTAGGGCGGTACTTTGGCGTATCGGACAGTTATTTTCTGAACTTACAGGGCGATATTGATATTCGCAATGAGCTATTGAAAAGCGAAGATGAGTTTGTGATGATTCAACAGGTGAAGTACGCGTAATCCATACTTGAGCAAAAGAATTTCACACAAGAAGAATTTAATATGATTCCCCGACGCCTGCCAAATAGAATTGGCGGGCACATTCTTTTAGCGCTTTAAATGTACTGATACAATAACCGCACGGTTTCTAGGAAAATTTGATTGTTTTACAGTTTTTTCATCCAGTTCGACTTTTACAAGTTGTCTTTCATATTTCCGCCATGTAATCAAATTCATCGTTTGCCCCATAAGGATAAAATATCATCAATGCGCCTCCGGCGCGTCAAAACCCAATATGCACTCCGCGCATCCCAGCGCTTCGTGCATGCCAAAAGTGCTCGCGCGTCAAATATAATAATAAGCCAATAAGCATATAAACATTTAAAAGCATATAAGCTTATAACCCGAATGATAAATGAAAAGGAAATGATAAATGATAAATGACAAAAAACCATGACAAAAAAACCAAGATGGTTACCACGTAGACAAAGACAAACAATCTTTACATGCTATCAGTTTAACAGACATACCAAACAGTCAGGTTATCTAACTATAAAGCCTTGCGCCGGGAAACCGCACAATAAGGGGATTTTTGATAAAATCCCGGTCGGAAAAACGACCGAAACACTTCTTGAATATCCAAATTCTCAGGTGATGTGCTGATATTTTGGCGCTTTTTTTCTTTAACTTAATTGATTTTTTGAATAAAAAATACAACCCTGTCACATCCTGTGTCACGTAAAGTGTCACAAGTTGTCACAGGGTTGTCACGTTATGTCACGCTGTGTCACGCTGTGTCACGTTATGTAACGCTGCGTTACATAGTGTCCCCATCATGTCCCCGGATTGTCCCCGATTTGTCCCGGGGACATGTTTAACGATGTCCCCATTTTATTACCGGTAACGGGACAGGTAATGTTATCCTAACGCTACATCAAGTACCATCATTAGGGAAAATCCCATGGCGAATGCAATGGCCCCGATATCCGAGTGCTGCCCCTGGCTCATTTCCGGAATCAGTTCTTCGACTACTACATACAGCATGGTTCCGGCAGCAAATCCCTGAAAGTACGGAAGGAACGGAACCACATAGCTCACTGCCATAATTGTCAGGAAGGTACCGATGGGCTCCACGATACCGGACAGACTTCCATACAGGAATGCTTTTCCGTTGCTTACCCCTTCAGCCCGCAATGGCAGGGAAATAATAGCGCCTTCCGGAAAATTCTGGATGGCTATGCCTAACGCCAGCGCCAGTGCGCCGGTCTGGGTGATGCCGCTGACCATCTGGGATAAGAGACCTGCGTAGACAACGCCTACCGCCATTCCTTCCGGAATATTGTGCAGTGTCACTGCCAGTACCAGTTTTACCGTGCGCGACAGGGAACTGGACATGCCTTCGGATTCTTTGCTTTCCCTGTGCAGATGGGGGATGATGTGATCCAGCAGCAGAATAAACAGTACGCCGAACCAGAATCCGACCAACGCCGGCAGAAACGCCAGCTTTTCCATGGCTTTTGACTGCTCCATGGCCGGGATGATCAGGCTCCAGATGGAAGCAGCTACCATGACCCCGGCAGCAAATCCTGTGAAGGCGCGCTCTACCTTCCAGTGCAGGTTACCCCGAATAAAAAATACACAGCCGGCTCCCAGCGCAGTTCCCAGAAAAGGAATCAGGAGGGCCTGCAACATTTCAGTTGGCATAATTTACCTCTTCTTGCAATTATGTACTAATTATTATACTCAACTTTTATAATAAGGCAAATAGTTTTTTCCTGTTTCTGAATTCGCCGTCATGGACGGTTTTTATTCTTGCATTTCGGTTCTGACAAGAGTATAATTCATTCTTGTGCGGGAGAATTTCATGTCATGGTATCGAGGGTGTCATGACATGCAGCTCTCCCTTCGTTTTTTGTCGCAACGATGCGTCAAAAATTTAAGGCTTTAAGGAATCGGGATTCGTTTGACCGTTCTCCTGAAGGGAATTGTGCAAGCGACTGTTAACTGCTGGTTCCTTAATCAAACGGAGGGATACTTATTTTTATTAACCATACGCCGAACCATGCGGCAGATTATCTGGAGCCCCTTACGTTCCACATTATTGATTCGCCCATGGGTTCCGGCAAAAGTTCTGCCCTGATCCGCCACATCCGGGAGAACAGGATGTACCGGGCGGACACTAACAAACGTTTTATTGTTTTTGTTTCTTCCATCAAAGAACGGGATGAACGCTTTCTGCAGAAGCTGGACGCCAAACAGCCGCCTGCCGAACCTTACTGCAAAAGCATTCTGGCACTTATTGCCCGGGGCGACAATATTGTCACCACCCAGTCCCTGTACAACATTTTCAATGAGGAAACCATAGAAGCCTTTCATAAATCAAATTACATTTACACGGCTTATTTCGATGAGATTCCGCCTCTGTTTCAGGGCGCTTCGGGAGGAAAATACCAGCAGAAAGATGCGGGCGTCATTACCCGGTTCGGGTCTAAAGATGTGCAGCTTATGCAGCAGGAGCATTTAATCTTGCAGGAGAATGGGGAAATCCACTATAATCCGGACTGTGAGTATCATCAACATATGCCGGAGCACAAAGTGGAAAGCAACGTGTTCGACGCGCTGCGGGAACTGGACAGCCGTTGCAATCTGTACCCCTATGGAAACCGCAGGGGATTCTTTACCGGCATCGTGGCCTTCACCCGCCGGGAACTGTTTTCCTGTTTCAGGGAGTGCTGGTTCAGTTCCTATCTTACCGGCGACAGCATGCTGACCAATTATTGTGTCAAGAACCACATTGACAGAGTCTATTACCACATTGAAGACGGGCGTATCGTCCGTAATCCGGACGGCGCTTACATGGAAACGTACCCGGAAGGGCTGGAGCGTCTGGTAATTTTGGATGACAGCCGTTTCAATATGGAAAACAGTTTATCCAAGGAAGGCTATCGGAAACTGGCCCGAAGCAGAGACAGTGAAGAACTGAAACATCTGCTGAAAGGCATGCGTTACGCCTATGAGTTCATGAAAGAACACGGTGTCCGGAGCAATTCCTTCATCTTCACCACGTTCAAAGACTATAAAGAACTGCTGGCCAGTGACGGCAGGCATTACCCCACCATGAAACGCTTTCTTCCCTGTAATGCCAAGGCAACGAATGAATATTGCAACTGTACCGGTGTGGCTTATCTGTGCAACCGTTACTTTGATGTAAACTGCACCAACTACCTGGCCCGGTTGGCGGAAGAAGAACAGAACCCGGAACTGCGCTTCAACAACGACACCTTTGCTCTCTCCGAACTGCTGCAGTTCATCTGGCGCTCCAATGTACGTGTAAAGGATTCGGACCAGCCTGTTTATGTGTATATTCCGGACCGGCGCATGCGGGAATTGCTGTACGCGTTTATGGAAAAAGCAAAAGTGAATGCATCTGTGAAATAGCAAACCTGAGTGGTTTCGCGAAGTCTTGCCCGCCACTTATTTTTTGCTAACTTACTTTTCTTATGTTATAATAATATGTCATTTAATAGTAGAAAAATCTGCAGCTTAATCACGCAGCATGAATAAAGGAGAGAAAACTGTGAGCACGAATCTGGATGTAGGTATTGTTGGGCTTCCCAACGTAGGCAAAAGCACGTTATTTAACGCCATCACCAAAGCCGGGGCAGAGGCGGCCAATTATCCCTTCTGCACCATTGAGCCCAATGAAGGGGTAGTGGCGGTGCCGGATGAACGGCTGGACGTACTGGCCAAAATGTTCAATTCCCGGAAAATCACGCCGGCCATCATGCACTTTGTGGATATCGCCGGGCTGGTAAAAGGCGCGTCCAAGGGCGAAGGTCTGGGCAACCAGTTCCTGAGCCATATCCGTAACACCGACGCCATCGCTGAAGTGGTACGCTGCTTTGAGGATGAAAATGTGACCCATGTGGAAGGCAGCGTGGACCCGGTGCGGGACATCCAGATCATTGATACGGAATTGTGCCTGGCGGATATTGATACCATCAACAACCGCATGAAAAAAGTGGAAAAGCTGCTGAAAGCCCACGATAAAAAGGCGGCGGCGGAACAGGCGCTGCTGGAACGCGTTGCGAAAGGGCTGGAGGATATTGTGCCGGCCCGCCGGATGGAGTTCACCGAGGAGGAAGAAGCAGCTCTTTACGACCTGCATCTGCTGACAAGGAAACCCATCATTTATGTCTGCAATGTGGCGGAGGAAGAAGCGGCGGACGCCAGCGGCAATCCCCATGTGAAAGCGGTGCAGGAGTTCGCTGCCCAGGAGCATGCGGAGGTGGTGGTGATTTCTGCCAAAGTGGAGGCGGAGATTGCGGAACTGCCGGAAGAAGAAGCAAAAGAATATCTGGAAATGGAAGGACTGACGGAAGCGGGCCTGAACCGTCTCATTAAGGCGGGCTTCAAATTGCTGGGTCTGCAGACTTATCTGACTGCCGGTGAAATCGAAAGCCGGGCCTGGACCATCAACATCGGCACGAAAGCGCCCCAGGCCGCCGGCAAGATTCATACGGATTTTGAAAAAGGCTTTATCAAAGCGGAAATCGTTTCCTACGACGACCTGGTAAAATGCGGCAGCAAGGTGGCGGCCCGGGAAAAAGGGCTGGTCCGTCTGGAAGGCAAGGACTACGTCATGCAGGACGGGGACGTTGTGGAATTCCGTTTCAACGTATAAGGAGCAGTTCCCGGGGATTGCGAAATTATTCTGATTTTGCAATAACAATTCATTAGCCGTTGGCTTTTAAGGAAGAAGACCATGTTTGATACACACAATCACTGTGAGTTTTCCTGCGATTCGAAAATGACGCTGCAGCAGGCGGCGGACACCGCTGCGAAGCTGGGCATCGGAATCATCCTGACGGAGCACTGGGATTATGAATATCCCACGAATCCGGAGCAGTTCCTGTTCGACCGGGAGGCGTATTTTAAAAAGAACCTGTCCCTGCGCAGCGACAACGTTCTGCTGGGCATTGAAGTGGGGCTGCAGCCCCATCTGGCAGAAAAGGAAGACAAAGTGCCGGAAGGCTATCCCTTTGACTTTGTGATCGGTTCCATCCACATGATGAACCGGCTGGACTTGTACGAGGTGACAACGTATAAAGGCCTTTCCAAAGAGGAAACCATGCACGACTTCCTCCGGGACAGCATTCGTTCTGCAGAAAATCACAACAACTTTGATGCTTTCGGGCATATTGATTACATCTGCCGTTACTGGCCCTATGCGGATAAGGAATTTCATATGGAAGAAAACCAGCAGGAGTGGGACAGGCTGTTTACGGTTTTGATTGAAAAGAATAAACCCATTGAAATCAACACACGGCGGCTGGATTCCGAGGCGGCGGTTAAAGCGTTGCTTCCTTTATATAAACGGTATAAAGAACTGGGCGGCAGGTACTGCACGCTGGGCAGCGACGCCCATTACACGGAGCATATTGGCCGGCGTCTGGGTGTAGCGGCAGCTATAGCAAAAGAAGCGGAACTGCAGCCGGTGTATTTTAAAGAAAGAAAAATGATGTTAGACAGGTAGTTTTATGCAAAAGAGTATGACCTCGGGGAACTCCCTGAAACTGTTGCTGACCTTTATGGTGCCGCTGATTATCGGCAACATATTTCAGCAGATGTACAGCATATCGGATATTATAATCGTAGGGCGTACCATCGGTGTCAACGCGCTGGCCTCTGTCGGCGCGGCGGCTCCGATTTTTATGCTGCTGGTAATGATGACCATGGGTATGTCCAACGGTCTGACGGTCATAACGGGACAGTTCTTTGGCGCCAATGATTTCAATAACATGCGCCGCAGTGTGGCTATGAGCATGATGCTCAGCGTTATTTCGGTGATCATTCTGGCTGTTGGCATGTTCATTGTGATCGATCCGCTGCTGCAGATGATGAATGTGCCGGAGGTTTTGTATGAAGACACCCGCAGTTATATCCTGATCGTGGCGGAAGGACTTTGGGCCATGATGGCCTACAACTTCTTTTCGGCTGTGCTGCGGGCCCTGGGAGACAGCAAGACGCCGGTGGCCTTTTTGATTTTTGCCACCATTATCAACGTGGGGCTTGCGCTGCTGTTCATTTTAAAGTTTGGCATGGGCGTACCGGGTTCCGCTTATGCGCTGGTCATGGCCCAGGGCATATCCGCTTTCCTGTGCGTCATTTATATGTGGAAGCATTTTCCCATTTTGCGTTTGCAGAAAAGCGACTGGAAATGGGATAACGAATTTGCGATTCAGCATCTGAAGATGGGCCTGCCCATGGCCGGGCAGTTCTCCATTCTGGGCGTAGGCATTCTGCTGATCCAGTCCATCACCAATTCCTTTGGACCCAATACCATTGCAGGATTTACGGCGGCTATCCGGGTGGAGCAGCTGGCCCTTCAGCCCATGGCTTCCTTTGGTATCGCCATGGCGGCCTTCAGCGCTCAAAATTACGGAGCCCGCCAGTTCCAGCGCATCCGGGACGCAGTGAAAAAGTGCTCCCTGATTGCCATGGCTTTTGCCGTTTGCTCCGGTATCCTGATTTTCTTTTTCAGCGAAAATATCATCGGTGTATTTATGGAAGAAGGGAACCCGAAAGTCATCGAGGACGCGTTGTTGTATCTGAACTGTTCCGTACCGTTTTACTTTTTCCTGAGCCAGATGTTTATCTACCGCAGCGCGGTACAGGGCATGGGTGTGGGCATGGTGCCCCTGGCTTCTTCACTGATTGAGCTAGGCATGCGGACCGGCGTGGCCAAGTTCCTGGCTGCGGACTGGGGATACCGGGGCGTGTGCTATGCCAGCCCGGTTGCCTGGGTGGCTGGGTCCATCTTCCTCTTTTTTGCGTACCGGTATTTTATCAGCCTGTTTGAACGGCTGAACCGGTAAAACAAAAAGCAGTTTACATTTTTTTCAAAAAAAGAACACAAAAATGTTATTGCATTCTTGATTGATGTGTGCTATAGTACTTTTGGTCTGAAGGGAGCCGGAAGACATCGCGAGAGTTTTACCGGTAAAACCTGAGATACCGTATAACAATACAGTCAGATATCGCTTGGATCAGTAATGACCGGGACGTGACGCCATAGCAGCTTTTGCCGCGCATCCGTTTTCGGGTGCGCGTTTTTTGTTAAGGAAACTCATTTAATCAGCGTTTACTTAATGGGCCACAGCGACTGACACAGGAGGTGCGTACTATGAAGTTAGTAAAAACTGTTGCAGAATTGCAGGCAATTGTGAAAGAAGTAAAAAAGAGCGGCAGGACCATCGGCCTGGTTCCCACCATGGGTGCGTTGCATGAAGGCCACGCTTCTCTGATCAGGGCGGCCCATGCTGAAAATGATTTTACCATCGTCAGTGACTTTGTAAATCCCACGCAGTTCGGCCCCACGGAAGACCTGGATGCCTATCCCCGTACGCTGGATCACGACTGCGAGCTGGCAGAAGCCATGGGCGCAGACGTACTGTTTGCACCGTCTCCGAAGGAAATGTATCCCAGCAAAGACATGACCTGGGTGGAAGTGACCGGAGACATTACCAAAGTGCTGTGCGGCCGTACCCGTCCCATCCATTTCCGGGGCGTGGCAACTGTCGTAAGCAAGCTGTTCAATCTGGCCCAGCCGGATAAGGCCTACTTCGGGCAGAAGGATGCCCAGCAGGCGCAGGTGCTGAAACGTATGGTGAAAGACCTGTTCTTCCCGCTGGAAATCCGGGTGATGCCGATTGTCCGGGAAGAGGACGGGCTGGCGAAGAGCAGCCGGAACGTGTACCTGAACCCGGAAGAACGGAAAGCAGCCGTCATTTTGAACCGGGCGCTGAAAAAAGCGGAAGCAGCGTTTGCCGCCGGAGAACGGAACAGCGCAAAACTGGTGGCCCTGACTGCAGACATGATCCGGACCGAGCCCATGAGTAATATTGATTATGTGGAAATGTACCAGCTTCCGGAGCTGACGGAAGCTGAAGCGGAAATCACAACAGACCATCTGCTGGCGGTTGCCGTTAAATTCGGAACCACCCGGCTCATCGATAACGTGGTATTGGCTGTAAATAAATAAGAACTATTTCCCGGGAAATGAAAGACCCCCTCATTCGTAATGAGAAGGTCGCAGGTTCGCAGATAAAACTGCAAAGGCACACAGTGTTGTATTAACAGGAGGACAAATACATGTTATATACTATGTTTCACGGTAAAATTCATCGCGCGGTTGTTACCCAGGCCCGTCTGGATTATATGGGAAGCATAACGATTGATGAAGATTTGCTGGAGGCTGCCGGAATTCTGCCGGGCGAAAAGGTGCAGATTGTGAATAACAACAATGGGGAACGGTTGGAGACGTATACCATTGCCGGCAAGCGCGGCAGCGGCGTCATCTGCCTGAACGGGGCAGCTGCCCGTAAGGCTCAGGTGGGCGATACGGTCATCATCATTGCCTATGCGTTGATGGACGAAAAGGAAGCGAAAGCGAACAAGCCGAAGGTCGTCATGGTGGATGAGCACAATCATATTCTCAGCGATATCGGTCAGGAAAAAGAAAAACAGACGGTAGTCGGCGCACTGAAAAAAGCAAAGAAGAAAAAGAAAAAATAAAGGAGAAGCTGATTAATCAGCGTTCCTCAAGTGAAACGCGGGTTCCTGAATTTTCGGGGGCCCGTTTTTGTATCAGTTGTAACATTTTTCAAAAATCAAAAAATCTTTCGCAAAAAAATACTATTTTATAATGATTTTGTTTGACAAAAAAATTATCTTTCCATATAATAATTTTAACGTAATTTTAAAATTGTTACATCTGATGACGGGAAAGAGTAGTCTGCTGCGGCAGGTCCCAGAGAGCCGGTGGGTGGTGAAAACCGGTGACGGCGGGCAGAGGAAAATCCTCCCTGAAGACTGGCGCTGAATCAGCATTAAGCGCCTGCGTCATTTCCACGTTACAGGAAACGCGTATGTTGGTACGTGGTAAAGTGTCCGTATATTTACGGGAATCAGGGTGGTACCGCGGAGTATTTCCGTCCCTCAGCTTCTGTGGGACGGTTTTTTTATATAGTGAAAGTTTTTTCATGCTGTGTAACGCAGCGGCTGCTGCCGTTTACGTAATAAACGCTGTAGGAAATCTTGAGGGATACAGGGGGAGATCAACATGATGAAGCAGCATTTGGCTATTCTGTGCGATAATAAACCGGGCGTGCTGACGCACGTAGCCGGCCTCATCAGCCGGAGAGCCATCAACATTGAGTATATTAACGCCGGCTATACAGAAGAACCGGATGTGACGCGTATCAACATCGTCGTATCCGTGGAAGACCAGCGGGCCCTGAACCAGGCAATTCTGCAGCTGGCCCGGCTGATTGATGTTATCAAGGTTGTAAATCTGGATGAAGCGCCGTTCATCAGCTACGAACTGGCGATGATTAAAGTCAGAGTAAGCTCCACGCAGGAATTATCGGATATTGCCAACCTGGCGGACCTGTTCCACGCCAAGATTGTGGACGTCAATCCGGGAGCGGTGGTCATGCGGGTCACCGGCAGGGAAGACCATATCGAAGCCCTGCTGCAGATGCTGAAGGAATATGAAATTATTGAAATGGCACGGACCGGACAGATTTCCCTGTCCCGTGGTTCTAACGCAGTAAAAAAGATGTGAGGCTGATCCTTGCGGATATTTTGATTCCGGACTGCCGTCCGGGATATAAAATATAAAGGAAGTGCGAATTAAACCGCCTGCATGTATGCCGTTCGTCAAAAGCTCCGGCCATTGCGCAAACGGGTTTAATCAGCAATTCCGTAACGTTGTTTTCGGTGTATCATTATCATATTTTTAATTAAAAAAGGAGAGATTTATCATGGCAAAAGTGTATTACGATCAGGATGTTAACTGGGACGTTATCAAAGGTAAAAAGGTTGCTATCGTAGGGTATGGCAGCCAGGGACATGCTCATGCGCTGAACCTGAAGGACAGCGGGCTGGAAGTAGTAGTTGGCCTGTACAAAGGCTCCAAGTCCGTTGCCAAGGCAGAAGCTGCAGGCTTAAAGGTTATGACTGTAGGCGATGCAGTGAAATGGGCTGACATTACCATGATCCTGATTCCGGATGAAAAGCAGGCTGACGTTTATAAGAACGAAATCGCGCCGAACCTGAAACCCGGCAGCGCGCTGGCTTTTGCCCATGGTTTCAATATTCATTTCCAGCAGATTATTCCCGCTGCTGACGTAGATGTATTTATGGTTGCCCCGAAAGGCCCCGGCCATCTGGTTCGCCGCGTATTTACGGAAGGCTCCGGCGTTCCCGATGTATTTGCGGTGTATCAGGATGCAAGCGGAAAGTGCTTTGACCTGGCCCTGGCGTATGCTCGCGGCATCGGCGGCACCCGTGCCGGCGTTATCGAGACCACCTTCAAGGAAGAAACCGAAACCGACCTGTTCGGCGAACAGTGCGTACTGTGCGGCGGCGTAACCGCTCTGATGGAATCCGGTTTCAACACGCTGGTTGAAGCAGGCTATCAGCCCGAAATCGCGTACTTTGAATGCTTCCATGAAATGAAACTGATCGTTGACCTGATGTATGAAGGCGGCATGGCCAAAATGCGTTATTCTATCAGCGACACGGCGGAATACGGCGATTATCATACCGGTAAAAAGATCGTTACCGATGACACCCGCGCTGCTATGAAGAAAGCGCTGAAAGAAATCCAGGACGGCACCTTTGCCAAAGACTGGCTGCTGGAAAACCGCTCCGCAGGCCGTGCTCATTTCCTGGCAGAACGCCGTATCCATGCGGAAACCCAGTTGGAAGAAGTTGGTAAAAAACTGCGCAGCATGATGAGCTGGCTGCAGGCTCCCAAAGCAGCAGCTCCGGCTCCGGCCAAAAAGGCTCCTGCTAAAAAAGCACCGGCCAAAAAAGCCGCTGTCAAAAAAGCCGCTGTCAAAAAAGCTCCTGCGAAAAAGGCTCCTGTAAAATAATAATGACCTAGGGTCAGTGTATCATTGAGGTGAAAAACGGACGAAACGTTTTAACCGTAATGAAATCAACAGTCTGCATTACGTAATAGAAACGGCTGCCGGAGCAGTATCTCCGGCAGCATAACTCTGAAAGAATGAGAAGGTACAGCCCGATGAAACTGAATGGCGCGCAAGTTGTAATTGAAAGCTTAAAAAAAGAAAAAGTAGATGTGGTATTCGGCTATCCCGGCGGCGTGATCCTGCCTTTGTATGATGAAATGTATAAGGCGAAATATCCCCGGCACATCCTGCCAGGACATGAGCAGGGCGCCGTACACGCGGCAGACGGATATGCGCGTGCCACTGGGCGTCCCGGTGTCTGCTTTGCAACGTCCGGGCCCGGTGTATGCAACATGGTTACAGGTATCGCGACGGCCTACATGGATTCAATTCCGTTGGTTGTTTTCAGTGCACAGGTGGCAACCCGGGCCATCGGCAGGGATTCGTTTCAGGAAGCGGATATCACCGGTATTACAACCCCGATTACCAAGCATAACTATCTGGTAAAAAAGATTCAGGATCTGCCCCGCGTCATTAAAGAAGCGTTCCTGATTGCTACGACCGGGCGGCCGGGTCCGGTGCTTATTGATATTGCGACGGACGTGTTCCGTGCGGAAATTGATTTTGAGTATCCGGCAGAAGTTCATCTGCGGGGTTACAAAGCAGATTTTACCGGGAATGAAGCGGACATCGACAAGGCTGTTGCCGCGTTTAAAGAAGCAAAGAAGCCGGTACTGATGACAGGCGGCGGCGTCATTTCTTCCAATACGGCGGAACTTGTCCGTCAGATTGTGGCAGCTACCGGCGTGCCGGTTGTAACGACACTCATGGGCAAAGGAGCGGTATCGGATTTTTATGACGCGCACCTTGGCATGGTAGGCATGCACGGTTCGTTTGCTTCCAATATGTGCATAACCCAGTGCGATCTGATCCTGGCTGTGGGCGCCCGGTTTAGCGACCGTGTCACCGGTGACGTGGCCAAGTTTGCCAAAAACGTTACGGTTATCCAGTTCGAGGTGGACAGTGTCGAAATCGACAAGATCGTTCATGCGGACATTCCGGTAATCGGCGATCTGCGCTGGTCCATGCCGCTGTTTGTGAAAAAAATAAAGAAAAGCAGCGCGAGCCTGAAAAAACAGTTTGCTCCCTGGCGGGAAGCTATGATGAAAATCAAAGCGGAGCATCCGTTTGTTTCCCGCAAGCTCAAGGGTAAGATTACGCCGGAACTGTTATATAAGACGATCATGAAGCATGCGGACAAAGATGCCGTGGTGGTGACAGATGTAGGACAGCATCAGATGTGGACGGCCCAGTTCTATAATGTGGATCAGCCCCGTCATTTCCTGTCCAGCGGCGGTCTGGGGACCATGGGCTTCGGTCTGCCCGCATCCATGGGCGCAAAACTGGGCTGTCCGGATAAGCAGGTGATTCTGTTTACCGGCGACGGCAGCATCATGATGTGCTGTCAGGAATTTGCCACGCTGCACCGGTACGGAATTCCGGTGAAGGTCTTCGTGCTGCACAACAACGTGCTGGGCATGGTGAACCAGTGGCAGCGTCTGTTCTTCGGCGGTCGGGAAAGTCAGTCCATCGTAAAAGATCTGGTAGATTTTCCGGCTATGGGCCAGGCCATGGGCGTGGAAGGCATGAAGGTCAGCGATCCCAAAAAACTGGACAGTGTTGTGAAAGCGGCGCTGGAGAGCAAGGAGTCCGTGCTGGTTGACGTGGCGATTCCCAACGATGAGAATGTGTTCCCCATGGTGCCCGGAGGAAAACACTTGGACCAGATGATTCTGCAGGACACGATAGACTGAGCAACTGTTCTGTAATCTGGCAATGAAACGGACATCCTGTGTATATACTGTTAACCTGATAACCGGCATTGCCTGAAAAAGCAAAGTATAGTAAAATAAAGTACCGGCGATCCGCTGACGAAATCCATGGACTGCCGGTACTTTCGTATTTGAAGTTGATAATACAGTGAGAGTTGCTGCATTTGCTGACAGAAGGATTGTTGGGCCGGCAGGCTCTGCTGTTTGAAAATGAAGGGTTAGTCATATGAAAAATACTGATTTGCGGAATCTTGTCGTATGCAGGGATATATTGGAAGACCCTGTAATACAAAAGATCATTGAGCTGGTTGAATTCCGGGAAAAATATCCATCATCGCCAGCGAAAAACAGAATGGAGTCCTTTCTTCAGAGTGAAGTGGCAGCTCTGCTGATACAGCAGGCAGAAAAGCTGGGTATTTCGGGTAATTTGTTACCCGCATATATAGTGCATTTGCTGGCAGAAGGCGGCAATGTTGCTGCCAGGACCATAGAGGCTGTCGGCAGTTACGGTAAGGGACTGTTGGATTCCCTGGGCGATGACATGATTTTACTGCTTCCGTATTTGAAGGTAAAGACCACAGTAGTTATCGGAAGGGATAATCCTTTTTTGAATAATTATCATCCTGCCAAAAAAGAGCAGAATCTGTTTGAAACTAACTTGCTGCAAAGACTGGTGGAAATGAAAACAATTACCAGTGCAACCAGGCATCTGCTGAGGCATTACGAAAAATGGGGCAGTGGCATGATGGCCCGGTACACCGCTTTTCGCATCGGGGCAGGCGGAACCCTGATCGGCATTGCAGATTTTCCTGTCTTTAACTGGGATGACCTGTTAGGCTATGAAGATCAGAAATACAAACTGCTGACAAACACACAGAATTTTATGGAAGGCAGGCCTGCCAACAATGTACTGCTGACGGGTGCACGGGGAACCGGAAAGTCTACGGGAGTGAAGGCTTTAGCGGCCATGTTTGCCGCTGACGGACTCCGGCTTATCCAAATTGGCCGGGATCAGTTGGAACTGGTGGCGCCAGTGCTGGAAAAGCTGAATGAGATTCGCAGTAAAAAGTTCATTCTGTTTTTTGATGACCTTTCCTTTGACGAAGGGGAGTCCGGTTATAAATACTTGAAATCTGCCATTGACGGAAGCGTTACGGCCCAGCCTGACAATGTGCTGATTTATGCAACCTCAAACCGCCGGCATCTGCTGAAAGAAACATGGAGCGACCGGAATGATGCGCTGGAAGCGGAAGTGTACCGGCAGGACAGCGCCAACGAAAGCATTTCGCTTTCTGACCGCTTCGGTTTGATTCTGCATTATTCCACCCCCAGCCAGGAAGAGTACCTGCAGATCATTGACCACGAACTGCGTAAAGCGGGCGTACATTTATCAAAAGAAGAGCTGCGGCTGGAGGGCGTTCGCTGGGAAATGGAACATTCCGGACGGAACGGGAGAATTGCCAATCAGTTTGTAAAATGGTATTTGGGAAACAACTGATGATTCGTAACGCAAATGTTTAAGGAGATGCTGATTAAATCTATTTAGTCAGTGAATTCCGGGGATTTATAAAATAGTTTTTAAAAACAGAATTTGATTTTATGTTTCACGTGAAACTTTTGGTTTGTGATCCAAACAAAAGGCATTTTTGCAAACGCAATGGAGTAAATAAAATCTTTTGGAGAAAAATGTATGAAAACGATTGCCTGTTTCGGAGATTCATTAATTGAAGGCTTTCCCTTTTCACCGGAGAACAGCTGGATTGCGCAGGTAAAAAAGAATACGGGAATCCGCATGCTGAACTACGGTATCTGCGGCGAATGCTGCGACGATATAAAAGACCGCCTGATCTGGCGTCCGTTGCCAAAAGAGGTAACCAATGTTCTTTTTGAAGGCGGTATGAACGATATCATTCAGGGCTGTCCGCTGACATTTTCCATTGAGCAGATTAAACTGGCGAAACAGTTTTGTGACGAGCAAAACGCAGCTTTTTGTCTGGTGCTGCCCTGGTTGTGCGGCGCGGAGGAATTGAATCATCTGATTGAACGCCTGCGTGACGCAATGAAAAAAGAATTTGAAAACAAATGTTATCTGCTTGACTTTGAACCTATGTTTTTAACGAAAAAACACCGGATGGAGTGGTTCATCTGGGACGGCGTTCATCCCAAAGCGGAAACCTATGAAGCATTGGGGAATTTTGCGTCGCCGTTGTTGGAAAAGTGGATTAAGGAAACGTGAAACGAAAGAAAAGGTAAATCAAAGATCAGGAAGCCGAAAGCATTCCCACGCTGTACAACGAAAATTGTTTATGATAATAAAAAACCACTTGACGAATGACCCAAAAATGTGGATAATAATATAGTACTATCATAGTTGCCACTTTAGCTCAGCTGGCAGAGCATCTCATTCGTAATGAGAGGGTCGTAGGTTCAAATCCTATAAGTGGCTCCAGTAAATATGCGGGTTTCCAGACTTCTGGGAATCCGCTTTTTTGTTGTATAATCGGAATTGGTGACCGTTTTGGTGACCATTCAAAGAAATATGGTAAAAAAAAGAGCAGCATGGTCGTAAGTTTTTTTATGACTATGCTGCTTAAATTTTTTATAAAGTGAAAAACAGTTTTTGGCTATTTAGGGATTATAAAAAGCGGTTTTTCAAAATAACCATTGTGAGCCTGTAAAAACAGTTTGTAGCGTTCAGCTTTTCTCTTATCCAAACGACCATTGGGCTTCTTATTATCAGTAAGGGTTGCCAGACGCTCTGATGGTGAACCGTTTTCGCGCTGTAAGTGTTCTAGGTCGTTTAAGAACGTGGAATTTAGTAAGAAAATGTAATTAGCTTGGAGTTCCAAAGACGGCTGTGTTAGCTGTATTTTGGGTTCGATACCAGCATCTTTTGATAATAACAGGATCATGTTGCCGATAGCCCCCTCAGGGTCAACTCTTTGCATCCGTTCAACTTTGGCGACGTTGGCAGCTGAGACAGACGCCTTTGTATAGGGTTCATCAGATAAGCCCGTAAGCCACTCTAAAGATACACCGAACAATGTTGCAACAGTTATAGCAGTATCTAGGGAAGGATTGCTTCGGCCTGACTCGAACTGATTGATACCAGCACTCGTCTTTATAAAAAGAAGTTCAGCAAGTTCTGTCATTGAAAGGTTGTGAGATTCTCGCAGTTTTTTTAAGTTTTTAGCAAAAGAATTAATAATTTCCATGATTTTAATAAAAAAAACACTTGCACATACTATTAGTATGTGATAAAATAACCATATAAAACGCATACGAATGGTGTGCGATAAAAGCTTATAATATATTATATCATGTTATCTTTGAAAGGAGTAGTAAAAAAATGGAAAAAATCAAGGCTGTATGGTTCACCCCGGCAGAGGTACTGGAAAAAGTTTATAACAATAAGATCAGCATGGGGTTTCTGCTGCACCAGTGCAAGACTGGTCAGATACCGTGCCAGCGGATGGGTTCAGGCAAGCGAGGTCTTATTCTGATTCCAGCTGCGTTTGTGCAGTCCCAGTTAGAAGCGGCGCTGGGCAAAGACAATCCGATGGTGCAGGAGATTATGTATGCGTAGGCGCAATAACGGTGAGGGTTCATACCGTGTGAACAAAAAGAAAAAGCAGTATGAATATTACGAACGCTATATAGATAATGAAGGCATTGTTAAAAGAAAACATATCCGGGCGACATCCAGAGAAGAACTCGATAAAAAGGTCGCGGGATGGAAAAAACAATTGGCGGAAGGGACGCTGAAAGAAGATAAGCGGATTACAGTAGCAGGATGGGCGGATCGCTATCTACTAATTGTCAAAACAACAGTCAAGACTAAAACATATGACCATTATAAGGCAATGATAGAAAATTACATCAAGCCTTCTTTGGGGCAGATACGGCTGGAACGATTGACAACGGAGCGGGTACAGTTATGGATTAACAACCTGGTTGAAAAAAATGAACTGTCCCCAGCTACAGTCGCGTCTTTTCGGAGATGCCTGATCACGATGTTAAATGTTGCGATGAAGTATCGGATATTGACGTACAACGCAGCTTTTTATTCTAAACCACCACGGATGGCTAGAAAACAACCGCCAGTACTGACATTGGACCAGATACGTAATTTGCTTGCGATTGCTGCAAAAGATGATTTTTTGGATGTTGGGTTAGTGGAACCACACCGGAGAGAAGAATTTGATGTATTTCTGCACAGGGTTTACTTCATTGCTCTATTTCTTTCTATTTTTATAGGAACTAGGCGAGGCGAAACTTTTGGTTTGTGCTGGTCTGACTATGACCCGGAGAACAGGCTGCTGAGAATCCGATATTCGCTGTCAAACCATAACGGCGTCAGAACACTGGAAGAAACCAAAACAGCCCATTCTGATAGAACAATCCTTCTTCCCAAGACGGTATGCATACTTTTGGATAGATGGCGCATGGAGCAAGATGCATATGCGCGAACTTGGTCTGGGTACTATAAAAACGATTTGGGTTTGATTTTGCCTAATAGTAGAGGGAACATCATTAGTTACACGAATCATCAGAAACGATGGTGGAATCCGTTAAAAAAAGCAGCAAAGCTGCCGGAAGGGTTTCGCTGGCATAACTTACGAGCAACCAACGCAACGCTTATGGCTGCCGAAAACATAGACATCAAGACGGTTTCTGAACGTCTCGGTCACAGCTCCCCTGAAGTAACCGAAAAATATTACTTGGGCCAGACAGGCAGGCAAATTCAAGCAGCGGACGTACTAGAAAAGATTATTAATAATGTTACGATAGCTGAAGCAGAAATTGTAAATGTTTTAGATGCTGAAAATGAATAACCGCCCTGCAAGTTTGCAGACGCACAGGACGGTTAAAGGTCGGAGCATACTGTAACAGTATGCCCTATAGCATTTGTAGCACATAAAAAATGTGATGTCAAGTGCATTTAGGGGAAAGGAGGACAATGGCTGATGTAAATTTTAAAGCTGATACATCTTTGCATAACAATGCCAAGACGTTGTTTTATCAGTTGAGACAGGCGGGCTGGCGATATCGCTCGGTTGAGATAGACCAGGGTCACGGATATAAAGTCACAAAATTTGGAGCCTATGTAAGAGATATCGAAAATCCATTATTATTAGGAAGAAACAATGAAAAAAATTTCAGCAATGACGCAACTGCTGAAAAAAAGTCCGATGTAATGATGAACAAAGAAAGTAGTAATGATGCGGGTTTTGGTGGTGTCAAACTGGTGGGGGTCGAAATGCCCTATGGGAGACCACAAGGTATCTCTGACCCCCAAGCTAATAAGGCCTTAATAAAAACTTTGGGTGACATTCCCTCGGTTGCTCTTATGCGCGATGGTTTGGGTGACTCGTTAGTCATTGCTATAGACACTGAATACTATTACGGCTCTGACGGTCGGAAAATCTTAACATGGCAGTTTGCGTTTGTGAGCTTTGATAATACAGTTATTCATGAAGTCGTGTTCTATTCTCTTGATGGTCAGCGTTTGACTCTGGGCTTGTCGCTTTCTTGGCTGGTTTATACTTACGGCTTATATTGCTTGCCTTTTTCAGAGCTTGATAACAAAGGCTATTACTACCGGGATACCAGACGGTGGGTTGTTCCGGTCAAAGATGTTGATGGCAAGACTGTAATGAAATCATGCCTGACCTATAAGGAGGCTTTGGAAGTTTGTAATGATGAAGTGTATTTAGGACGCCTGAAGGACGCTGGTTGTCGGCATAAAAAGAACTTGAAAAAAGAAAACGATGTCGGCTATATTAATGATTTTCGTGAGTTTAATCCTTCTGCGTTATCGGTAACTTTACTTTTCCATACTGCGATTGCTGACTTAACCGGTTTTGGGTTCGAGGATTTCGACAAGGATGTACTTTCAAGGGTATCATCCGTTGGCGGCGGATTGGTTTCTTTACAAGGTTTTTATATACATCCCATTACGCCCGAGAGATATTGGACGTTTTACCCTATAGCTATTTCTATTCGTGACAGTATGTGTTTTGCGCCGGCAAAACAGAAAAGTTTGGAAAGCCTGGGAAAAGCTATTGGTGTGCCGAAGCTGACGCTTATGGATGGGTACTCCAAGGACGATATGCTTCGTTACCTGTTAGAACAACCTGCGGCGTTCATGGAATATGCTATTAATGACGCTGTCGTGACTTTGTTGTATGCTTCCAGTATGTGGGGGTATCTGACGGAGATGCCGGTAACGTTATCCAGCGCCGCCGTTCGAGCTGCTGTCCCAGTGATCAAGCGATATTTTGGCCTGAAAGAAAATGATAAGAAAGGATTTAACTTTATGTTTAAGGGGCTGAAAACTGTTAAGAAGGGTATTATCCCTAGGCACGATAGGCCTGGTTACTTGGAAGATACCGCTATGGTGCCTGTGAGTGACGACGCAAAGCAAATACAGTCTTATGCTAAAGATGCTTTTAAGGGTGGGTATAATGGTTGCTTAGATGTCGGATGGTATGAAGGTTTGACATATGACTATGACCTGAGAAATGCGTATCCTACCAGCATGGCGTTGACCATGGATATTGATTGGTCTTCTGAAAAGGTGATTGCGCGGGAATGGCGTAATGAACGGATGTTGTTGGAGGATTTCAAGAGTCCCTACGATCCTATATTTGGATATTTTCGTTTCAAGTTTCCTGAAAACGTGAAATATCCGTGTATCGCTGTTGGTGTTGAAGGAAGTTTGCTTTATCCCCGGACTTTTGAGAAAGGTGATGCTGAGATGGACGGGGTTTACGCTGCCGGGCCTGAGATTTACCTGGCTCTTTGTCTGGGTGCCGAGGTGACCGCCGTTCGTGCGGTCAAAGGCAAGTATCGTGTTAATCCTGATGGGTATACGGTATCTCGTTCGCTGCGTGCTGCTGTAAAAAACCTGATTAATGACCGCAACCTTGCTAAAGAAGTGTTTGGGGAAGGGTCTCTCGCTGAAACGTTGCTAAAGACTGCTGTCAACAGTTTGTACGGGAAGACCGCGCAAGACATCATTGAAAAAGATACTTGGGATGCTTTCAGACAAATGATGGTCAACATTGGGTGCTCGCAGCTCACGTCGCCTACTCACGCTTCTATTATAACGGCTGGGGTTCGCGCAATCCTTCTTGCTGCAATGAATGAACTGGATTCATTGGGGTACCGCGTATACAGCGTCACAACGGACGGTTTCATATCTAACGCTCCGCCTGAAGTGATTCAACGTTTGTCATTGTTCGGTTTTCGTGTTTTATTCGAAGAGGCCCGGGAAGCTCTTGTGGGTGACCCGACTATTTGGCAACTGAAGCATGCTCAGACCAGCCTGCTTAATTTTTCAACACGAGGTAATGTTGCACTGAACACCGAAGAAAACTCTGTTGTTGTTAACGGGAAAGGTTACGCAGGTGTCTGTGCGCACAACAGCTTTGTTACTGGTTACGAGCTTGATAGCTATGAAGATCGGCTTTCTTTAACGAAAACTGTGCTTTCTCGGACAAAGAAGTGTACCTGTGTTAATAAGTCTTTTACTCGTTTTAAAGAAGTATCAAAGCCTCGGTCTCAAAGAAAAGACTTCTTGGTGTCTCAAGATAGCCGGGATAAATCCATGGATTTCGATGTGAAGCGCAAACCGCTAAAAGAAACGATGGAAACGGTTAATCCTGTTATAGATGGGGAAACTTATGCAATTGTAAATTTTGAGACGGCTGCTTTTGAAACTGTTGATGAATATCTGGCTTATCGGAAAGTTGCCCAGGCATGTGCCCGGTCTGGGTGTCTCCGGACAATGGGTGATTGGGAAAAATTTTTTCTTAAATTGGATAATATGGGCAATCCTGATAGTGAAAACAGGTATTCTTGCTGTCCTCGTGTAACTGATATGGAATGGAGTAAAATCATGACTTTGATTCTGGGATATCGGTTGGGGTACTGGGATATTCCGTACCTGTCTGAAGACATTAAGCTGGACGAGAAAATAAAATATATTAATTCTTTAAATAAGTCTTCAAAAAAATTCACAAAAAATAATTGGAAAAATTGCCGAAGGGAAAACCGTAAAGGTCAGATGCTTGATAATAAATATATTAAAGATTTATTGTTAGCTTGTGGTGCAAAAATTTTTGGTGATAAGGTTTCATAATAAGGTGGTTGCTTCCGGAAAGTAATGCCCTTGTCATATAATATTATTTTGGGAGGTATAATTATGAAGGATAGTCTGAAAGAACGGTTGAAAAGTATAATTTTAGGTGAATCAAATTTAACGTTTGATGAACAAGATTTCATCAAAAAACGTGATTATAGCGCCAAAATAATTAAGTCTTTAGATGATTATTTGAATGTAAAACATTCGGATAATGGTACAGAAGCTTTGATTCGTGATGCTAAGCAGAAATTAGATGATTTAATTTCGGAATATGAAAATGAAAACTTGAGTTGTGGAAATGGTTTGAGCAGGATTCAAGTTTTTCGTCCAACCGACAGTCTTGTATACACGATTGGAGATATGTTGCGACGTGAATTTTATTATAAAATCAATGCTGATGAATATCAAAATTGCATCCGTCGTTTGAATGACCGGATTGCTGTAGCCAAAAAAAATATTGAAATAGAAAAAACTGATCCGTCGAAGAAAGATAAGCGTATTTGGAGCCCGAGGACAAGTTTAAAAATGTATAAAAAGATGTTGGAATATTATAGCAATCTGATTAATAAACTTGAGAATGAGAATTGATATCGGGGTGGTGGTATGATAATACAAGATTCTCGTTTGTTACAGCTGCAGGAATTATCCCGGCTTGTATGTCGTCGTATTACTGAATAAGTGTGTGTAAAGAAAGGAGTAAAATACATGAATAATAATAAAAAATTTGAACGTGTGCCATATAAAAAACGTGATTATAGGCCTAATAGCGAACAGTTCCGTGCTATATTAAAAAATTTGTCCTTAAATTTATCAAAATGGGAAAATGGACATGAATATGATTATTTTGAAGATTTGAGGGATGATGTCTGTGGTTTAAATGCATTAATTGAAAGCATGGAATCAGAATCTATATATTAATATAAAATAGAGGGTAGATCGGCAGGTCTGCCTCTATTTTTTTAGTGCGCCCGGCATGGGCGCTGTCTTAAGGATGGTACGGTGAAAACAGAAAACAGCAGTAATGCTGGCTGTCTGCTGAGAGATAACGTGGAACGGGAAGGGTACGCAGGAGCGTTGAGTACCATGACTCAGGAAGCCGAAGAAATGGAAGGCGCGTTGCTTGTCCGCATACTGGACAGGGACAACCTGAACCGGGCGTACAAGCGTGTAAAAGCCAACAAGGGGGCTCCCGGCATAGACGGGAGGAGTATAGAAAACACCTTTGTATGGCAAAAGGAACATGGGAAAGAAATGGTTGAGCAGATACGGGAGGGAAACTATAAGCCCGGCCCGATACGCCGAAAGGAGATACCCAAGCCGGACGGGGGCGTGCGAAAGCTTGGCATACCCACGGTAACGGACAGGATAATCCAGCAGACGATAGCCCGGCAGGGCTGAAGAGTGGCTGAACGGAATAAAAGAAAGACTGAAAAAGCTGAAAGAACAGTATCCGGCCTTCCGGGAACGGATTGACCAAGGCCTGCTGCCAGGCGCAGATACCCTGAAAGACACAGACCTGCTGGCAGCCTTAGCGGCGAAATGCATGGAAGAAAACATAGCGTTTGTTTCAGGGAAGGGGCATCACAAACCGAAATGGCAGAAAGCATTCGAACAGTGCGAGGGGTTCTGCGCAAACAAAAGGTACAACGAACTGCAGCAAGAAAACCTGGAACGGTTCCTGAGCGGAGACGGGATTCGGTTACGGGTAAACCGTTCGATTCAGGTAGAAGGAGCCTTCGGGCAGATAAAAGAAGACTATAGCTACAAACGGTTTCTTCGCCGGGGAAAAGAAGCAGTTTACAAAGAATTGCTGTTTCTGGCGTTTGGGTTTGACATCCGAAAGCTGCACAACCCTATACATGGCGACCGGTTGACAAAACGTTTTTTACAAGAAACAGATAAAGAAAAAGTTTGCTGAGAATATTGGTTGCCGGAAAAGCCCGAAAAAGCAAAGGACGTATTAAAGTGCGCCCAAAAACAGATAGCGGGGTTACAGGCTATTTTTAATGATAGTCCGTAACCCCGCATTGTTGCGCAATGGATAAGGGCTGAACAAAATGCCGGTGTAAAAACTTCATTTTGTTACAGCCCCTTTTCTTTTATTGGCAAAAAAAACGACTTCGTAAAATCGCCTGTACGGGCGTTTTAGGGGTGGGGGATAGGTAAGATACCCCCGTGAAATTAAACCCTGCTATTTCCTTTATTATTGGCTTTTCTACGGGTAACAAATGTATCAACGGTCTGTGTCTTTGCGGTCTGCTTTCCGGATGCAGGGTCGTTCGGGTCGGCCGGCTTCCTTTTCCAGTATGCCTGTGCATCAGCTGCGGCTTTATCGTAATCGTCAATAATCTGTTTATCAACATTCAGGTTAAGGGTTATGATTTTCTTTTTCAGCAGATCCGCACGCATGGAAGCAAACTCAGCTTTTGCTTCACGATTGCATATATCCCGATTGGGTTCGCTGGCAAATGCAGGATATTGTTCATCCGGATATTTTTCTTCTAATTGCTGTTTTGCTTTTACATATTGTGCATAGTAGTGGTCGCTTACCGTACGGTTGGGGTCGTATGTGTAAATAGACCATGCGCTTTTCTTTTTTGCGTCTTCGTCTTCTTTATCGTATTGCTTTTCCCATAAGTCTTTATAAAAGTCAATATTGCTTTTCATTTCCTGATACTGCTGATACTGCTGGTATTTGTCCATGCGTTCGTTGTAAATGGTTTCTCCGTAGGATGCGGACGCAGCAGAACGCATTATATCCAGTTTTTCTGTGCGGATAACGGACAAGCGGTCGTACTCTTCCCGTTTCCATTCTTCGGCAGCTTTCCGTTCCTGCTCCGTGTTGTAGTTCGTGGCAGCAGTGATAATATTGCCTATACGGTTCATAGATTCCTGAATCTGTATTAAATTCTGTTGCTGGTTCGTAACTGACAGGAAAGCGAGGGTGTCCATTTCATTTAGTTTATCCAGGAAATCTTGCTGATCTTTTTGCGGTACGTATTCCGGCAATGGGTTATAAAATATTCTTTTTTCTTCATTCGTTAGTTGCAGCATCCGCTCGGGTAACGTGTTCCAGAGGGTTAGCGGTTCAGCGGTTGGCGGGGGAAGATGATTTTCTGTTTGTGCGTCTTTGTTATATTGGGCATTGTTTTCGGCGGTGATCCTGACAGCATTATCTGTTACGGTTTGGTTGTTTCGGATACGCGATTTAATATCGGGAACAGAGCCACCGTTTATTATGCTTTTTAATGCAAATTCAGATGTTACCGGAGCAATATATTTTTTAGGGTTCTGATCTTCAGGTTTAATGATATTTTTTAATCTTAGATATTTCTCATACAGGAAAGCAGCTTCTTTCCCGACAACTTTGTTAATGTAGTTTCGGGTTAACCATCCACGGTATTTGCGCCAGCGTTTACGGGATGCAGCTTGTATCCGTTCAGAAGATAAACTTTTCCGGAAAATCTCATCTGCAGCATTGCGATAACGCTCCATGTGTTGCCCGTTCATAGCGAGATAGTTAATTATCAGTGTTTCCCTATCGGTCGGGTTATCCTGTTGGTTAAATTTATTAATCTTGTCATTAATTGCAGAAATACCGTTATTCATAGTAGTGATGATGGGGGCGGTATTCTGCTTGCCCAGGTCGATAGCTTTATTAAATTCTGATACAGAATCTTTTACAAAAATTTCTTCCGGCTGTAATTCATTCTCGATATAATCTGTGATGGCTGTGTCAACTTCGGATTGCAGATTCTCCTTTTCTTTTATGGATCTGGCTTTTTCCGCAGCGATTGCATTGCAGTTTTCGTTTGCCTTTCCTTCTTCCAGTTCTGCGGCTGTAAGCATCCTCTCCGCTGCATCCAGTTCCGCATACTTAGAATCGAATGTGGTTTTAAAAAACTCATATCGGCGGTTAAGCATCATTTTTTCCTGATAGCTTTCACCCTGTTTTTCCATGTCATGCTTTCCGATGTGCTGGGCTTTAATACCGGCTTTCTTTAATTCCTCAGTTGTACGGGAATCGTTTCTTTTCACTTGGTCATTAATATTATGCTTTGCCAGCACCATGTTTTGTATGCGGTCGATTTCATCGTGCATCCATTTTAAATCAGACTTTCCCAGGGCATTAATATCCTTGTCTTTCCATTGTAATCTACCGTTCTTATCTTTGCGCTGGTTTACACAGTATTCAAGCCCTGTTTTCGGGTTGATGGCGTATATAGGGTCTTTATTATCAACGGTACATGGTTTCCGGATATCATTTCCTTTTTCGTCTTTATAGATTTTATCATAAATTAAATTGCCTTTCCGGTCGATATAGTAGGACGTAGATTTACCGCCCCACTTACCATTATCAAATGCACGCTCTGGAACAGCTATATGTACATGGTTATTGCCTGGTTTCGTTTTTTTAGCTGGCTTTTTGTGGATTGAATAATCTACAGGCCGATGAAGGTACTGCGAAAATGAAAGCGAGATTTCTCTTGCAGTTTCTTGTAATTGTTCATCTGTCATATTATTAGGTAACGCTATTTCCGTTTTCCAATAAATACGTTCTGAATCCTTTTTATTTAGACGGTACAAATCATTGTACATCATATTTCTGCGTTCTGCCGATGAAATAGAACTATTGCCATAAATGCATGATTCATCAGCAGAAACTATATCGGAATCAATAATTTGTGTACCGTCGTAATGCTGACGGTTATGTGTGCGGCCTGTGAATTCATCAGTTAATTCTTCGCCACAGTTATAGGATATGTCAGACATAGGAGAGCGGCGGAAGCCTTTTTCCGTCTGACATGTCATATGTTTAATATCACCCATATAATGTATAGCCATAATGTGTACACCTCGTATGAAATACCATAGAAAAACCAACGGTTTTTCATGGTATGAAAATTATGCGTCAGCCGTGGTTTTTTGGTTTTCCCCGCTGAAAGCGGGGCGCGTCGAAGGGACATCTCAACGAAGTTGAGGTGTCCCGTAGATGCGCTAACCTAATCTTTGATTAGGTTAGTCTTTATCCTACGACATCATTGTAACAGAAAATTAGAAACCCCCGACCAGTTTTTTACATTTTACAAGTTGCTGATATTGTAATTTTAATGAATAAATAAAAGTGGTCGGGGGTTTTATAAACAATGATATAATTAATTCAGAATAGGCGTTTGCCAGTAAAAACTTTAAAGAAAGTGAGGAACCATCGATGAATGAAGAAAAAACTAAGATTGTTGCTAATGAAGAAAATGAAAAATCCAAGCTGGATATAGCAATGGATCGATTTAGGCGGTTGGAGGCTAAGAAACAGAAAGTTAAGGATCTGGAGAAGAAGGAAGCAGAAAAAGAAGCTGAAAGAAAAGCTGCTGCTGCTGCAAAGAAAAAAGCAAAAAAAGAGTTAGCTGATGCGGAGAAAGAATTAAAAGCAGTTCGTGACTTTGCCGAAATTAAGAAAGAGCCTGATAATCTTCGTAGGCAAACTGCTATTAAAGGTTTCTTTGAAATTATGAATAAGTTTAACGCGATAGATGAAAACGGAAAGAGTACTCATGACTTTAGTGATGCGTATAATTTTATAGGTGATTCTGCGTGGCTGTATGACGAAATGAAAAAGTGTATGACGTTTAATCGGGAACTTTGCCGGATTACGATTGATGGAAAAAAGTTGCGTGAAGTGGTATTTGCTAAAAAGAAAGAATATGAAAAAAAGATTGAGAACTTTAAAACCCAGTTGGAAGAAAAATTTGAAGAGCTGAAAAAGCTTGAGGAGGAGGAAGAAGCAAAAAAGAAAGTTGCTGAAGATGAAAAACAGGAAAATCCTGATTCTAAACCTGAATCGTCTCCGGTAGATGTTTCGGATTCCGATAAAAACGGATAATTACCAAAAAAAAGAAATCCTGCTACGGGGGAAACTTCTCTTGAAGCAGGATTTTTCATTTTGTTCGCTTTTCTTTTTGACCTCGATGGTAACATTCGGGCCTGGGTCATCACCTGGGAGGACGGGCGCGTGGACGAGATTGACCGGTTGCTGGAACGTGAGGCATTCAGCATCTCTAAAAGTAGGGGGGTAGGGATGCGATACATCTGCTAGATTCACGGTAAGGTGGTTAACCTGTTTAATAAAGGGGGGGCTTTGGTTTATAGGAAAATAAAAAGCATGGTTTTTTTTATTCGTTGTTAAACTTGCTCTTTTTTTAGGCGGCCTTATTGGGTATAATAAATGGCTATGTCACAACAAACAGTTGATAAATAGCCATTTTTATAGGGGAGTATCAGAACTCCCCTACAAACTGTTATTTGCAGTTATCTATACTCATTTGGAATTTCGATATGAAGTGTCTCACACAATAACTTCACATCATGTGCATCATTTTCATCAAACTCGTATCCCAGATGGAACATTACTTGACTATATGGTTCAATACAGGAAACCTCTATTTCCTCAATTCTTCCTTTACCCGAAAAAGTTTCTACCGGAAAACAATCCCCATCATAAAGAATTTCACCTTCGTCCGTATATTCAAAACAATGCAAATCAATAATTCTGTTTTTCAAATCTTCCCATACAGTATGGTTCAATGTTGTATATTCCATCTTAATCTCATAAAAGCCATTAGCTTTCATTATTTCTATAAAGTTCTGATAATCGTTCTTTTCTACAAAAATGTCAATATCATTATGGGCTCTTGACTGATATCCAAGAAGAGCATCTACACCCCAGCCACCATCAAGAAAGACTTTAATCTCCGCATCTATTGCAAATTGAAGAATCTGTTTTACATCTGTTATATTGACCATCTTATCATCTCCACAAATTCTAATTAGGCGACCAGAGGAACTGCTGGTCTGTTTGATAAATCTCTGCATTTAGCAGTTTTCAATGTTGCCAAAACGAAAGTTAAGAAGATGTTCCTTTTCTCCATGTCGCTTTCTTTGGCGTAATTTACAAGGTTATTCCACACAAGATAGTTGTTCAGATACTTGGTAGAAACACCGTTAAAGCCACGCATAAACCTCTTTAGCTGGCTATGGTAGCTATTGATATGTTGGATATTATAAATGCCTTTCTTGGCTTTGCCAGTCTTTAACTGCACAAGGTCAATGCCATTGGCATTTGTAAATCTCACATAGGAGTTCATCTTGTCCGTAACAAGAGTGGAATTGGTCTTAATCCTACCATCATAAATATGATGTAAATCTCTTGTAGAAACTCTACCAGTATTCGTAATCTTGGAGATAGACAAGCCATTCCTATTAACCGCACAAGGAACACATACCTTTTCTTGGGACAAGCCTCTGATATGTGTAGAATGACCACGCTTATGAGCCTTGCGTGGCATAGCAAATGTCTTACTCTTGCTATGATTGCCCTTGTACGAGATGGCGAAAAAAGTTTCGTCAGCCTCAATAATACCGTCAAGGGTAACATCGTCTGCCATATTCTGAAGTGCATCCAAAATCTTGTGTCTCCAAAGGAATGCGGTGTTTCTGTGAATCCCACAAGCAACAGCAGTCTTACGAATGGATAAGCCATTCATCATACAATCAATGTACTGCTCCCACACGGACAAGTCTTTTCTTGTACCAGACACAATGGAGTTCGTAGCAATCACGAAGGACTTGCCACAATCCTTACATACATATCGCTGTGTGCCATCTTTACGATGACCATTGCGAACCACATGGATACAGCCACAAAGAGGGCATACACGACCATTTGCAAAGCGTTCCTTTGCTACGAAATCTTCAATATTCAAAGACTTTACAAAGGCAGGACTTAAAAGCATTGTTTTAAGGCTTTCCTGCTCTGCGACAGTCAACTTACCGATAATATCTAATGCGTCTTTGATAGTAGGCATATCCAATTACCTCCTTCGGTGGTACTGTTTCTTACTATTATTATACGCTATTTCTCGTCAAAAACCAACCATTTGTTGTGACAGAGCCTAATAAATTATAAAAGATTATTATTTGTACCGTAGAACAACGGTAGCAGATTGGAGTGTACAATGAAGATTATTTCGCTATTCAGCGGAGCCGGTGGCCTTGACCTCGGCTTGATTCATGTTGGTCATGAGGTTATATGGGCGAATGATATTGATAAAGATGCAGTTGCTTCTTATGCCGAGAACATAGGGGGACATATCATTTGCGAAGATATAAAGAATATAGATATATCGACGCTTCCTGATGCAGATGTAGTTGTTGGTGGATTCCCTTGCCAGGGATTTTCACAAGCAAACATGTTACGCACGTTGGATGATGACCGGAACCAGCTATATAGGTTCTTTTATGCAACGATAAAGGAAAAGCAACCGAAGTTTTTTATCGCGGAGAATGTGAAAGGAATACTTAGTTTAAGCTAAATTTCAGTTTTACTCCGCATAGATTAGTATGATATAATTAAAAAAATATTTCCAACAGTGTCAATTTTGTTGAACCTGTTTTGTATATATAATAAAAGGCATTTAAATTTTATTTATAAGGGGGATTTTATTATGCCGATTAACGAAAACGAATTAACAAAAGAAATGGTTGCGAAGGCTATGAAGTGCGAAACTGCAGATGACCTGATTGCGTTGGCCAAAGCAGAAGGCATTGACCTGACAAAAGAAGAAGCAGAAGCGTATCTGGCTGAAATGAATGATGTGGAGCTGGACGATACGGCCTTACAACAGGTGGCCGGAGGCACTTCTTCAGTAGCTGATGCATCGCAAGAGCGAATACTGTCTTTCCATTGTGGAGTTCAATCATTGACTTGATTCCCAGTTCATACAGTTTTACGAATTCATTGGTTTTAGTAGTCCAGGGCAGTGCCACGGCCGTTGCCCCAGCCGTTAAAAGGACTATAGTATGGTAAATCTCAATTTTGCACAGTAACCTATTCGACAGTCGTGGAAGTTTAACGAACTTTCGCGGCTGTTTTTTTGTAAGGAAAATTGCAGTTTTGCTCAGTAAAGATTAGTATGATATAATTAAAAAAATATTTCCATCAATGTCAATTTTGCTGAACCTGTTTTGTATATATAAATAAATGGCAAAATTAATTATTTTAAGGAGGATTCTACTATGCCAATCAACAAAAACAAACTTACAAAAGAAATGCTTGCTAAAGCTATGCAGTGTGAAACCGCCGATGAATTGATTGCGTTAGCAAAAACTGGCGGATATGAACTAACCAAAGAAGAAGCCGAGGCGTATCTGGCGGAGATGTCCGATGTAGAGCTTGACGAGAAGGCGGTCAAAAAAGTGGCGGGCGCTGGTACGTGCTATACTGCTTATTAAAGGAATACAGGGCACTGGTGCTCAAAAAAGCGGAGGTATTTTAAAATGGCAAAAATCAACATGAACGAACTGACGAAAGAGCAGATTCAAAAGGCGATGGCCTGCGAAACCGCCGAGGAGCTGATGGCGGTGGCGAAAACCGAGGGTTACGAGCTGACAAAGGACGAGGCTGAGGCGTACTTGGCGGAGATGTCTGATTTTGAGCTGGACAGCGAAGCATTAACTAAAGTTGCCGGCGGCGGTTGTTATACGGAATGTAATAGTGAGCATTACCACTGCAAAAAACGGCAGTAAATACCGTTTGGAGGTCAGGGTTGTTATACGGTATGTAATGGTGAGCGTTATCATAGGCGTTGATAACGCAGTCTGTCGTAATAATGTTTATTTTTGATTTGCGGAGGTATGTCATCTAATGGCAAAGGTCAATATTAATGAACTGACGAGAGAACAGTTTGAAAAGGCAATGTCTTGCGAAACTGCCAGTGAGCTGGTAGCATTGGCGAAAGCTGATGGCTTCGAAATGACGGAAGAAGAAGCAGAAACGTACATGGCAGAACTGGAAGATTTTGAATTGGATGTTGAAACATTGAAGCAGGTAGCCGGCGGGAGTCGTATTCCTGTAAAAGGTGGCAATTATCTATATGGCAAATGGTAAAATATCAATGTCATTAAGTTAAATTAAACCCCAATTTATATCGGTAAATGTCTAAATTGAAAGTCCTCTGCTCATCAAAAAGCAGAGGACTTTTTTGATTTAAACTTCTTAACTTAATGACATTGAAATATTTATAGAAATAAAAAGTGGTCGGGGGTACAGCGATCCGTTGTATAATATCATTAATGAGACGGCTACGCCGCTCATTATGGGGTGAGGGCGGGCCTTCCTTTTTTGGTTGGTCCGTCTTTTTTATTGACAAGTATTAAGCCGATTTTATAAAATATTATCCGAATGTTGGTGACAAAAATGGTGACCAATATTCAAATTATTAACAACTTACCATAATCTTAAAACAATACAATAAAGTTAAAAACCGATAACCATGCGGTTTATAAGTCTTAAAACGTTTGTATAGTTTTCACAACATTACCAGTCTGAAATTCGTAATGAGAGGGTCGTAGGTTCAAATCCTATAAGTGGCTCCAAAGAAAACAAGCGGTTCCCGAGAAATTGGGAGCCGCTTTTATCATGCCTTTTTTCTTTTAAAATGACTTATCAATGACCTGTCTGAAAGCGTCATTGCTTTTTTTTATTAATAGTACTTATCTATCCCTTTTTTGTCTTCATCCAGCAGCTGTTTGTAAATTTTGCGGTAATACTCCGACTGGGGACGGGTAAACTCATGATGAGGTCCCATACGCATGTCCCATTTTACCCAGGACCAGGGCTTGCCGTAGGAAAGGGAAATGGATACAGATGCGGCGTCCAGGGCGATTAAATCGGTTTCCCGGAAAGGTTCCCAGGTATCGATCTTGTATTCCCGGCCCAGGGCTTCCATATTATCCATCATCTGCGCGGGTATGATACGGTTCTGTGTTTTTTCCGGTGAGTTGTACCAGGCTTTGAACCGACTCTCGAACAGTGCTTCTGTTTTGCTCTTGCGGCTCAGGTCAATAAAATGATGTCCGCCGCTGGAACTGCCGGCGCTGCTGTAGTGGCACTGCAAAAGCTGCCCCAACATTACCGTTCCGTCATAGAGCTTTTGTCCGTTGTCTTTGGCCAGCTGTTCCATAAACGCTGCCAGCTTTTCATCGGGAACCTCTTTACGGAAGGGACTGTCTTTGCCGGCCCGGTTCAGTGTGATATGTTTCCCGTTCTTGTATTCCACATAAAGCAGCCGGAGCTGTTTCACTTCAGCGGGGTCCGTTGTGGCGGCAGCAATATTGATTCCGCCCTTCTGCAACAGCTTGTCAAGATCTGCCAGTGCTTTTTCATTGACAGTAAAGCTGCAGCCCCGTGGAAAGATGCGTTCATTTTTCTTTGGCGCCTCTGCGCCCGGCTTCATGCCTGTAAAACCGGAAGAGGAGGGTGGAGGATTAAATCTTGATTTTATGGTGCGCATGGTGCAGAGGATTTTATCCCCGTCCCGTTCCATGATAAACTCATAGCAATAGTTATTATGCAAAAACGAAATCTCGCTTTTTTGTATCTCGCTGGGAGTAAAGGATATATCCGGTTTCTGTTCCGGTTTTTGCGCCGGTTTATCTTCTGCCCCGGTACATCCCTGCAGGCCAAACAGACTGCAGAACAGCAAAAAGAGTCCGAATTTCCAGAATCGCATGATGACACCTCCCGGTTTGCGTTTTCTTATTAACATATTTCCAACTAAAACTACAAATTCTGCTCATCATTTGATGATAGCGAAGTTACATTCGCCTTACACGTTTATTGTATCAAAAAGAAATAGTAAAGGAAAGATTTGTTTCAATTATCTTTGTTGCTGTTATGCGAGTTGCCTTTTTGCCGTGATAGTATGTTATAATAATATATAACATAATGGTAACAAGGTGCATAGTATGAAAAACGCTGAAATAGGCGCTTTCAGGGCAGTCACAAAAAGCACCGGTCAGCGTACAGACGAATGATAGCAGTGTTTCTTAAATTTAAATCAGTTGCAGGAGGGGAAGTACGAGCATGAAAATTAAGACAGTCGCCATTCTTGGCGCGGGAGCGATTGGCTCCTATTTTATCTATGGTTTTTCCGCCGCGCCGGATATCGATTTTTGCCTGATTGCCAAAGGGGAGCGGAAAGAACGGCTGGAAAAGGAAGGGCTCTGCATCAATGACAAAATTTATAAACCGAAAGTAAAAACACCGGAGGAGGCAAAGGGTGTAGACCTGTTGCTGGTGTCCACAAAGTATAACGGATTGCACGATGCCTTGGAAGACATTCGTACGGTGGTGGCGCCCCATACCACAGTGCTCAGCCTGCTGAACGGCATTGACAGTGAAGAGATGATCGGGACGGTAATTGATCCGGCACGGATAGCCTACAGCCTGATGCGTATTAACTCGGAACGGAAGGGTAACAGTGTAACGTTTAATGCAGAGAAAACGCCGGGTCTGTTTGTGGGGGAAAAGGATTCCCGGGAAGAGTCGGAACGGCTGCTGGCCATCCGTGAGCTGCTTGCCAAAACGCCGCTTCGTTACCATTTCTGTGAAGATATCATTTCGGAACAGTGGCTGAAATTTACCTTAAATATTGCCTATAATTTGCCCCAGGCGGTGCTGGGCACGGGATACGCTTCCTATTTTGACAGCGAGCATGTGGGCTTTATCCGGGACCGGCTGGAAGCGGAGGCCCGCAAGGTGGCGGCAGCCTACGGCATTTCCTACGGCCCGCTGGAAAATACCCGTCCCCGCTGGCTGGAAAGGGCGCGCTTCTCCACATTGCAGGATCTGGAAGCCAAACGTCATACGGAAATCGACATGTTCTGCAAAGTACTGATGGAAAAAGCGGCCGCAAAAGGGCTGGAGGTTCCCTTTGCGGAATACACATATCATGCGATTAAGGCACTGGAAGAAAAGAACGACGGGAAGTTTGATTATCAATAAACTGAACTGTCGCCTGATTAAGATACTAAAGAGTGGGAAAGGAATCGTTTTCCTGCAAACAAAAATCCGCCAAAGAGTTTGTAAAGACGCTTTGGCGGATTAACTATTTCCCGGGAAATAGCACGTTTTTCAATATTTTATTTATCTTCTTCCACTTCTTTCTTCCATCTTGCGGCTTTCATTTCGCCGGCTGCGTAATCGTCTACCATGGCATTTACGGCCCGGAAGTTGGCCTTTACGCCGGTTTTGGTATTTTTGTATTTTACGGCATTTTCTTTTTTGATGCCGATGTTCTGCGCAGCTGCGGCTGCGTCGATGTTGGCGCCTAAGAAGACAAATTCAAAATTCTTTTTCTGCAGTTCGGAAATCAGCGCTTTTACTTTAGCGTAGGTCCATTCTTTGGAGGCGTTTTCCTTGCCGTCCGTGGTGATGACCACCAGCACTTTGTTGCCTTTGGCATCGATGTCCGGCAGGGTCTTCAGCTGGGACAGTGTGTTGCCTACAGCGTCCAGCAGGGCTGTGGTGCCCTGGGGGGTATATTCTTTTTCTGTGATGTTTTTCACCTTGTTCAGGTCGGTGCGTTCATAAATGGTGGAAACCGCGTTGTTAAACATGACTGCGGTAACCTTCACCGGCAGATTGCTTTCCCGTTGTTTGTCCAGCATGGAGTTGAAGCCGCCGATGGTGTCTTTTTCCAGGCCGTACATGGAACCGGATTTGTCCAAAATCAGCACCAGGTCCATGGAAGTGGCCTTTTCAGCCTTTTTCTTCTGTTCGGCAGATACTTCGGTTTCCGTGGTTTCGGCGGCATAAATCTTGGTACCTTCGGGAATGCCTCCCTTGACCGGGGGCGTTTTCGAAGAAGAAGCAGCAAAAGCTGTCATGAAACAGGCGATGGACAGAAGAACAGCACACATGATGGCTATTTTTTTCGTTTTTTTCATAATTAATTCCTCCTGTGAAGTAACTGGCTGATTTATAAAACTTCAGATAAAATGGAAGCAGATTACGCTGTCATCAGGGCATGCCTTTCATGACGCAGCTGCTTTTCCTATTTCCCAATTACAACTATTATAAACCCATAATTTGTCAAATTTATGTTTTTCGCAATTTATGTTTTTGAATCCGGCTTGTGAAATGTTTTGAAAATCTTTCAATAATTCCCGAAAAGGGTGGCACTATTATTTTTTCTCCGGTTCTTTCCGTTTGGGTTTCAGTTTGCTCAGGCCTTCGTTGCCGATGATGATCAGGTCGTCTTCTTGCATGGCGTATATCTGGTTGGGGCTGTTTGTTTTGTGTATTTTTTGTCCGACACACCAGCGCTCCAGTACGGGATGCCACCCGTATTCGTTGTAGGCGGCGTCGTGGAATTTTCGGTTGCGTGCCGCGATGGCGGTTACGTTATCGGCCGGGGCCAGGCTGTCCATAAAGACAAAGAATTTAACTTTGCGGTTGTTGGTTGTGACAAATTCAAACGCCTTTCCGTTTTGTTTAATCTGCATGTCGCGTGCTATGTCGAAACGGCTTTCCTGTTCTTTATAAGAACTGTCTTTCTGTTTTTCCCGCACAAGGGTACGGGCAGGGTAGTGGATGGTAAAGGGTGCTTTGCCTTTGTAGTCCTGCCACTGTTTGTGTTCAAGTTTGTCGCTTCCGTAGATTGTCAGGGATTCAACGGCCAGGGAGTCGTACCCGTTCATCGGCCACCGGGGGTTCTCGCCCCAGGCAGCGCGGCTGGCCGCTTCCACGTCTTTTTGCAGCTCATCCGGGAAACGCTGCAGATCCAGGCGTACGCGGCTGCCGAATTGTTCCGCCGCCGTCTCCATCACCGCCCGGCGCAAGGGAGACCCGGTGTAGATAAAATGCAGGGAGACGGAATAATTTTTGTTTTTAAAAGAGTCTTTGGCAAAGGCGTCCATGTCCTTAATCGTAACGGGAAGCACGCCACTGAGTTCGCTGTCTTCGTTGCTGCCCCCGATTGGCGGCTTTTTGCCGTGCATATCCACCCGGGACGAGATGTGAACCACCGGTTTTACCGCGGTCCATTGCAGCCCCAGCATGTCGTTGACCAGAGCGGCTGTTTTTGCCGCGTATAAATCAGCCCGTTCGGAGGTATAGATGTCTCCTGTTTTTGTGTTGACGGCGAACTTCAGCTTTTTGCTGCCGGACTGGTATTCGCCGCTTACAAATTCCGTCAGTTGCATCTGGTGGTTCTCGCCCAGATACTTCTCGCTGGAAACCTCTTTGATTTTTGCGTTGGGATCCGTTTTGGCTAGGTATTCTTTAAAGATTTTTATGGCGCTGTCGTACTGTTTGTTCTGTTCGGAGGAAGTGAAGTCATCCAGATAACATCCGGAAAAGGACAGGCAGAAAAGGATTGCCAGGCAGAAGGTCAGCAGTCGTTTCATAGGACGGTTTCTCTCCTTTCTCTGGGATCGTTGTCTTGTGCGGGAAATACTGATTCCATGGGCTGTCGGTTTTCAGTAAAAGAAGCCGGATGGAGCAGCGTCTCCTTAATTTTTTGGACAAAGAAATTTGCGGATAGATCGTATTTATATTATAAGATATCTGTGTTAAAATAGCTATAATAAATTATCAGCGGTTATTGTGTGATTGCTTTTGAGAGAATTACCGGAAGCGCTATAAGGAACCCGGATTTTTGGAACAGCGATTCTGTTATTATGTTATCTTAGGAGGTGCTGTATCTTGAAAAAAATAATCATCACTCTTATTACTACGTTCCTGATGCTAAGTGCTGCGTTACCCTGTTTTGCGGAATCGCCGGCGGCGGGAGTACTTCCTTCCATAAAAATGGAACAGCAGAAAAAGGAGTATCGGACACCGCAGGGACAGGTCTGTATCGTCACCGATTACACCCGCCTGGTCGTGGAGAATGCGGACGAATTTCCGGCCCTGGCAAAAAAGCTGGAGCAGGTGCATAACCAGGAGTGGAGTTACCGTATGACAGACGAAGCAAAGGAAGATTACAAGGATGCGGTGGAACTGAAAATGCACCGCCCGGAAGATTATATGTATTTCCTGCTGGAAGAAAGAATCTGGCAGAGATATCTGGACCGGAACATTCTGAGCCTCTACGTAGAATATTATCAGAGCAGGGGCGGAGCCCATCCGAACACCGATATCTTTACCTACAACTTTGACCCGGTGACCGGAAATTTCATAACGATGGACGAAGCGCTGGCTCCCGGAAAACGGAACGAGTTCCGTGATAAGTATGTGAAGCCGGCCCTGGAAAAGGTTAAAAAGGAGCGGCAGCTGTTTTATTACGATAACTACAAGACCGTTGTGGACAACCTGTTCCAAAGGGATTATGCCGGAGAACCGCCTCTGAGATGGAACTGGGGTACTGAAGGAATTACCATGATCTTCCCGCCGGAAACCCTGGGGCCTGCCGTAATGGGACCGGTTGAGGCCTTCATTCCCTTTAAGGGGAACGAAAAGCTGTTTAATGAAAAGTATTTGAAATGACCCGCAGTTTTCACGTATGATAGTTACGCTTTCAGGCTTGCGTTTATGGTAACGTCTGAAAGCGTTTTTTTAGTTTGGCCGGCAACGGAGATTTTTCTATACACAACCATGCTGAAATGGCGTTTTCTATCTAATTATAAGTTGCTTTAAAGCGAATTTCATATTATAATGAACATTATTATTGTGACATACTCGTGAAAACATTGGCACAAAATTCATTTTAGAGACTTGGGGGACATTCATTTGAATCAGGAAAAGGAAAGAAATAATTTTACGGGAACGCTTGGTTTTGTTCTGGCTTCGGCGGCCAGTGCCATTGGCCTGGGAAATATCTGGCGGTTTCCGTTTCTGGCGGCCCGCGACGGCGGCGGTTTGTTTTTGGTTTGTTACCTGTTGCTGGTTGCAACGTTTGGTTATACACTGCTGTCTTCGGAAATTGCAATCGGGCGTAAAACCCGGCAGGGTCCGTTAACGGCGTATACCCTGATGGATAAGCGGGGCTCTGTCATCGGTGTGCTGGCCTGTATGGTGCCGGTTTTGATTTTGCCGTACTATTGTGTCATCGGCGGCTGGGTGTTAAAGTATCTGGCGGCATTTGTCAGCGGCGCCGGTCTGGCAGCTGCAGGGGATAAATATTTTACCGGTTTTATCACCAGTACCTGGGAGCCGATTTTCTGGTTTGCGATTTTTATGGCGGCGGTTGTATTTATTATTTATCTTGGCGTGGAACAGGGGATTGAAAAGTATTCCAAAGTATTGATGCCGGTTTTTTTCCTTATGATCATCGGGGTATCGCTGTACTCTCTCACGTTAAGCTATACGGATGCGTCCGGTGTGACGCGCACGGGGTGGGAAGGTTTTCTGATATACACAGTTCCCAATCTGGAAGGTGTTACCTTCAGCAAATTTCTGAATGTACTGATGGATGCCATGGGACAGCTGTTTTATTCCATTTCGGTTGCGATGGGCATTATGGTTGCCTACGGCTCCTACGCAAAAAAAGATGTGGACCTGAGCCAGTCTATCAATCACATTGAACTGTTTGACACCCTGGCTGCGTTTCTGGCCGGTGTCATGATTATTCCGGCTGTCTACACTTTTATGGGTAAGGAAGGTATGTCCGCGGGTCCGTCGCTGATGTTTATCTCCCTGCCTAAGGTGTTTGCTGCCATGGGCTCTGCCGGGACGGTTGTGGGAATTGTTTTCTTCGTCATGGTAACCTTTGCGGCGCTGACTTCTGCCATGTCGGTACAGGAAGCTATCGTAGCGAGCTTTATGGACCGGTTCCACTGGGAGCGCTCCAAGGCTACACTGCTGATTGGTCTGTATGCCCTGATCGGCGGCATCATCGTATGTCTGGGCTATAATGTGGCCTATTTCGAACTGCCGCTGCCCAACGGCGCGGTGGCCCAGATCCTTGACCTGATGGATTATATCAGTAATATTGTGTTCATGCCGCTGGTGGCCATTGGCGAATGCCTGCTGATCGGCTGGGTTGTGGGAGCAGACTGGATCATTGAAGAAATCGAGCAGGGGAAATATACATTTGGGCGTAAAGGCATGTACCGGGTCATGGTCAAATATGTTACGCCGGTACTGCTGTTTGTATTATTCTTACAGGCTTTTGGCGTGTTTAACTGACACGGGTTTAACCGGGAAGTTTTCAGAGGAACGGCTTTCCGAAAGCCGGCCGGTGTGTGGAAGAGGGGATTGTGTTTTATGCAGGGGAAAGAGAAAGCTGCCGTAAATCCTGATACCGTAACGAGTGAAGCACAGCTGCAGAAAGAGCTGGACAAAAAGGCGCAGGAATTACTGGAAGAAAAGGAAGCGGACTCCCGTATGCGGACCTATATCGGTCCTATGAGTAAAATATTGGTCGTACTGCTCTGCGTCTGGACGGTATTCCAGCTGTATTTTACAACGCTGGGCGCGATTAGTGCCATTAACCTGCGGGCATTTCACTGTATCTTTTTGCTGCTGTTTACATTTTTGCTGTTTCCTACATACAAAAAAGAAAAGCGTGTGCGGAATTTGCCGCCGGCTTGGGATATGCTTCTGATTTTACTGGGGACCGGTTCTTTCGGTTACCTGATTATGAATTTCACCCGTATTGCCCAGACGGGGGGACGGGTGGATTCCTTTGAGGTAGGCATTGCGGCGGTGGCGCTGCTGGTGGTGTTTGAGGCGGCCCGAAGAGCGTCCGGCAATCTGGCGCTGCTGGCTTTAATCTTTTTGGGTTACAACTGGTTCGGCGCATTTCTGCCGGGGCTGCTGGGACATAACGGCTTTACCCTGAAGCGGGTGCTGATCACTCAGTTCTGGGGGACCCAGGGTGTGCTGGGCACCGGTATCGGTGTGTCAGCTACGTATATTTTCCTCTTTGTTGTATTTGGAGCGTTCTTAAAACACAGCGGCTTTTCCAAATTCATTAACGATTTTTCCCTCACATTAGTAGGCCAGACTCCCGGCGGTCCGGCGAAGGTGGCGGTAGTAGCCTCTGCCCTCATGGGTATGATCAACGGTTCCGCCATTGCCAACGTGGCAACGACGGGAACCATAACCATTCCTCTGATGAAGCGGACCGGGTACCGGAAGGAATTTGCCGGGGCGGTGGAAGCGGTAGCTTCTACCGGTGGACAGTTCTGTCCTCCTATTATGGGCGCGGTCGGCTTTGTTATGGCGGAATTTTTGAACCTGAGTTATACGAAGGTCATGCTGGCGGCGATCATGCCGGCTTTCCTGTATTATCTGGGGCTGTTGATGTCTGTACACTTTGAAGCAAAACGGCTGGGGCTTTCGGGTCTGTCAAAGGAAAACATTCCCGATGCGATGAAAGTAATCCGGGAGCAGGGACATCTGGTGATTCCCCTGGTTGTATTGATTGCCCTCATGTTTGCGGGTTACACGCCTTTGTATGCCGCGGTCATTGCTATCTTTGCTACCATCGGGGCCAGCTGGATCCGGAAAGAGACCCGCATGACCTGGAGCAAGATTATCGAAGCCACGGTGGAAGGGGCCAAGGGCGCCATCTCCGTTGGCGTCTGCTGCGTCATCATCGGTGTCATCATCGGCACGGTGACCCTCACCAGTATGGGTCTCAACATGGGTTACCTGATCCTGAATGTAATTAACAACGACAATATTTATGTGACGGGCCTTCTGGTCATGATCATGTCCACGATCCTGGGAATGGGCGTGCCCGGCGTGGCCGCTTATGTAATCGTGCAGGCGGTGGCGGTTCCGGTGCTGATCAAGGCTGGCGTGCTGGCGATTACTTCTCATTTGTTCTGTCTCATCTACGCCTGTCTGTCCAACATTACCCCGCCGGTTGCCATGAGCGCCTATGTTGCTTCCGGTATCGCAGGCTCCGACCAGACGAAGACGGGGCTGTGGGCTGTGCGGTTAGGGCTGATCGGTTTTATCATTCCTTTCTTTTTCCTGGATAACCCGGTGCTTTTGATTGGGGTAGATCCAAACGCAGCGCTGACGACAACCTTATGGACTGTGTTCACTGCCAGTGTGGGAACCATTGCCCTGGTGGCCGGACTGGAAGGCTGGCTGGTACAGAAATGTAATGTGCTGGAACGGATTATTCTGGTTGCCGCGGCGCCGGCTATGCTTTATCCGGGGATGTTTACCGATTTTGCAGGCCTGATTTGCCTGGCGGTAATCGGAGCATTGCAGTTTATAAGAGGGAAGAAAAACTGAGTTTTAGTTGCGTAAAATTCTGCGTCAGTAAAAGACTTCGTAAAACCGTGCCCGTTTGCTATTCCATGGACTCATTCGCCTATGGCTTCGAAACTCGGGGCTGCGCCCCTCAGACAGTCTCGCCATAACGGCGAATTTCATCTCATGGAATCACGCAAACGTTCCCGATGTTTTACTCATGCCTTTTTCTTCCGTAAAATTTTATGCAGGCTATAAACAGGAAATACTGTTATTTTTATGAAAAAAGCGATATAATGGTTCAAGTAGCATTACCTGAACATGTTAATTTTTTTAGGAGGAGAAGAAATATGAAAAAATCCTTGAAACGCATAGTAAGCGCATCTTTGGCCACCATGTTAATGGTAGGGGCATTAACTGGCTGCGGCGGCGGTGACAAAAAGGCGGAAGCACCGAAGAAAGCTCCTGCGGCAACTACGGATAAAATTAAGATTAATTTCCCGACGGCTTCTGCGTCCGGCGCCCTGTATGCAGTAGGTGCAGCCATTACCAATAACTGGAACAAAACCGTTCCTTCTGTTAGTGCAGCCAGCCAGGCATCTGCCGGCGGTATTGCCAACCTGAACATGGTTTCCGATGGGGAAGCCCAGGTTTCCATCGCAATCAGCAGCAATGCATATCAGTGCATGAACGGTACGGACAGCTTTAAAGGCCATGCGTACAAAGACCTGAAAGCCATTGCCGGTCTGTACCTGAATCCCAACCAGGTGGTTGTGACCAACAAATCCGGTATCACGAAACTGGAAGATGTGAAAGGCAAACATTTTGCGGTTGCTTCTGCCGGTTCTTCCGTTTACAACGAATGCCAGACTCATTTCACCGCAGCCGGCATCAAATTCCCGGATGAAATCAAAGCGGAATACATCGCCTTCGGCGGCGCGGCCGATATGCTGCAGAACGGCACAATCGACGGCGCATGGATCATGTCCGGTACCCCGGCTTCGGCTGTTTCCCAGGCTCTGAGCTCGAACTGCCGTCTAGTGAACATCAGCGATGATATTATTAAGAAACTGCAGGAAAAATATCCCTGGTATGTTAAGTACACCATTCCTGCAGGCACCTATCCGAACCAGAAAGAAGCCGTTAATACTTCCGCGATTAAAATGGTTATGTTCTGCCGCCATGATCTGAAAGACGAAACCGTTTACCAGATGACCAAATCTTTCTGGGAACATATTGATGAATTGGGCCAGGCTCAGAAAAACCTGAAAGGCCTGAAACCGGCTGAAGCAGTAAAAGATATTGCCAAGATTCCTCTGCATCCCGGCGCTGAAAAATACTATAAGGAAATCGGCGTGCTGAAATAATATTATAGGAAACGCTCAGGCACGACATGTGCCCGGGCGTTTTTTTATGAAAAAAGTCCTTATTCCATGAAATGAGGTGAAATCTTGAAAAGAAAAGTTTTGCTTTTAACAATTATAGGTTTGGTATTATTTCAGAATTCTTTTTTTGCTATGAAAGGTTATTGCTCCCAGCCTGCTGAAGCAGGCGGTAATGTTGAAGTGGTGGAAGTGGAAGAAAGCAAAGAAGCAGAAGAAGGCAAAGAAGCAGAAGAAAGCAAAGAAGCGGAAGAAAGCAAAGAAGCAGAAGAAAGCAAAGAAGCAGAAGAAGGTAAAGAAGCAGAAGAAGGTAAAGAAGCAGAAGAAGGTAAAGAAGCAGAAGAAGGTAAAGAAGCAGAAGAAGGCAAAGAAGCAGAAGAAGGCAAAGAAGCAGAAGAAGGCAAAGAAGCAGAAGAAGGCAAAGAAGCAGAAGGAAAGTAAAGAAACCGTTGACACGAATCGACGGGCAGGGAAAAGCCTGTTCATGATGTTAACCAGATTTAATTTTAACAGATTACATTGGCTATACAAACAAAGGTTAATATGCTAAAATTCCTATATAAAGGAATTGGTGTTTCACGTGAAACAGCTACAGACAGTTAAAGAAAACGTCAGGAAGTTTTTTCAATAAATAGAACGGTTGGGACTTGGGGGAGCGCCCTGGTCCTGTATGAAAATAAAAATATTTTCTGAAGCCGAAATGCGAGGGAGCCCGTGTGCCGGGCTGAGAGGATGCCAGAGATCATCGACCGCCGGTTTGTATGAATGAAGATAGTTTCAATTCATGCATATCGTTCCTGAAACGCATTTTGGTTTTGGCATGTAAGGCGCGATATGCAGTCGCGCTTTTATTATTTTTTGTATCTTTTTGGAATTGAGAGGCATGGTTGCAGTATTCAATATCTTATAGCGAAAGAATGGGGGATTAAAATGAAAAAGATAGTTGCTTTTATCATGTTTCTTTGCCTTTTCGTGGGTTTGCTGGCTGGCTGTGGAAGCGAAAAGAAAAGCAGTACCGGAAGTAATGAGATTAAGGAACTGAAGATTGCCGTTTCTCCTTATCAGGATGCAGAGACGGTCAAAACAGCTGTAGGTCCGTTAAGTACAATGTTGCAGGGGAAGCTGAAAGAAAAAGGCTTTGCGGTCGGCAAGGTGTCCGTCAGCGTGGGCACGTCCTACAGCGCGGTCGGGGAAGCCTTAAGTGCGGGCAGCGCGGATGCGGGTTTTGTTTCCGGCGCGACCTATGTGTTGTTCGACAAGGAAATCGATGTACTGCTCACGGCGTTGCGGCAGGGGATCAGTAAGGATACAACAGACGTAAAAATCTGGAACGAAGGGGAGCCGGAAAAGTTTAACGACAAGCTTGTCCAACATTACCGCTCTGTTCTGGTGACGGGGCCGTCCGCCAAGGGAAAAGCCTTGCTGGAGAAAGTGAAGAAGGGGAAAAAGCCTTCCTGGGAGAAGCTGAACGGGCTGACTTGGACAGTGATGAGCCCCGCTTCCGCTTCGGGCTACCTGTATCCTTCCTTATTTTTGAAAAAGGAATACGGGAAAACGATTGCTGACCTGGCCCATGTGGTGCAGGCAGAGTCTTATACCACATCCATGGCGCGGCTGGCTTCCGGGCAGGCGGACATCGCGGTGGCCTTTTCCCACATACGGATCCGCAACGAAAAGAACTGGCAGACAAAGCTGGGGGGCACGGACACGATCTGGAAACAGACGGGCATCATCGGCGTGACGGATAAGATTTATAACGATACGGTCTGTGTGAGCAAAACGTCCAAAACCATGCAGGACCAGAAGTTCCGGAAGGCTTTCGGAGAAGCGCTGATTGAGATTGGAAAGACCAAAGAGGGGCTGGATGCGCTGAAGATTCTGGGTCACAAAGGCTACGACTGGGCCGATGCGAAAAATTATGATGACGAACGCCGGGTACAGCGGGAACTGAAAGGGAAGTAAACAACTTGTGATGCGATGCCGTTGCATTATGCGGTATGTTGGCAGGTCCTTGGAGGTTTGCCGGAAAAGCGGCACGAACGGATTAGTGAATGGATGATTGGTACCTGAGATATTACGTTAAGGTGGTTCGCGATGCTGGAGTTAAAAAACATAACTCATCAATTTCATAAGGACGAACCGGTTTTGCAGCAGGTTTCCCTGCAGATTGCAGAAGGGGAGTTTGTGGCCGTAATCGGGCGCAGCGGGGCAGGGAAGACGACTCTGCTGAAGCTGTTCAACGGGATGGTGACACCGCAGCAGGGCACGGTCTGGGTAGACGGGGAGTGCCTGTCACACTGCAGCGGAAAAAAACTGCGGCAGATACAGCAGAAGATTGCGGTAATCTATCAGGATTTCTGTCTGGTTCCCCAGTCGACGGCATTGGAAAACGTGCTGCACGGGGCGCTGTTCCGGAATCCGCTCTGGCGCGTCATGACGGGTTGCTTTTCGGAACAGGACCGGGAAAATGCGAAAGCGGCCTTGGCCAAAGTCGGACTGGCTGAGAAAGCGGATGCATTGGTTTCCACGTTAAGCGGCGGCGAGAAACAGCGGGTGGCTATCGCCCGGGCGCTGCTGCAGCAGGCCCGCATCATCCTGGCGGACGAACCGGTGGCTTCGCTGGATCCGGTGGCCGCGGAACAGGTTCTTTCATTACTTAAAACTCTCCAGCAGGAGAACAAGCTGACGGTAGTTATGAACAGCCACAATACGGTGCAAGCCGCGCAGTATGCGGAGCGTATCATCGGCTTAAAGCGGGGCGTTGTGGTAAAAGACGCCTCTGTGTCCGCCTGGGATGAAGCCTCCTTTGCGGATGTTTACGGAGGCGCGCAATGAAACTGAGGAGCATGTGTGCTATCTGCAAGGGTCTCATTGCAATTTTGCGAAAACGGCTGAGATAAGTGGCAGTGTATGTCTATCAACAAAAAGTTTTACTGAGGTTGTTGTATAAGAGGGAAAGAAATGAAACGGTCCTATCTTGTCCGCAGTGTAATAGTTGTGCTTTGTCTGCTGATTTCCTTGTGGCAGACAGAGTTTTCCCTGCCCTTGTTATGGGAGCGGGGACATTACTTTATTGACACTGTCGGCAGGATGTTCCCTCCGGATACTTCCTTTCTGGATGTGATTCTGGTTCCGCTGCGGGACACAGTGTATATTTCCCTTCTGGGAACCGTTTTTGGCGGAATCATCGGGGCAGTGGGGACAATGCTGTGCAACGGGTATGTGAATCAGTGGAAAGTTGTGCGGATTGCCCTTAAGGCGGCAGTACACGTATTTCGCTGCATTCCCGTGCTGATCCTGGCCTTGCTCTGTACGTTTGTGTTCGGTCTTGGCATGTGGTCCGGCATCATAGCGGTTACTCTGTCCACCGGGGCGGTGCTTTCCCGGTTAGGATACGAAGACAGCGAGAACGCGGACCTGCATGCGACCCGGGTGCTGGAATATGCGGGAGCGGGGCGCCTGAAAGCCTGGTGGGTCTCTGTGTGGAAGCAGATACTCCCGGGTTATCTTGCCAACCTGCTGTATCTGTTGGAATCCAATGTACGTAACGCTGCGGTGTTGGGTTTTGTGGGGGCGGGAGGCATAGGCCTTTTGCTGAATGAGAAGCTGGCCTGGAGGGAATACTCCAAAGTGGGTATGATCCTGTGCGTATTATATCTGGTAGTGTTGGCAACAGAGAGTTTAAGCGGTTTTCTGCGCATTCGTCTGGTAGAATCGGAAACAAAACACAAAAAATGGTATGTCCCTATGGTTCTGTGCGTTTTTTTCATCATTTTCTCTTTTTTAAACGGCTTTCCGGCCATGTCAGATGTGAACAAAACCGCGCTGGAATCTATTGTTGAAGGAGTTGTAAATCCGGATATTACAATGGTGTTTTCTCCGGACCCGGATGCGGTGCCGGCCTTGTTATTTGAAAGCCTGTGCATTGCTTTTTTGGGAACTCTCGGAGGAACTTTATTCGCCCTTCTGTTATCTGTTTTTTCCTGTTTCCGCTTTTTTGGTTTTGCAGCACTGTTGGTTCGTCTGCTGTTGCTTGTGTTCCGTTCGGCGCCGGTCCTTGTTTACGGGCTGCTGTGGATCCGGGTGACCGGGCCCGGGCCGTTTGCCGGCGTGCTGACCATGGCTCTGTGCAGTATCGGTCTTTTGGCCAAACGCTTCCTGATTGCCATTGACAGCATTGACTTGAAACCGTACTATGCGTTACGCGCTTCAGGTGTTAATCTTCTGGCAGCTGTGCGTTGGGCTGTGGTTCCCCAGATACTGCCGCACTATCTGTCCGCCGTTATCTACCGCATGGACATTAACCTGCGGGAAGTAGCCGTATTAGGCTTGGTTGGCGCGGGCGGCATCGGTACACCCCTGGTCCTGGCTATGAATCACTACGAGTGGAAGCAGGCAGGTGCGCTGCTTTGGGGCTTGATACTGCTGGTGGCTGCGGCAGGGGCCGTTTCGGAAAAATATCGCAGGTCGTACCGGTTGCAGAAAAGCAGGTAAGGTAGTACGATGCATCTTGCGTAATGGAAAACACAATGACGATTGTTCCAATACGTGAAAAGGAAAGAATGTAAACAAAATTCGAATCCATTCTGTTGTTTCAAAAGAAATATAAACGCAAAGAAATATAAAACAAAATAAAAACTGTACAAAGCAAGTGGAATTTCCATTGCCTTGTACAGTTTTGTTTTTTTAATTATTCGCAAAAGCGCTTTTAAAAACCGGTTCCGCGTTTAAAACGAAAGTAAAGAATGTTCAACAGAAACACACCTGATAATGATTCTGTTTTGCTTTCAATAATTACTCTTCCCCGGGAACCCGTACGATAGCTCCTTCTGCGGCGGAGGATACCAGCGCTGCGTAGCGGGCCAGGTAACCGGTCTTTACTTTGGGCGGCGGGCATTTCCATTTTGCCCGGCGTTTTTCCAGTTCTTTGCCGGAAACTTTAACGTTTAGTGAACGTTTCGGGATGTTGATCTCGATGATGTCGCCTTCTTCGATCAACGCAATGTTGCCGCCTTCACGGGCTTCCGGAGAGATATGGCCAATGCAGGCGCCACGGGTTGCGCCGGAGAAGCGTCCGTCGGTGAGAAGGGCGACATCTTTATCCAATCCCATGCCGGCCAGTACGGAGGTGGGATTCAGCATCTCCCGCATGCCCGGGCCGCCTTTGGGTCCTTCATAACGGATAACGACTACATCGCCCTTGTTAATCTTTTTGGCGCAAATGGCTTTGATAGCTTCGTCTTCCGAGTTAAATACCCGGGCCGGACCGGAATGTACCAGCATCTCTTCCGCTACGGCACTCTCTTTTACAACAGAGCACATGGGCGCGATGTTGCCAGTCAGTACGGCGATGCCGCCGGTCTTGCGGTAGGGGTCTTCTACGGTGCGGATTACATCCGGGCGCGTAATGACCGCGTTTTTGATCAAAGCGCCGATGGTCTTACCGGTGACGGTCTTGCAGCTCTTGTTGATGAGTCCCAGTTTGCTCAGTTCGTTCATGACCGCAGAGATGCCGCCGGCTTCGTTCAGGTCAATCATATGATGGAATCCGCCGGGGCTCAGTTTGGTCAGGTACGGAGTTTTCTTGGAGATTTTGTCAAACAGGGACAAGGGAAGCTTGAGGCCGGCTTCGTGGGCGATAGCCGGTAAGTGCAGTGCTGTGTTGGAACTGCCGCCGATAGCCATGTCCACGGTGATGGCATTCTTAAAGGCGTTCATGGTCATGATATCCCGTGGCAGGAGCTGTTCTTTAACCAGGCGGACAACGGTTTCGCCCGCTTTTTTAGCCAGACGGGCACGGTCACCCTGGAAGGCTGCCGGAATGGTTCCGTTGCCGGGCAGGCCCATGCCTAACACTTCGGTGAGGCAGTTCATGGTATTGGCGGTGAACAGGCCGGCGCAGCTTCCACAGCCGGGGCAGGAGCAGCGTTCGATGCGGGACAGTTCTGCTTTATCGATTTTACCGGCTTCAAAACGGCCGGCCGCTTCAAACGTGGTGGAAATAGAAATGTCTTTACCCTCGTAACGACCGGGGAGCATGGGGCCGCCGCTGCAGAATACAGCAGGGATATTCAGGCGCAGCGCAGCCATCAGCATGCCGGGTACAATTTTATCGCAGTTGGGGATCAGTACCATGCCGTCAAAGGCGTGGCCGTTGATCTGCGCTTCAATGCTGTCGGCGATCAGTTCGCGGCTTGCCAGCGGGTATTTCATCCCTTCATGGCCCATGGCGATACCGTCGCAAAGGCCGATGGCAGGAACTTCAATGGGAACGCCGCCAGCTGCGAGGATGCCGTATTTTACCATTTTGGCCTGGTCGTCCAGATGGGCATGACCGGCAATGATATCAGTCTGGGAATTAACAACTGCAATCAGCGGCTTTTTCAAGTCTTCGTCGCTGAATCCAAGTGCATAAAACAGAGAACGGTGTGCAGCACGGGTGGAACCTTTTTTAACTAAATCGCTTCGCATAGGATAACCTCTTTTCTTTCAAAAAAATATGGAGTTTTCTTCGTTTATTCCAACGAATGTATCTATATAATTTTATGCTTATAATAGGTGATTGTCAATTAGATGGTAGTGAATGACGTGGGGTTACGTGTTGATAAACAAATAAAATGTAAAAAGCGTTACAGCTTTTAACCGTGAAGATAAGGTGGCTGAACTATTTGCTTTCAGACCGTATTGCCCAGCGCAGCTTTGTGGATTTGGATCTTGGGTTGGCAACACATTCTTCTGCCGACGGGCGGATTACGTCTCTGGCAGCGTCGCTGAACAGACCTTCTTTAACATACTGCTTGAAAGCTTTTTTTACCAGCCGGTCTTCTCCGGAATGGAAGGTCAGGATGGCAACCCGCCCGCCCGGTGCCAGTGCGCCGGGGAGTTTTTCAAGAAACGCATACAGGGATTCCATTTCTGCGTTCACATCAATCCGCAGTGCCTGAAAGACACGGGCGCAGCTTTTCTTTACGCTTTGCCTTCGTTCATTTCCCGGAAGATGGGAGAGTGCTTTTTCTATTTCCCGATACAGCTCTTTTGTCGTATTGATGGAAATATCATTTTTTATGTCTGTGGAAATGGTTCGCGCGATTTCTTCTGCATAAGGTTCATCTGCGTTTTCAATAAGCATTCCTTCCAGTTCTTCCGGGGAAAGTTTTCGCAGCAGTTTTGCGGCAGAGATGCCGCGCTGCGGATTCATGCGCAGGTCAAGAGGGCCGTCTGTTTTGTAAGAAAAACCCCGTGCCGGATTATCCAGCTGCATGGAGGAAATGCCCAAATCTGCCAGGATAAAATCGAAAGGACCTGATTCGGCAGCGATTTTATCGATACCTGCAAAATTCATATGATGTATGGTTAAAATATCGTCGCCATACCCTGCGTCCAGCAACCGTTTCTGTGTTTTCTCAGACTCAATGGGGTCTACATCTGTTGCATGCAGGTGTCCTTTGCCTTGTAACTGTTCCAGCATGGCGCGGGTGTGGCCTCCGTATCCCAGTGTTGCGTCAAAACCGGTCTGACCCGGTTTGATTTGCAGGAAATCAAGGATTTCCCTGACCATGATGGGAATATGGGTGCCTGCCGGAGTGCTGCCTTTGGCTTTTACATGGGTTGCAATATCCTGATACTTTTCTGGATTCAGTTCTTTATATTTTTCTTCAAAATTCTTTGGATAACGTCCGGCGTAGTGTTTTCTTCGCACATGTTTTTCCGGAGCAGTGTGTTGTGCTTGTTTGGTATTAGAATTCATAGTCTTCTGTTTTCCTTTGACGTGTTTGATTTGTTCAGAGTCTTATATTGTAAATTATAAATTGAATTGAGAATTTTGAAAAGGTTAAAAACAGAATTTGTTTCACGTGAAACAGCGGTTGCATTTTTTATTTTCAATTCTGCAAAAAACTTATGAATGAAAACGTAAGGGCGCTTGTTCGTAAAGGGAGAATATATTATAATAATATAGTAGTATTACTCCGTGATAATAAAGGAGGATGAGGACTGATGATAACGATTGAAGATGTGCGGGCATGGCTGGATGAAAAAAATGTTCCGTATGAGGTTATGGTCGATTCCGCTACGGGCAACGATGTATATATTATCAAACATCATTCTGAAGCGGCTGGCATAGATTATATGGGAGTAATTGCAGTTCCTCCCGGACGTTTTATGATGGTGAAGGTAGTCGGTGCGGATTTAAGTAAATATCACCCGCGTAAATGCGTGGCGGTATTGCAGCAGTTTAACGGTCTGCTGAATCGCCATCATACAGCGGACAGCTATAATTACAATGTGGAAGGGAAGAATCTGATCATAGTATTCTGGCCGGAAAATACAACGACGGACAGCATCCAGCATTATCTGGATTTTGGATTTGACCGTTTGGATTTCATGTACAGAAATCTGGAAAAACTGGAAATTGCGGATTAATGACAAGATATTCGAATCGTTCTTCTTGTCAGATTAAGATGTTGATTGGCAAGGAAATGAGGAATGTTGTTTGAATTTCTTCGAGATTTATCAACTTTTTCTTGACAATCCCTTTCCTTTGTTCTATAATATTCAAGTAACACGTCAAGTGGTCGACTAGCTCAGCTGGCAGAGCAACTGACTCTTAATCAGTGGGTCCGGGGTTCGAGCCCCCGGTCGATCACCATGTGGGCGCTTAGCTCAGCTGGGAGAGCGTCTGCCTTACAAGCAGAATGTCAGCGGTTCGATCCCGTTAGCGCCCACCATTTTTTTATGTGTGGCCCGGTGGTTCAGTTGGTTAGAATGCCGCCCTGTCACGGCGGAGGTCACGAGTTCGAGTCTCGTCCGGGTCGCCACTATGCCTCGGTAGCTCAGTTGGTAGAGCAAGGGACTGAAAATCCCTGTGTCCACAGTTCGATTCTGTGCTGAGGCACCATCCTGTATAATTGTTACCCACGGATACTATACCGTGGGTAATTTTGTATAAAGAAACCTGTGTAACGTTTTCTGAATAGCAGGTTTTTGTTGAAAAGCGTTAATGCAACGGTATCGTTGAAAAAGAAGGTGTCGTTTATGTTTCCTGGCGGAGAGAGTACTACAACTTCCCTTATTTTTATCTGGGGTCTTATATTGATCTGCAGTATCCGCGGCTGCTACCGGAATTTTCAGACGGGAGACAAGGCCTGGGGAACTGCTTTTGGAATTCTGATTCCCGCGTCGGCCTATTTTCTGGCAGACCTGTTGGGGTTGCTGCCTCCCGGTGCGCCTCACGTGTTTATGTGAAGTGATTCCGAAGTTTTTGCAGAGTCTTTGTAAAAATACTTGACAAAAGATAAACAATACAGTAAAATACAATTAGTTAGCGTAAGCTAACTAATTTTTGCATAGTGTGTTAGCGTAAGCTAACCTCTTTTCTGATGATTCCTCTTCTATTTTTTGCTTTGTGGAGTCTGCTTAAAAAGCATCTTGCGGATTTACAGTATCCCTTACGGTTAATGTAAATCCGCATGAAAAGATTCCGGTGTTTTTCTTGTGTGCGACTGGTGTCGGCCGGTCGCTTTTTTATTTGGTAACAGTGTTAAGGAGATGCTGATTAATCAGCGTTTCCTTAAGTATTATATGCGAAGCCATTATTTCCTAAAGGTTCATAAATAAAAAATGCCGGTGGCTGCCACCGACATTTTTTATATTCAATTTTACTTTCTTAATACAAGTCTAGCGGTACCAGTGTGCGTACACCGTCCGAAGTATATACATCCTCCGCTTTGACACGGAATACTTCTTTAAGCAGGTCTACCGTGATTACATCTGCCGGGTTGCCGCTTGTGACTAAGGTTCCTTTCTTCATAACTACTACATGGTGGGCGAACTGTACTGCCTGGTTTAAATCGTGGAGTACCAGCGCGACTGTGAGCTTTAACTCCCGGTTTAACCGGTCCAGCAGTTTCATGACTTCCAGCTGGTGGCAGATATCCAGATAGGTGGTCGGTTCATCCAGCAACAATACCTGCGGCTTCTGCGCAAGGGCCATGGCGATCCAGGCGCGCTGCCTTTCGCCGCCGGACAGGGTCTGCAGGATGCGGTGCTGGTAGGGCATCAGGCTGGTTTCCTCCAGTGCCCACTCAATACACTCCTGATCTTCTTTTGTTGCCTTGCCGAAGAGACTGCGGTAGGGGAAACGACCCATGGCAACCAGATCCCGTACTGTCATATCGGCCGGGGCTTGGGGCGATTGGGTCAGGATGGCCAGCTTCTGCGCAAATTCTTTGTAGCCAAAGTCCCACACGTTCCGGTTCAGCAGGGTAATCTGGCCTGCTGAAATGGGATTGATCCGGCAGATGGCTTTCAACGTAGTACTCTTGCCGCAGCCGTTAGGCCCGATGATGGCGGTAATCTTTCCATTGGGAATATCCGCATTCATATGCTGTACAATTGTTTTTCCTGACAGCGTGACCTGCAGGTCTCTAACTTCAATCATATTGTCCATCATAATTCCCTCCTTAACAGGAACAGGAAGAATGGCGCGCCGATGAACGCCATGATAATGCCTACGGGCAGTTCAATGGGCGCAAAAGCCACCCGGGCGAACGTATCGCTGAAGGTTATGATGGCGACACCCAGCAGGGCGGCTCCCGGAATCAGGAAACGGTAATCGGATCCCAGAATCAGGCGGGATACGTGGGGAATTACCAGGCCGACGAAGCCTAACAGGCCCGCCACGCTGACAGCGCTGGCTGCCAAAAGCGCTGCAATGGCGGTCAAAGCAATGCGTGTAACTTCTACGTTTACACCAAGACCTTTGGCCATCTCATCACCTAACTGCAGGATGTTCAGATAGTGAGCGCTGATGATGGCCAGCACCAGGCCAATTAATGCGTAGGGAACGATAATGGTAACATGGGGCCAGCTGCGGGCGGCCAGTCCGCCGACCATCCACATCAGCGCGCCGTTGACCCGGTCACTGTAGAAGACCAGCAAGCCGGAGATGCCAGCACTTAAAAATGCGGACACGGCTACGCCTGCCAGAATGATGCGAACCGGCTTGATACCGTTTTTCCAGGCAAGAATGTAAATGGCGATAGCAGCCAGCATGGCGCCGATAAAGGCAACCGGCGTAATCAGGTATTCCAGCGCCGGGAACAAAATCATAATAGTAATGCCTGCGATACCCGCGCCCGAAGAAATGCCGATAATGTGCGGATCTGCCAGGGGGTTGCGCATGACAGCCTGTAAAATGGCGCCGGAAAGCGACAGGTTCAGACCTACCATGGCGCCCACAATCGTTCTGGGCAGCCGTATATTCCAGATGATCTGATCCTGGGGCGTCGCCTTGGGATGTAATAATATTTCCGCAACCTGGGAAACTGAAATGTCAGCAGCGCCTAAGGCGATGGACATAAGGCAGCCCGTAACAGCAAGAACCGTGAACAGAATCAGCATGGCGACGCGCCAGACCCTGCGGTCAATACCGTAACGTTCCGCCCGCTCGGATGCGTCAGGCAATTTATCTGCCATATTGTTTTCCTCCGATATTATATAAGATTACTTAAAGTTTTCCGGGAATACATGTTTTGCCATCAGTTCCACTGCGTCCGGATACCGTAAGCCCGGGGGCGTCAGGAATAAATCTTCCGGAAGGATAAACACTTTATTGTTCTTGACGGCGGTTAGGGCACTGTAGGCGGGGTTTCCCTGCACATCGGCCTTCAGGCGCTTTTCAATCTTATCTTGGGCGCCCATGGAAGTGATGAAGATGATTTCCGGATCTTTTTCAACCAATGCCTCTATACTGTAAGGCGCTTTCTCCGGTTTGCCCTGAATGGCTGTGGTGCCTTGGGCGATGTTGACAAAACCTAACATTTTAGCCGCATTGCCGGCAATGCTGTTTTCCAGTTCCACAGTTACGGTGGACGGCGTGGCATGCAGAATCACGATTCGTTTTTTATGGTCTTTCGGCATTTTGGCAACGGTGGCAGTGATTTTTTCATCCATTGTCTTGATCAGTTTTTCTGCTTCGGCAGACTTTCCGTAAACTTTACCGGTGATATCCAGTGCCTCTTTGGTTTCATCATAGGTTTTCGGCTGCAGGGTGATGGAGTTTATGTTGTTGGTTTCCAGCATTTTTATAAATTTCTGATGCTGTGCTGCATTGATAAACACCAAATCCGGCTTCAATCCCACAACTTTTTCCATGTTGATGTTAAATACATGGCCAACGTCCTCGGCTTTTTCCATGGAGGGGGGAATTACAGACGCTTTGCTGCTGGAAGGACGGCCGATAATTGTCCCGCCCACCGCGTCTACGTAATTCAGAATTGAAGGTACCATGACCACGACCCGTTCCGGCTTTTTGCTCAGAATTACCTTGCGCTTTTCAGAATCGGTAATTTCCGCAAAGACGTTTTGCGAGGCCTGAACTGTCGGTTTACTGCCTGCGTTGGTAGCTGCGTTGTCCGGTTTGCAGCCGAAAGAGGTAAAGGCCAGCAGGCTTACCATCAGTGAAAAGAAAAGAAATTTTTTCATAAACCACACCACTTTCTGATTCAATATTTGTGAAGTCATCTGTTGATAAAAGTTTATCAAAAATAACAATTAAAGTTATATTATAGTTAATGAATTCGTTTGTTACATTGCCTGTATCGTAAAAAAGAAAATCAATCTCCGTCGGGAATCAGTTTTTCAGTTTGATAAACGCCTGGCCGCCGATGACAAAGACCACGACCAGATAGATCAGAAGGATTCCCACTGACCACAGGGATACATCTGCCCCGCTGCCGATACCCCGCAACAGGTAGCTGGTGTGGGTGAGTGGCAGGCATTCAATGAAGATCCGCAGCGCGTGGGGTAACGCTTTTGTGGAGAAAAAGGTGCCGCATAAAAAGGACATAGGCAACAGGATATAAGTGTTCACCTGGCCCATCTGTTCATACGTTGAGAGGAACATGGCTGCGGCAAAACCGATTTCGGCAAAAATAGCGCAATTCAGAATCAACACCAGTAAAAAGAGGGGCGTAATGGTGAAGTGCGCGCCGAAAGCATAGGAAAGCGCGATGATGATAGCGGAGGAAATCAACCCCCGCAGAACTGCTGCCAGCACTTTTCCGATTACATAAGCATACGGGCGGATGGGGGCGATGATATATTCTTCAATGCTCTTGTGATACACCCGTTCCGCATGGACCGGCGTTACGCTGTTGAAGCTGATGTTCATGGAGTTCAGGGCCAGAATACCCGGAACCAGGAAATCAATATAGGAAGCACCGTTAGCCGTCTGAATGCTGCGGCCCAGCCCCCAGCCAAAGGCTACCAGATACAGGAGAGGCGCTACCATGCGGGATAGGATGAAGGCGGTCATGCGATGCTTCAGTACGACCCAGTCCCGCCAGAAAACAGTCCAGATGTCAGACAGCATCAGAGTCCCTCCTTCCTTCCGGTTAGTTCAATAAATACATCTTCCAGGTTTGATTTGCGGATGGAGGATGCTGCGTCGATGGTACCGATGAACTGCCTGGCTTCTTCACGGGTGTTGAAAAAGCGGAAGTCACGGTGCACGTCGTCGCGCCATTCCGCTACAAACCGGCCGAAACGGTTGATGAAATTCTGAGGTGTGTCTACATCAATCAGTTTCCCTTTATTCATGATGGCCACCCGGTCGCAAAGTTCTTCTGCTTCTTCAATGTAATGGGTGGTGATCAGAACCGTCGCACCGTCTTTTGCCAGCCGCCGCACAAGCTCCCAGATACGCCAGCGCACCTGGGGATCCAGGGCTACCGTGGGTTCGTCCAGGAACAGGATCTCAGGCCGGTGAATCAGGGCCCGGGCAATCAGCAGCCTGCGTTTCATGCCGCCGGAAAGCTGCCGCACTCCGTCATTGATTACGTTTTGCAGTTCTACGTATTCCAACAGTTCGGCAATACGGGCTTCCCGTTCTTCCCGGTTCATGTGGTAAAGTCTTGCATGCAGTTCCAGGTTTTCCCCTACGGTCAGGTCCTGATCAAAGTTCAGGTTTTGGGGAACGACGCCGATCATCTGCTTGATTTGACGGGCATCGTCCGCATTGCCGATGTGTTTGCCGTCGTACAGGATCTCCCCGGAGGTAGGGCGGGACAGCATGGTCAGCATCCGGATGGTGGTAGTCTTGCCGGCGCCGTTTGGCCCCAGCAGACCGAAAATTTCACCGGTGCCGATGGTCAGGGAAAGATTTTCCACAGCTACCTTTTCCGCTTTTTGATTTTGGGTATCTTTATGGGGAAATGTTTTTCGGAGATTTTTAACTTCAATCATACGTTATGTCCTTCCGCGTCTATGCCTGGCATTTCCGTTCAGGCGGTCAGACGCTGTAGGTTTTCCGGCTGTTGCTGTGCGCAGCAGCCGGTTATATTTTACCTTATCCGCTCATTTTTCGCCATATATGAAGCAGGCTGTCTTCCGAAAGTTTATCAATTTTAAAATACGATGCGTCCATTTTCCGGGCCAGTTTTTTGGCGAGACCCAGCTTGATAAACCCGTTCTCAGTATCAATGACCGCTATGGGGATATTCCGTTTGCCGATGTGTTCTGCTTCAGTCATGGCGTCGTCCACCGCATTGGTACCGTTTTCCAGGGGCAGTGTGGCGTGACCGTCCGTGATCAGGATCAGCACAGGATCCTGCAGCGGATCCTGCCGGTACAGCATATCCAGCACATCTTCCGCTTTGGAAAGGCCTTTGGCCAGCGGTGTTTTTCCGCCGGTGGGCATGGCGGCCAGTTTTTTCTGGGCGAAGTCAACGCTCTTGGTGACTGGAAGCAATACTTCCGCCTGGTTTTTCCGGAAGGCGATCATGCCGACCCGGTCACGTTTCTGATAGGCTTCCAGTAAAATTTTCAGGATGACGCCTTTTACGGTTTTCATCCGTTCCCGGGCCCCCATGGAACCGCTGGCGTCTACGGCAAAGAGGAAAATATTGCCGGTACGTTTCTCGCGGACTTTGGTACGAAGGTCTTCTTCTTTGATGACCAGGGCGCAGCCATTGGATTCCCGCCATTTCTGGTAGGGAGCTGCGGCCCGCAGGGTCGCGTCAAAAGCGATATCGGAAGACTTGGAATGGGGAATCTCAGCGCGGACATAACGTCCCTGCCGTTCGTCCGTACGGGTAGCGCTGCGTTTGCCGCTGCCTTTGCGTTTCTGTTTTCCTTTTACCGGCTCAACCCAGACAGGCGGCAGTTTTACACGCATGTCCGCCGCATCTACGCGGTCGTTGCTTCCCGCGTTGGGGTTGGTCATGGTTTCATCTTCCTTATGTTCCTCCTGGTTGCCTTCGTGAGATTCTGTATCGGTTTCTTCCGGTTCCGGCGCATCCGGCATGGAGAACAGTTCATCCTGCTCTTCCCGTTGCGGCGGCGGAGTCTGCTGTGCGTCTTCCGGTTCTTTTGTTTCGTTCTGTTGCGGTTCCTGCTGTTGTTCCGGCGGAAGCTCCCGCATCCGGTGGGGCAGCACGAATTCCGCAGCCTTTTCCAGATCCTTGGGCAGTACGTATTTGCGTCCGGCCAGAGCGGCTTCGGCCCGGGCGGCTTCCATCAGGTAAATGTCGGCCCGGTGCCCGGCTACGTTGGCTTTGATTGTATAAACGGAGGACAGCCGGATCATAGCGTCGGATACTTCCACTTCGGGCAGCAGCGCGCGGGCTTTGGCAATTTTTTCTGCCAGTCTGTCTGTTTCCGCGGCCCAGTTATTCCGGAAAATTTCTCCGTTTTTTTCAAAAGAGGTGACCCGGCGCACGATTTCCATCCGGGATTCTTCGTCGGTCTCCGCTTCTACCGAAACAAACAGCCCGAAACGGTCCAAAGCCGCAGAGGAAAGAGTGCCGCTTTCCGGAGCCATTACGGCCAGCACCGTGTATTTCGTGTCCCTGTGTTCGGAGAGGCCGTCCCGTTCCAGCTGATAGCCGCCGGTTTCCTCAACCCGGAGTACGGCGGACAAAATATCGTCCCGCAGCAGGTTGGCATCGTCAAGGTAGACAACACCTCCGTTTGCTTCGTCGATCAACCCCGGTTGGAGCTGCCGTTTGCCGTATTTCACTGCGGCTTCGGCATCAATGGAGCCGAACAGCCGATCTTCCGTAACGCTTACGGGAATCTCGATCCAGGGTGCGTTATATAATTCCCGGGCGCCCCGCATCAGGGTGGACTTCCCGGTTCCTTTTTCACCGCTTACCAGCACTCCGCCTGCATGTGGATTGACAAGGGCCAGCGTTACGGCTTCCTTTGCCTTTTCCATACCGCAGACTGCGGCAAGCGGATATCCTGTTCTTTTCATGCGTCAATCACCTTATCCACATTTTCCCAGTCCAGCTTCTGTTCTTCGAAAGGACGGCGGCGCATACGGTGAGGCAGCGCCAGGTGCGCGGCTTCCCGCAGGTCTTCTTTGGTAACTTCGGTATGTCCTGCCACGGCTGCCAGGGTTTCCGCGGTTTTGATCAGCACGATATCAGCCCGGTGGCCGTCAACACCCAGTGTAATGGAAATCTGGGCTGCCATGCGCAGAATTTCGTTGGAAGTGGTTACCTGGGGCAGCAGCTTCATGGCGCGCTGGATGCGGTGCACCTCGTTCTGCTGTTCTTCTTCCCATTTTTTAATAAATTCTTCCGGATCGTCTTCGTATTCCAGACGGCGTTTGATGACCTCGGCCCGTTTGTCCAGGTCTTTTTCGCCGGCTACGTAAACAGAAAGGGCAAAACGGTCCAGCAGCTGGGGCCGGATATCGCCTTCTTCCGGGTTCATGGTGCCAACCAGGGAGAAGCGGGCGGGATGGGAGTAGGAGATGCCTTCCCGTTCTACGGTGTTGATACCCATGGCGGCGGAGTCCAGCAGTACGTCTACTACGTGATCATCCAGCAGATTGATTTCATCTACATACAGAATGTTCCGGTTGGCGTCTGCCAGAATACCGGTCTCAAAGGAACGTTTCCCTTCTTTGATAGCGGCTTCGATGTCCAGGGTTCCCACGACACGGTCTTCTGTGGCGCTGACGGGAAGTTCCACTACTTTCATGGGAAGTTCTTCTGTTTCCGGCGCCGCATTGTCATACTTTTCGTGGCATTCATCGCACCAGTTGGATTTGTCATTAGGGTCGTCGTGGAACTTACAGCCTTTGATGCACAGGCGCGGCGGAAGCAGGTCGGCCAGGGCGCGCACGGCGGTGGACTTGGCCGTACCTTTTTCACCCTGGATCAGTACGCCGCCCAGGCGCGGATTCACTACGTTCAACACCAGCGCTTTTTTCATCTCTTCCTGCCCGATAATGGCGGTAAATGGAAAAGTTCCTTGTCGTTTCATAATCGTATCGTCCTCCCGTAATCATTTGTAATTTATAATATGTTAATCAATATCTTAGGTTGTGAACCGCAGTGCAGGTTTCTCTGCAGTCCTGCGGTTTTTTCAACAGTTGCCGATGGCAGCAGACTTACTCTTCGTCGTCTTCCTCGATCTCGCCTTCCACGGAAAGGTACAGTTCCTGCAGTTTTTCTTTCGTTTCATCATCCGCGTTCCACATCTGGCGCTGTTCTGCTTCCAGCAGGGTTTCCGCGATGTTCTGCAGGGCCCAGGGATTCACCTTCTTCATCCACTGCTGTACTTTCGGGTCAAAGGCGTATTTCTCAGCGTAATCGTTATACATCCAGTCTTCCATTACACTGCTGGTGGCGTCCCACTGGAAGCTGATGTTCAGTCGGTTGGCCATGTCCATGGCGCCTTTGTACCCGTGCTGCATCAGGCCTTCGATGTACTTCGGGTTCAGGGATTCCGTGCGCACCACCCGTTTCATTTCTTCCGCTACCGTGCGAATCTTGGGAGCGCCCCGGTTAGCGCTGTCGCCCACGTAGGACACCGGCGTCTTCTGTCCGAAACTCTTGACCGCTGCGATCATGCCGCCGTGGAAGCCGTTGTAGTCGTCGGAACTCAGGATGTTCATGTCATGGTTCTCTTCGTTTTTCACGGTGAGTTCCATTTGCGCCAGCCGTTTCTTGAACAGTTCGGGCTGATATACGCCCCGCTGCCCGCCGCCGAAGACGTGGCCGCCCCAGCGTACATACACGTCGGCCAGGTCTTTTTCCGATTCCCAGTTCTTGGCGTCCAGCACTACGTTGATGCCGGAGCCGTAAGTCCCGGGAGCGTCGCCGAAGACCCGGAATGCCGCGTTACGCCAGGCGTCGTCTGCGGAAGCACCGTCTGCCTGTAAGGCTTCGCTGTCTTCACGGATATGCTTGCGCACAAAGTTATCGTCATCGGATTCGTCCAGCTTAGCAACCATCAGCACGGCTTTGTCCATCAGCTCGGCCAGGTGGGGGAGCGTGTCCCGGAACAGGCCGCTGATGCGGGCCGTCACATCGATACGGGGTCGTTTCAGTTCGTCGAGGGGAATCACTTCCAGATCGGTAACCCGCAGACTGCCTTTCTGCCAGACGGGTTTGACGCCCAGCAGGTACAGGAACTCGGCGATGTCCTGGCCGCTGCTCCGCATGTTGGGGCCTGACCAGAGGACCATACCGATGTTCTCGGGATACTTTCCTTCGTCGGTAATGTACTTTTCAATCATGCGGTCGCCCAGTTTTTTCCCGGCCATCCAGCCTGCCTGGGACGGCAGTGCGCGGGGATCCACACCGTAGAAGTTACGACCGGAAGGCAGCAGATCTACGCCGCCGGCGCTGGGAGATCCGGAAGGCCCGGGGGCCACATATTTGCCGGAGAGGGCTGCCAGCGTATGATCCAGTTCATCTGTTGTTCTGGCAAGACGGGGATATATTTCTTCTATGATATATTGTCCAAGTGATTCTATTTTCTGCTTCCATTCTTCCGGCCCTTCTGCCGTTTCCGGCAGCTGCATGGCCGCGTTGACAGATTGTTCCGTGAAACCCTTTTCCGCAATGGCCGTTACAAATGCCCGACTTTCGTTGCGGATGCGGCGCATCAATTCGCCGCCGGTCAGGTCGAAGGCTTCCACGATGGCGGAGGGATTCTTTTCCAGTTCCTCAAAATTCGCACTGAATTTTTCTGCCCACAAGTTATATAAGGAAGGCACCGGCCCGTTTGACAGGCGCAGGAGATGCATGACCTCGCCGATGAGGATATCTCCTTCCGGCGGCTGACCCAGCACATGCAGACCGACATGAATCTCGCTGTCCTGCAGCTCTTCAATATATTCATGAAGTTCTGCCAGATAATCGGTGAAAGGTTTTGTTTCGTCATAGGCAACAGACTCATCGATTTTCGTTTCATGGGCCAGTTCAATGATTTTTTTCTCCAGTTCGGCCGCCTGTTCTGAATCCTGTTTCTGGAAATGGCTGTATTCGTCAGCCATTTTTTCCAGCTCGGCCAGTTCGTCGAAAGCACCGGCTTCCGCTACGGGGGCGGGCAGGTAGCCGATAAGGCAGGCGCTGCTGCGGCGTTTGGCGATGACGCCTTCGCCGGAGATGGTCATCAGGTAAGGGTAAATGTTGGGCAGGGAACCCAGGGCGATATCGGAATAGCTGGAACGGTCCAGTCCGGTTGCCTTACCGGGAAGCCATTCCAGGTTACCGTGGGTGCCCAGATGGATCACTGCATCTGCTTTGAACACTTCCCGCAGCCAGTAATAGAACGCCAGGTACTGGTGGGTGGGGGCTATGGTAGGATCGTGATAGGCCCGGGCAGGATCCATGCCATACTGACGGGCAGGCTGCACAGTCATAAAAATGTTGCCGTTCATGGTACCGGGCACCAGAATATTGCCTTCATCGGACAGCATGATATCGCCGGGAGCTTCGCCCCACTGTTCCGTCATCTTCAGCCGTGCTTCTTCCGGCAGGGTGGCAAAGAAAGCCGCGTATTCATCCGCGGAAAGTTTCTGGCATTCTTCTGCCTGCTTGTCGGTTAACAGACTTAAATCGTTGGTGGCATGGGAAGTCATGATGCGGATGAATTCTTCCGCCGATTCCGGAAGAAAGTCAATCTTGTAGCCATCCGCCTGCATGCGGGCCAGAAGCCGGGTAGCACTTTCCATGGAATCCATGCCGGAGGCGCTGCCGATATTGTAATTCTTGGGCGGGTAGTTATGGAAAATCAGGGCGATCTTTTTATCTTCGTTTTTCAGACGATGGAGCCTTGCCCATTTGATGGCCTTATCTACCATGGCGGCCATACGTTCCGGCATGGGCTGGTATTCGATGGCGCCGTCAGGCAGTACGTTACGGCCGGCGATAGGAACCCCGTGGATCGCGCCGTCAAATTCCGGCAGGGCTACGGCGATGGAAGTTTCCACCGCGTTAAGGCCTTCGGGATTTTTGCGCCAGTCTTCTTCCGTCGTCAGCAGGGTGTAGGCTGTTAAAACCGGTACGCCCAGCTGTTCCAGTTCGTCTGCAGTGAGGCTGCCGTTGCCTACGTGGGAGAACTTCATGGCGCTGACGAGAACATCGATTACGGTTTCACCGTTCAGCGTGAAGAAATCGTTAAAGACCTTGCGAATGCTGGGCATTCCCAGGGATTCGTCAGGCATCTGGTTGGTGAACACGGCCAGGGCGTTGCAGCCTTTCTGTTCTGCTTCCCGGATGAAGGCGGCAGGGTAGGCCAGGTCGTCCCAGATCCATTCGTCACGGTAAAACAGCAGACCGATGACCGGCCTGTCCGGTTTGCAGAATTGTTCCCGGTATGCGGCCAAATCGGTCATGTAGCCATCGGGCATGTCAGGATGATAGATGCCGGCCCAGCACTGGGGCTTCGGTTCTTCTGAAACGGGAACAGACGGGTCTGTAAGAGAAGAGGCGTACAGCCAGAAGTTCCGAAAGTTTTCGGCGCCGCCGTAGAAGGTATATCCTCTGAGTCGTGCGGCAACGGATTTTTCTACGCCTGCTCCATCTCCGGCGGAGGCGGATTCTACTGCGTCGATTACATAAGGGATGTGGTTGGCGTCCAGAAATCTGCTGCATTCTTCCCAAAATTTTGATTTAAAAATATTGTTGAAGAACCTGGCCACAACCAGGCTGCTGCCCCGGAGCTTTCGTTCCCACACATAGTTCCATTCGCTGGATCGTTCCAGTTTGACAGCCATGCACAGGTCGGAAATTTTCATTTCGTCCTGCAGCTGGAGGCAGGCGTTCTTCATGCCGGCATAGCGGCGGGTATCGTTAGTCAGGTAAATAATTTTTATGTCCATACAGAAAATTATTCCCCCTTTCTTTCTTGAAAATATATAAGAGCGTGCATAACTGCCGCATTCTAATTCCTGTCAACAAACAAATGACTGTCTCCCTCGCCCTGCCAAAGCACTGTAACCGGCGTCAGGCTTTTCTCCTCAGCGTCGTGCTTAAGCCGAAGTCCAACAGGGCAACTTCCCCTGAGCTTAAAATACTTGCAGCGTACACAGGGACGGTTAGAGTCCGTTACGACTTTATAACAGGTTCGTTCTTCTCCGTTTTCCGGACCGGCCAGCGCCTTCCGGGTTTTGGAATTCATATAAAGAACCTTGCCGTCTTTGGCGGAAGTAACCCACATTTTCAGCGGCATGGCGTTCAGGACGCCCTGCATGTGCCAGTAGCCTTTCCGTACCATCTCGTAGCGCATCTGGTCCATCAGGAAAGTACCCAGTACATCGGCAAACGTTTTTAATACTTCATGTTCCCGTTTTGTCCAGATCCGGGGACCGCGGCAATCGTCAAAGCCTACGAAACCAATCCGTTTTCCTTCGCTCATGATTCCTGCGTGCAGGAAAGAACAGAGGCTTCGTTCCACCAGTGTTTTGCCCGCTTCCCCATCTATCAGCGTGGTATCCGGACATTCGGAAAAAATACCGTAAATCTCTTTTTGGAAATGGGAATTGATATATTCAAATGCTGCGCCGGCATGGGCTTCCGCTGCGGAACTGTACCCGTCGGCATGCCATTCAAACCAGCAGACCCACTGTCCGCGTTTCTGCTGGTAGATAACGACCCGCTGTACCATAAAGTACTTGGCAAACAGGGCCAGCAGCGTTTCGACTGTGATTCGTGCGTCGCCAGTTTCGTAAAGCATTTGGAAGATGAATACCTGGGGATTGGTCAGGAAGGCCTGCCGCTTTTCCATGACGGTGTTATCTTCCGCTGATTTTTTCTGGCTTGCCTGCATATCTTTCGTATAAAAAACCTGCATGTCCCGTCCCCGGCGTTTGGCTTCGTACAGGGCCGCGTCAGCGAATCCGAAGAGTTCTTCATAACGGCGGCCGTATTCCGGCGACATGGCGATGCCGACACTGCCGCTGACGTGCAGTTCTTTGCCGTCACCGTAGGCAAAGCTGCGCCGCAGCATGTTCCGGAGTTTTTCGCAACGTTTTACTACCAGGCTGCGGTCCGCAGCATCCCGAATCAGTACTACAAATTCATCGCCGCCCACCCGGCCTATGATATCCGTTTCATCAAACACTTCTGCCAGGGTCAGGGCCATGTCGGAGATGACAGCGTCGCCGAACAGATGTCCCAGGTTATCGTTGATTTTTTTAAAGCCGTCCATATCCAGGACCAGGAGCGCTTTGACTGTGCCGGGCACACCTAAGGCTTCTTTGATTAATTCCTTTGCGTACTCTTTGTTATACAGACCGGTCAGGGCATCCCGCTGGGCCTTTTGCTGCAATGCTTCGGTGTGACGGTGCTCAGAGTCCGTATTGCGGAGCAGTATTGTCGCATACTGTGCCCGTTCTTTTTCAAAATGGATGATGTATCTTGCGTGATACCAGCGGTATTCACCGCTGTCTTCTTTCACCCGGTACTCGATAACTTTTTCGTGAGTAGTATCGGCGTATTCCGGATGGGGCTTTTTGAGAAACTCTACAAGGGATACAAAGAATATCCTGTCGTTAGGGTGCAACGGTAAAGACTGAAGCAGGAAAGCGGAATAACTTTCATTCTTCAGTTTCTCCGGAATTACGCCCTGCAGTAACTCATCGCCATACACGCGATCCGCATTTAAATCCCAACGCAATATGGCCGTTCCTTCTGCCCGCAGCGCTTCCTGATACATGGTCAGTTCTGCAGTTGTATTCATATTTGTTTTTACCGCCTTTAATAATTTGCGTGAGAGTGCGTCGCGTCAGCTACTGTCAGTCATAACCGTATGGTATATGACTCCCAAATAAAAAGTACCGTTAATAGAAATAATTTCTGACAAGCAAATAAGTTTTTTGTTTCTTTTGAGAAAAAAGGACGCCCGAAAGCGTCCTTTTTTATTTTGTCATACTGTGCGATCCAAAAATCAGTGTTTCATGCCGGTGCTCTGTGCTTTGGCGGTGCCGGTCAGGGCATCCCAGCTTTCCAGGGCATGTTTCACGAACATTTTCTGAACGGCAACGTTTTCACCCAGGCCATGGATGTACGGAGTTACCTTGAAGCCTTCCTTCTGCAGGATGGACTTATGGGAATCTTCTTCATCGCCTGCCATATCGTTGTTGGCATGGTCGCCGGCTACCATCATCATAGGCATCAGAGTTACGTTTTTAACTTTTTCCGCTTTCAGTTTGGGGATTACATCGTTCAGGGAAGGCCAGCCTTCTACGCTGTAAACCTGAACATGGCCTTTGCCCAGTTTGTTGAAGCGGTCCTGTACTACGGAGTAGTAAGCGTTGGACGGATGGGGAGTGCCGTGAGCCATAACCAGTACGGCGTCAGTCTTGGCCAATTTCGGGAACTGGGTGGACATAGCTTCCGCGAAATCTTTTACATCGTCCGGCTGTTCTTCCTGGCCCTGCCAGTACAGCAACGGGGTGCCGAAAGTCATTTTCTTGAACTGATCGCGATACAGACGATAGATCGCGGTTTTATATTCGTATTCCATGCCGGGGATTACGTCCAGGGTAGCCAAAGCAATGCGGGTGTAACCTTCAGCTTTCAGCTGTTCCAGTGCTTTTTCCGGGGTAGGAATCACCAGACCTTCATTGGCTTTTATGCGGTCAATGATGATATGGGAAGTGTAAGCGGTAACCACTTTTACGCCGGGCAGCGCTTTCTGGATCGCTGCAATGGTCGGGTTGATGGTCTTGTCGCGGGTTTCTTTCATGGTGGTGCCGAAGGACATAACTACCATAGCGTCCTTATTGGGCAGGTTCTGCAGGGCGGGGTTGCTGTAAGAGCGTACGCCGATTTCAGAAGCCTGTTTCAGGGCCGGGGTAGGAGCCTTTACTTCCTCGTTCAGGCTGTAAGCAGCGTAACCGGGGATGGAGATTGCCAGGCAGCTAACTGCCATAGCAGCGGCAGCCATCATTTTACCAAATTTTTTCATTTTGCATTACCTCTCTCGTTTTAAGATTTTTTAAATAAAGATAATTTTCGGTCAGCAAAATGGTAAACCAGGCAAGTTACTGTTTTGCTGTCCGATGGTTACCAATATTATATATCATAGTATGTAAAAAAGCAATACTAATAATAAAGATTATCAATAAATTTATTGTCAAAATAAAAGAGGCTGTTACTAAAGCAAACGCTTTGTAACAACCTCTCAGGTTACCGCTTTACTGATATATCATTTTTTCCGGTTTTCTTTTACCATTTTTTTAATGCCCGCAAAGGTGACCGGACTGATGATGTGTTCGATGCGGCAGGCGTCCTTTTCCGCGGTGTCCGGGGGAACATTCAGGATGTCGGTCAGGAAAACGGTCAGGGTTTTATGCCGGTCCAGGACGGAGGCTGCTTTTTTCAGGCCATTTTCCGTCAGCACGATCCGCCCGTCGGGCTCCATGATGATATAACCGCTTTTTTTCAGGATACTCATGGCACGGGATACGCTGGGTTTGGAAAAATTCATTTCCGTGGCGATGTCGATGGAGCGTACGTTGCCATTACGCTGCTGCAGGATCAGTATCGTCTCCAGATAGTTTTCGCCGGATTCCAGAAGCACCATAATTACTTCCTCCTTATATTTCAGAGATAGTATCATTAACAGGTTTAAACTCATTGTAGCATTTAAACCCTTTTAACGCAACCGGTTACTGCGAAAACAGGAAGATGCGGCAGGAACATGTACGCTGACCAGGTAACGTGGTATAATTAAGGAGACGCTGATTAAATGAGTTTGTGCGATGACAGAGGGCGCAGCCGTAGCTGCGTTGAGGGGCATTGACGCAGTCAGTCACAAAAAGCACCGTTCAGCGTGCAGACGAATTAATCAGCGGTTCCTTAACTATTCGGAAAGAACAAGGATGGCAGATGGTTATGTTACCATTTATAAATGAAGAAAACACATTATGGGAATATTTAAAAACGGCGGGAAAGCCGGTTGTTTTATACGGAACCGGCGACGGGGCGGATAAGGTGCTGGCCCGGCTGGCGGAAACCGGTGTGCCCGTTTCCGGCATTTTTGCCAGTGACGAGTTTGTGAGAGGACAGCAGTTCCACGGCTTTACAGTACGAACGTACAGTGAACTGCTGGCGCTTCGGGAAAAGGTTATCGTGCTCATTGCGTTTGCCAGTGAATTGCCGGACGTGTTGGAGCGTTTTTATAAACTGGCTTCGGTCCATGAAACCTACGCGCCCCACGTGCCGGTTTTTTCCGGAGAGGAAACCGTGACGCCGGCTTGGATAAAAAAACACGAGACGAAACTGTTGGCAGTATATGAAAGACTGGCGGATGCTGTTTCACGTGAAACCTTTGCGTCCGTCCTGAATTATAAACTCAGCGGCAAGCTTTCTTACCTGCAGGCATGCACAACAAACAGAGCAGAGGACCTGAGGACAATCTTTTCTTTTGGCGGGGAAGAAATGTATCTGGACCTGGGCGCCTATAACGGGGATACGGTTCAGGAATTTTTGCAGCTGACCCGGGGGCGTTATAAAAAAATAGTTGCGTTGGAACCGGACCCGAAAAATTTTAAGAAACTGACGGACTTTGTCCGACAGAACGAACTGAAACATATAACCTGTCTGCAGGCAGGCGTGTGGAATGACTGCGGCAGTCTGGAACTGACCGGGAACGGAGGCAGGCAGTCAACCTTTTGGGAAGCTGACCGATCCAGATTTGCAACCCAACCTCTGTCGCAAACATGTTCTATGAAGAAAAAAATTAAAAAACAGCAGGTTACGGTTGTATCTGTTGATGCTGTGTTAGGGAACGATCATGCGGATTATATGAAGTTTGACGTGGAAGGGGTGGAAAAAGAAGCTCTGGAAGGTGCAGCAGGACATTTGGCGCCGGACGGGAACGGGGCGCTGCCGAAGCTGCTGGTCGCGGCCTACCACCATGACGAAGATCTTTTTGCTTTACCCCTGCTGCTGTGGAAACTGCAGCCGGAATATAAAATCTATCTGCGAAAGCATCCCTATGTGCCTGCCTGGGAAATTAATATTTTTGCAAAATAATCAGCATATATTACGATTTTATGGTAAAATAAAAGAAAAAAGTGTAGCATTGTAAGCAGGATTAATTTACACGATATCGAAAAATACAATTAAGTAGTGTTTGCTGAAACCGGCTTTGACGGAGTTCCTCTTTTTTAGGGAAGTGGAAATCTGCACATTTTATAGAAAAAAATTTTAGGAAAGAAGGAGATTGCATCATGAACAAAAAACTGTTGGGCGCTGCTGCATTAATGGCTATGGCTGCGGTAATGGCTGCAGGATGCGGAGGCGGCGACAAAAAACCGGCGGCTCCGGCTGCTGACGCGAAAAAAGGCCCGTCAGGAGAAGTTAGCGTTTACACTTCTATTTATCCTGATATCGTGGATAAACTCTGTAAACCCAATGTCTCCAAGGCTTTCCCGGGCTTAAAGGTGTCCTGGTTCCAGAACGGTACGGAAAAACTCAAGACGAAGATTGCCGGCGAAATCAAAGCGAAAAAGATTGGCGCGGACGTGCTGATGGTTGCGGATCCGTCTTACTATCTGGCACTGAAGAAACAGGGCCTGCTGATGAGCTACAAATCGCCGCAGCTTAAAGATGTTGTGCTGGCAAGCGATCCGGACGGCACCTGGCTGCCGGTCCGTGTTAACAATATGATTATTGCTTACAACAAGGACAAACTGGCTAAAGAAGATATTCCTACCAGCTGGGAAGACCTGACCAAACCGAAATATAAAGGCAAGATTGCCATGCCGAATCCGATGCTGTCCGGTACTGCCTATGTAATGGTTGGCGCCATGGCTCTGGATCCCAGATTCGGCTGGGATTATTTCAAGAAGCTGAAAGCCAATGGCCTGCGGGTAGAAGAAGGCAACTCCGCAATCCAGAATAAACTGCTGACCGGCGAATACATGGCTGCCGTTATTTTGGAAGAAAACATCCTGAAACTGCAGGAAACCAAGAAAGAACCTTTGGCTGTATGCTATCCGAAAGAAGGCTGTATCATCATCAATTCGCCAATCGGTATCTTCAAGGATACCAAGAATCCGGAAGCTGCCAAAGCATTGGTTGACTGGTGGCTTAGCCCTGAAGGACAGAAAGCCGTTACCGCCGGCTGGATGCATTCCGTTCGTGGCGACGTAAATCCGCCTAACGGCGCCGGCATCAAACTGGCCGACCTGAACAAGAATGCCATTAAGATCGACTGGGAAAAACTGGCATTTGAAGAAGGCAAGATCAAAGAAGCATTCCGTACCACAGTTATGGAATAACGGCTTAACAAAAGAATTGTACGGGTACATTATTAACAATCTGAGTTGACAGGAAATTGATCAGGGGCCGTTATGACGGTCCCTGATTTCCCGTTCCTGCAGAAGCACTGATTCAGGAAGTATGCGTTAGTTTTCGGAAAGTATTCCGACGAACTGCTCAGTAGTTTCCCGACTCTCACCGGAAGAACCGGGGAAAGGAGCGAAAGTGAAAAAATCTTTGCCCCGCCTCGATAGTAAATTTATAGTAATTGCTATCTCTGTGCTGTTATTGCTGTACTTTATTGTAATGCCTCTCCTGGTGCTGATTTATGACAGCCTGTTCATCAACGGTGTCTTTGATATCAGCAACTACAAAGATGTTTACGGTAAAAAGGTCAACTGGAAAGCCCTTACCAATACAATTCAGCTTTCGCTGATCGTTATGGTAGCCAGTGTTATTGTTACGTTCCCGCTGGCTTGGCTGGTGGGCCGTACGGATCTGCCGGGAAAGAAAACCTTCCGGACTGTCCTGGTTGCCAGTTATATGATTCCGCCATATGTGGGCGCTATCGCCTGGGTCCAGCTATTGAATCCAAGCGTCGGGTATCTGAATGAGTTTTTTAAATTTATCTTCGGGTTACAGAAGGCGCCTTTCGATATATATACCATGGGCGGGCTGGCCTGGGTGCTTACATTATTCTATTCACCCTTCGCCTTCATCACCATCTCCCGCGCCATGGAAAAAATGGATCCCACCCTGGAAGAAGCGGCCCGGATTTCCGGGTCTTCGCCGCTGAAAACACTGTGGGATGTGACCCTGCCTCTGATGATGCCGTCCATCGTGGCCGGCGGTCTGCTGGTATTCATCGCGGCGGCTTCCTGTTTCGGCATTCCGGCTATCGTAGGCATGCCGGGCAATATCGAAGTGATGACGACCCGTATCGTAACGTTCCTGTATATGGGTGACGATAAAGGCATTCGTGACGCCACGGCCCTTGCTGTTTCCATGATGGTGGTAGCCAACGGCCTTCTGATGTTTATGAGCTGGATGCTGAGCCACAAAGACTACACTACCATCAGTGGGAAAAGTACCCGCCCCAACATGGTGGAACTGGGAAAATGGAAATGGCCGGCCTTTGCTGTGGTGGCAGGCTATGCCATCATTGCGGTCATCCTTCCCCTGTCCTCCATTGTGGTAACCTCGTTCCTGGTGAGCATGTCCAAGGGACTGGCGCTGGATAATTTCGGCATTGACGCCTGGATACCGGTAGTGACCAGTTCCCAGTACATGGAAAGTGTATGGCGGTCTATCGGATACGGTATCGTGGCTGCCTGTATCGGTACGGTACTGGCCCTGTTCGTTGCCTATCTCTCCGTTAAGACGAATATTACCGGCCGCAGCATACCGGACCTGCTGGTGGTACTGGGGGGCGCTACCCCTTCCATCGTTATCGCCCTGGCCCTGATCGTCACATTCTCTGGGAATTACGGCCTTAACCTGTATTCCACAATGTGGATCCTGATCGTTTCCTATCTTGTTAAATATATGACCATGAGCGTCCGTACCATTGCCGCATCCTTAAGCCAGGTTCACATCAGCCTGGAAGAAGCGGCCCTGAGTTCCGGCGCAAGCTGGATCCGAACCTGCAAGGATATCATCATGCCGCTGGTTGCGCCTTCTATCGTAGCGGGCTGGTTCCTGATTTTCATGCCCAGCTTCTACGAACTGACCATGTCCAACCTGCTGTATGGCTCGGACACGAAATCGCTCGGCGTGTTGCTGTACGAACTGCAGACCTATGCAGATACACAGAACGCTTCCGTTCTTTCGGTCATCATCCTGCTGATCGTGTTGATCGGCAATATCATTTTGAATAAAGTGACGAAAGGAAAGGTAAGCATCTGATCAGCTTTTTCCAAGAAAATTCCAGGAAGCAGGCTCCGGAGGCGATTCGTTTTGCGGCGCCGGTTCCTGAAAGAATAATTTTTATAAGGAAACGCTGACAAACCGGTGTTTCCGTAAAGCGGTGAAACGGAGGGAAGAATAGCGTGGCAGAGTTAAAGCTTCAACATATATACAAACGGTATGGCAATGTAACCGCGGTAGGGGATTTTAATATTGAAGTGGCGGACGGCGAATTTATTTCGTTCCTGGGTCCGTCCGGCTGCGGCAAGACTACCACCCTGCGGATGATCGCCGGGTTTGAGAAACCTACGGAAGGCGTGATTATGATTGGGGACCAGGAAATCTCCAATGCGGAAAAAGGATATTTCCTGGCGCCGGAAAAACGCGGTATCGGTATGGTATTCCAGAGTTACGCCGTATGGCCCCATATGAATGTCATCGATAACGTAGGCTATCCGCTGAAGATCCAGAACGTGCCCAAAGAGGAACGGCTGAAACAGGTTATGGAAATGCTGGAACTGGTTCACCTGAAAGAATATGCGGAGCGTCTGCCCAGTCAGTTGTCCGGCGGACAGCAGCAGCGTGTGGCTCTGGCACGCGCTCTGGTGGCCAAACCCAGCCTGTTGCTGCTGGACGAACCATTGTCCAACCTGGATGCCAAGCTGCGGGAAAGCATGCGTTTTGAGATTTCCGCCATCCAGAAAGAACTGGGCATCACCGTCATTTACGTAACCCATGATCAGAGCGAAGCCATGACCATGTCTGACCGGATCGTGGTCATGAGTATGGGCAAGGTGCAGCAGATCGGCAAGCCTTATGATATTTATACAAAACCTGCCAACCAGATGGTAGCCGACTTTATCGGACTGGTAAACTTTATTCCGGCCACGGCGAAGGGCGACCGGATCTTTATGCAGGGGGATGAAGCCATTTCTTTCCCGAACCCCAAAAAGTTAGCCGGGGAAGCTGTGCTGGCTGTGCGTCCAGAACAGATTACCCTCTCCAAGACAGGGGGTATGGTGGAAGGCGTCATGAATCATCGCTTCTATATGGGCGACAGCGTGGATTACAGGGTAAAGGTGAAAGACCATATCGTACGTGTAATCCAGAAGGGCGCCGGATACAATACGTATCAGGACGGGGAAACCGTGTATCTGGATTTTGACAATGTAATGTCCTTTGCCAAAGATGAGTAAACAAAATGAAAGAATCATTGCGTTGAACATCAGAATCATCGCGGGGCGGTAACAAAAGAAACGTTACCGTCCCGTTCTTTTATGGTATAATGCTGTTATAAGCTGTGAAATTCTGCAGCGGTATGTGTCGTATCCGAGTGTTACACAAGCCGGCCGCGTCGCCATGGTTTCGTTTTATGAGGATGCGTAGTCTTTCAATACAGTATAAGGTAAGAGATGTTCGATTGTTATGAAAAAGTATTTTGTTCTATTTCTTTTATTGTTGTGCCTGCTGTTTCAGGCAGGCTGCAGTTCGCAAAAACAGAATCCTCCTGTGGAAGGAGTCGTCCGGGTCTGCAGCAGCATGAACCGGAATCTTTCCGAGGCTCTTGTTGAAGGTTTTGCCAACAAGACGGGAATCGTAGTGGAGTTCGATCCGCTGGTGGCGACTTCTTTATCCCAGCGTCTGGATTTGCTGAGTGCAAGCAAGGTGGATGTATGGATGGGCGGCTCTGCCGAGGAATATTACATGGCGGCAGAACGCGATATGCTGGTTCCGTACCTGCCCCGGGGCGCTGCCAATATTCCGCCGCAGTACATGGACCGTGACGGAAGGTGGGTTCCCTTATCCATTGACTATATTGCGCTGCTGAGCAACCGGAACAACATGCGAAAACTGGGAGTTGAGCCGCCGTCTTCCTGGGACGAGCTGTTGCAGCCGGTGCTGCATAACGAGATCGTTATGGCCGATCCGGCGACCGGCGGACCACCTTACGGGCTGATTACTTCTTTGTGGCAGTTGCGTGGCCGGGATGCCGCGCTGCAGTTTGCGGGCAGTTTGCGTACCCAGCAGGTACTCTATCTGCCGACAGAGGCAAAGGCCGGATATGAAGTGTATCTGGGGAATAAAGCGGTGGCGGTCATGTCATTGCGCCATGCCCTGGCTCTGGAACAGGAGCATCCGTTTTTATATGCCGTTCCGGTGCGGGATGGGAATAAGAATATGATAACGGCAGTGGCAATCCTGAAAAACGGGCAAAAGCGAAAAGAGGCGGAGCGCCTGATGGAATACCTTTTGTCCAAAGAAGCGCTGCAGATTATGCGCGAGTACCGGATGAACCCGCTGGCCGATGCGCTGAACGATAAAAACAAATATGGCGATATCGGAACCGTTCCCAGCGATGACCTGCGCTGGATGGCAGGGGAAAAGCAGGCGCTGATCCGGGAATGGATCAACGCAAAATAGCCGGGCGGATACGTTGAAAATTTGACTGCATTTAAATCAGTGTAACAGATCGTTTTTTTAGGAGAACGGGGTTACTCTTTGGCGGAAAGGATAATATATGAAGACAGATCATTTACAGCGATTAAAACAGATAAAATGTTTTTTGTTTGATATGGACGGTACCATCAACCTGGGCATGGAACTGATTCCCGGCATGGAAGGCTTTTTTGACCGTCTGAAGGAAGCGGGTCGTACTTATTATCTGGTTACCAATAATTCGTCCAAAGATCACGAACATTATGTGAAGAAGATGAATTCCATGGGTGTGCCGGTGACGAAAAACAACATCCTGATTTCTTCAGATGCGCTGGTAAGTCATCTGAAACACAGCAAACCGGGGGCAAGGCTCTTTGTACTGGGTACGCCGGAACTGAAAGCCACCATTAAAGAAGGCGGATTTACGCTTACGTCCCGACTGGAGGATGAAACGGATTTGGTGGTAGTGGGGTTTGACCAGACCCTGACCTATGAAACCCTGACCATTGCCTGCCGTCTCATTGACAGAGGCGTTCCTTACATCGCGACCCATCCGGACGTGCGCTGTCCCATCGAAGGCGGGGAATATATTCCCGATACGGGGGCTTTTCTAGCCTGTATCAAAACCGCTACGGGAAAAGATCCGGAATATATTACAGGCAAGCCTTACGGTTATATGGTTGATACGGTGATGGAACGCACCGGTCTGAAAAAAGAAGAGATCGCCATGGTGGGCGATCGGCTGATGACGGATATTCGGTTCGGAACGGATAACGGCATTCTTTCGATTTTGGTGCTGACCGGGGAAGCAACACTGGAAGATGTGGAGCAGGGACCGGTGAAACCGGATATTATTCTGCCCCATGCGAAAGAGATATTGAAGTATTTATAAGTTATATAAAAAATCGTCGGGGAAGGCATAAGCAAAAACGTCAACGATTGCTATTCCGTGGGTTCATTCGCCTGTGGCTGAGAAACTCGAAATCGCGTTGAGGGTAAAGCTGAGGAAACTGTTCACGTTTGCTATTCCATGGGTTCATTCACCTGTGGCTTCAAAACTCGGGCTGCGCCCTCAAACAGTTGAAGCCACGGGCGGCTCATTTCACCTCATGGAATAACTCAAACGCTCTCAATGTTTTCTCAGCTTTGTCCTCAACGCTCAACGAGATGACGCAATCATTTCCTATGATTTGCTCATGCCTTTCCCGACGCTTTTTTATTCATCTACGCCAAACCGGCTACCCGATTTCAAATCGGAATGGAATCTCCGCACTGATCAACGACAGCAGCGGTACGTCTTCTTTTTTGACCTGGGCAATTACATTGCTGCGGGGATCCATTGGCTGTGGCGCGGTTAAAATCTGGAGTTCGCCTTTATAGCGACCGTAATTGTTGTTGTCCAATAACACTGTTCCTACTGGCAGCAGGGAAGATTTTTTCCCGTTAGCCAGATGTTGGGGGCCTGCGAATACGGCGGCATATTCTTTCGGCATTTCGATGATGAGTTTATTTTCGTTCCGCTCCGGTACGATGTTAATGCCTTTTGCGGTGTCCCGGCTTTCCGTGGCACGGATGACATCTGCCGCCGGGTCGGGGCGGTTGGTATAGGCTTTTGATAAAAGGCTTTTGATAAAGGGAGCCTCAGATAAAACATGAATATGTAATGGCAGCGGCGCATCTGGCTGCCATTCTTTTTTGGGCGGCAGGGCCTTGCGGGAATAACGGGCGTCTGCTTTGGCCAGGGTCTCCGGATTGGCCAGGGCTTCCAGTTCCGCCAGCGTCGGATTGCTGTCCCCGATAATCAGGCTGTCGCAGCCGATGGCAGTCAAAATGGGAGCGGCGTCGCAGGGGGCAATACCCCGGAGGCTTTCCATGGTGGGAAGGCCGGCATACAGCGGTCCCCGTCTGCCGGTCTGGCTGGCTGCGAAAACCCCTGCCGGAATATCGTGCCGGTGCAGCAACGCGTTCTGCCGCTGAACCGTTTCAGAACTGAGGCCGGTATGGGGACGGGGATAAAAATTATGCTGGCCGTCGATGCGGGAAAAATCCGCCTCCGCCTTTAATAACGCATGTAACTCCACGGAACGGGCGGTGGACGCGTTTAGCTGGACCTTCATTTCGCGGCTGAAGGCTGCGATGGTTTCCGTTCCGATTCCGTAATCAAAGCGGGCCGTGGTAATGTGAAGTTGTTTCAGCCGGGCCGGTGTCAGCTCGGGAATGTCCAGAATCTTCAAGGTGAGAGGCGAAATATCGGCAATCACATCCAACCCCAGGCTCTCCGCATAAGCAAAAAGATACAGGGCGTCTTCACGCAGGGAAGCAGCATTGCTTTCCGGAATGTGCAGGGAAGAAAAGACGCGGCTGTAACCTAAGGCCGCTGCCTTTTGCAACAGCAGCAGGCTTTTTTCCCTTTCCGCGTCAAGTCCCGGATATATGGAAATTCCTAATTTCATAGTACTGTACTCCTATTACGGTTGATCAAACCGTTTGCAGTTTTTCCATCTTTTAAAATAGGCGATGCGTTTTCCGTTTTGTATTTTGCTGTTGAAGCAAATGCAACCCAATATGAGTGCAATGTTGTTACTATCGAAGCTTTTCGAAGCTTCACTTCAGGGCCTGCTTTAAGCGCCCCTGATTATCTTTCAGTTTCTGCACAGCAGTTTCGTAATCAATACCGGCCAGATGCATCAGAATCGCAGGCTTTGCTTCTCCGCGGGACTGTTCCAGCAGTTTGTCCGCCGTTTCGCCGTCGCAGCCGGAAGCTTCCATTACTATACGCCTTGCCCGTGCCTTCAGCTTGCTGTTGGTACATTGCAAATCGACCATCAAATTGCCGTACACTTTTCCCATCAGGATCATGCTGCCGGTGGAAAGCATATTCAAAATCAGCTTTTGCGCCGTGCCGGCTTTCATGCGGGTAGAACCGGTGATGACTTCCGGACCGGTTACGGCGGTGAGGGAAAGGTTTGCGTGTGCTTCGGTTTCCGGGTTTTCCGTACAGGTTACGGCAATAGCATAGGCGCCGGTCTGCTGTGCATATTTCAGCGCACCGATTACATAGGGTGTCCTTCCTGATGCGGAAAGGCCGACGACAACGTCCAGGTTCGTCAGGTTTTGGTTTTGCAGGTCTTCCGCGCCGGCAGATTCGGAATCTTCCGCACCTTCCTGCGCACGAAAGACAGCGGGCGTACCACCGGCGATGATGCCCTGCACCAGTTCCGGGGGCGTGTTGTAGGTGGGCGGACATTCGGACGCATCCAAAATACCCAGCCGTCCGGAGGTACCGGAGCCGATATAAAATAAGCGTCCCCCGTGGGAAAGACGGTTGGCAATAACAATTATTGCCCGGGAAATATCCGGGAGGATTTTCTTAACTGCTTTCGGTACAGTCTGGTCTTCCGCATTGATCAGTTTTACAATTTCCAGCGCGGATGCTTCGTCGATAGCTTTGGTTTTGGGATTCTGCTGTTCTGTGGTCAGTTTTGTCAAGTCAATCATGATAATGCCTTTCTTTCAAAATAATCTTTCATTTATTATATCCTAAATAAGACAAAGTGGCAAAGTGCAATCAGAGTATCCTTAAGGAAATGCTGATTAATTCGCCTGAACGCTGACCGGTGCACAAACTCATTTAATCAGCGTCTCCTTAATTTTCGGATAAAAACAGGACGGAACTGCTGCACAAAGGAATCTTGTAAGGATTTCGCTGCTATTTCCGATTTTTACATTGACCCTGCGGGCAGTTTATAATATGATAAGTAAGAACTGTCAATTCGTTTATGACGGTTCGGAATGCTTTGAACGCATTGTGAGGGGAGTGCAGCCGAATTACTGTTGCACTGTAGAAGGAGACTTATCATTATGAGCCAAAAGATACCGTACATTACAAAAGAAAAAGCAGAACAAATTGCCCAAAAATATCCTACGCCTTTTTATCTGTATGATGAAGCGGGGATCCGTAACAGAGCCCGTCTGGTGAACAAGGCGTTTGCCTGGAATAAAGGGTTTAAAGAATATTTTGCGGTAAAGGCTACGCCGAACCCGTATATTTTGCGGATTTTAAAAGAAGAAGGCTGCGGCGCGGACTGCTCGTCCCTGACCGAGCTGCAAATGAGTCATGCCGCGGGACTGACAGGCCGTGACGTGATGTTCAGTTCCAATGAAACCCCTGCGGAGGATATGCAGCTGGCCAAAAAAATGGGCGCGATCATCAATCTGGACGACCTGACCCATGTGGAATTTCTGGAACAGGTGGCGGGCATACCCGAAACCATCTGCTGCCGTTTTAATCCCGGCGGCCATTTTGCTATTGCCAACAGCATTATGGATAACCCCGGCGATTCCAAATACGGTATGACCCGGGAGCAGATGGTGCAGGCATACAAAATGCTGATGCAGAAGGGCGCAAAGCATTTTGGCATCCATGCGTTCCTTGCATCCAATACCGTGACCAATGCGTATTATCCGGAGCTGGCCCGGCAGCTGTTCGCGCTGGCTGTGGAACTGAAGGAAGAAACCGGAGCGGATATCACGTTCATTAATCTGTCCGGCGGCGTGGGCATCTCCTATCATCCGGAACAGGCGGAAAATGACATTCTGGCGATTGGCGAAGGGGTACGCAAGGTGTTTGAAGAGGTGCTTGTGCCGGCCGGCATGGGCAACGTAAGCCTGTTCACGGAAATGGGCCGTTTCATGCTGGCCCCGTTCGGTGCGCTGGTGACCCGTGCGATCCACGAGAAGCATATTTATAAAGAATATATCGGCGTAGACGCCTGCGCGGCAAATCTGATGCGCCCGGCTATGTACGGGTCCTACCATCATATTACCGTGCTGGGAAAAGAAAATGCGGAACTGTCCCATGTTTACGACGTGGTAGGCGGTCTTTGCGAGAACAATGACAAATTTGCCATTGACCGCAAGCTGCCGGAAATTGAAAAAGGCGACTTATTATTTATCCACGATGCCGGCGCCCACGGCTTTTCCATGGGCTATAACTACAACGGCAAGCTACGTAGCGCGGAACTGCTGCTGCAGGAAAATGGTGAGGTAAAAATGATCCGCCGGGCAGAAGAACCGAAGGACTATTTTGCCACCTTTGATTTCAGCGAAGAGTTTCCGGAACTGAAAACCTATTGAGGAGCTGCCGGTTCCATACGTATTTGCGCAGGACAGCATATGTATGAACAGTGCGGTATTTTTCCGAATCATTTCAGCTTAAGTTAAAAAAGAATACGGCTATAAAAAAAGAAAGACCGGACAAAACCGTTCACGATTGCTATTCTATCGACTCATTCGCCTGTGGCTTCGAAACTCGGGGCTTCGCCCCTCAAACAGTCTCGCCACGGTCGGCGAATTTCGTCTCATAGAATCACGCAATCGTTCCCGATGTTTTGCCCGGCCTTCCTTTTTTGAAAGCCTTGTTCTTTATAACGTTTCTACTTTCTCAGATCGCTTCCTAACGCCCGGACCTCATCAGCTGTTTCTGTTTTTGTCAGGACATAGAGGAAATCTCCCGCGCGGATGATGGTATTCCCTTCCGGCACCAACTGGTCCGGCCCCCGCTTTACGTCAACCAGCAGCGTATGGTCAGGCCAGGGGATATCTTTCACCTTTTTGTTTTCGATGATACTGCCGCTGCTGACCGGCACTTCCACGATATCCCGTTCTTCTTTAACTACGTCCGGATCCGGCGTGCTGTGGCTCTGCAGGTTTTTCAGAAGTAGGGCTTCATAGATAGGCTGACTGCCGCAAAGCTGTGCCACAATATAAGCGATAGCCGACGTGATTCCTAAAATCATAAGATGCGAAAAGCTGCCGGTCATTTCGCTGATTAGTACGGTGCCGGTGATGGGGGCCCGTACCGAAGCCGAAAAAAATGCGGCCATGGCGATTACAATAACATTGGCGGCGTGGTTGGCTGCAATCAGGTGAAACGCTAACAGGAAGTGGGCGCAAATGCTGCCTACCAAAGCGCCTAACACGAGCATGGGGAGGAAAAAACCGCCGGGAACACCGGTTCCGTAGCTGATCAGGGTGAACAAAAACTTTCCGATCAATAAAGTCACAAGAAGCTGCAACGGGAAGGTCTTTAACGCCAGTTCGTTGACCAGCAGATTGCCGCCGCCCAGCACCTGAGGCAGGGCAAAACCCAGCAGACCCGCGCAAAGGAGTGAAAAAGCGATTTTATAATACAGGTTTTTAAAAACGGGGAGGCCGTAGAACTTGTTTATGTTTAACAGGCTTGTATTAAAAAGGACGCCGCAGAGTCCGGCGACGACCGCGATTGCGACGGCGTAAAGCAGATGGATATGAGGGAAGGGCGGCAGTCCGTAAAAGCTGAAAATAAAACCGCGGCCGAATAACACACGGGAAACAAAAGTGGCCGTCAGGGCTGCCGTCATTGCCGGCAGCAGTACGACAGCGGAAAAATTGCGATGCAGTTCTTCCAGTGAAAAGATAACGCCTGCCAGAGGCGCGTTAAAGGCAGCGGCCAGTCCTGCGCCGGCGCCGCTGGTGATCAGGTAACGTTCTTCCATGCGTGAACGTCCCCAAAAACGGCTTATGCCCTGGGCCGTTACTGCGCCCAGCTGGATGGAAGGGCCTTCCCGGCCCAGGGACAGACCGGCGCCCAGGCCGATGACGCCCCCTGCCAGCTTGACCCATAAAACGCGGAACCAGTTCATGCGCATAAAACCGAGAATAACGCCTTTGACCTGGGGAATACCCGAGCCGCCCGCCATGGGTTCGTAGATTGTCAGCTTGTAGAGAACTGCGCCGATGACAAGCAGAGCAGCGAACCAGCCTGCCGTATACAGATCCGGCAGCTGCGTCAGCTGTTCGTACAGATCCGTGCGCCATTCCTCGGCTTTTGTCAGCAGAAACCGGAACAGACTGATGACAAGGCCGGAAAAGATACCGACAATGATACCTTCCCAGAACAGTTTAAACTGAAAGCTGTGCCAGTGGTTCAACGAACGGTATGTGTTTACAATTTGCGAACGGGTAGCAGCATCCGGAGAATTTTGCTTTTTGCTTTGCGAATGTGTCAGTTGCATAAAAAGAAATACCTGCCCATATATAATCTAACTAATTATACCACTCCTGTTTTACAGGGCAATAAGAAATGGCTCATATCAGAGCGATATGAGCCAAAAATTTTCATAACCGGGAATGACCGGCTGAAATTTCAGAAAGGGTTCGGTTCCGGTTGACCAAAGGTTCCTTAATGCGCGGCAGAAGGCTTTCCGGAGATTGTATTCACATTGCCCTGCAGTTCCTCATCAAAGCGGGGATTCAGGTAATTCACATACAGCCACGCCAGGATACTGCCAGAAATATTGTGCCAGCTGCTGAAGATGGCGCCCGGAACCGCAGCGGCTGCCAGGGCGGGGAAGTGGGTCTTCGCCAGTCCTGCGGCCAGCCCGGAGTTCTGCATGCCGACTTCGATGGACAGGGCCACGCATTTTTTCCAGCTCATGCCGGAGATGCGGCCAATGGCAAAGCCCAGGGCGCTGCCTAACAGGTTATGCAGCACTACCACGGCCATGATGGTAGCGGAAGAAGCCAGGATGGCATCCCGGCTTGCACCGGCCAGACCTGCGATTAACAGGGAAATGCAGAGGCAGGACAGAGCCGGCAGATAGGCTTTTGCTTTTTCGCACCAGTCTGGGAAACAGTGACGCAACGCTACACCGAAGCCAATGGGGATAATAACGATTTGTACAATGCTCCAGAACATGGCAATCGGGCTGAAGTCGATGCGCTGCCCGATGATCATGTAAGTGAGCAGGGGGGTCATAATGGGGGAAAGCAGGGTGGATACCGTTGTCATAGTTACCGAAAGGGCCAGGTCGCCCTTGCTGATAAAGGTAATTACATTGGAAGCGGTACCTCCCGGACAGGTACCTACCAGTACCACGCCGACCGTAAGGGCCGGGTCCAGGTTAAAAGCCCGGGAAAGGGCGTAGGCTAGAAAGGGCATGATGGCATACTGGGCCACCGCACCCAGCAATACATCCCGGGGTCTCTGCAAGATCAGCTTGAAATCCTTCAGTTCCATCGTGGTACCCATACCGAACATGATGATGCCCAGCATCATGCTCAGGAGCGAGAAACCGGCCAGTTTTCCCAGTACCCAGGTAAAAGCCGGCGGACAGGTCATACCTCCGATAAAGAACAGGATGATAACCAGACCAAAATACTTGCCAATCAGCTCACATAATTTTTTCATACTTTTTTCCTCCTTCTGCCAGTGATCTTTTGGAAGAAGCCCATAACCCGGTCCGCTGTCGCAGACGTTTGTACAGGTTCTTCCCGGCGTTGACGGAGAACGGTATAAAAAAGCGCATCCGGACAGATGCGCAGTGCTTTATACCTGTTGCGTCTCGTCCCGGTCATTTCAGATCCAAGCGATGTATGACATTTTCGGAACAGCGGCTCAGGATGTCCCGGTAAAGCTCCTGCGAACAGGATGCCTTCCGACCCGGCTTCGTTCCACAGAGATAGTAGCAGAAAATGTTCCGCAATGCAAGTAAAATTTTTCAATGACACACTTGTTGTAAAAATTAAGGCTGAAACAGGTCATGGTGTAATCAAAGCATGACTTTTTTGTGACAGGGGCTGCTTTCGATACATCCGAAACAGAAAGGTTGTCTGCGAAAACGAAATAACAAACGATGCCGGAATGGGTACAGGCTTTTTTCAAATGCCGTTGTTTATGCTATAATGATGAGGAAACGCTGATTAATTCGTATGCACGCTGACCGGCGCTTTTTGTGACTGACTGCGTCAGTGTCCCTCAACGCAGCTACAGCTGCGCCTTCGGGCCATTTCCTTGTCAGTCGCAAAAAGCTCTCGGTCATCGCACAAACTCATTTAATCAGCGTCTCCATAAAAAAGTTCACGTGAATTTTTGCTTCGGGAAAGGCGGAAGCAGCAGGATATGAACCTTACAATTGCGAAAGATACGCGGACGGAGCAGATTATATCGAAAAGTCGGTTTATCTGTTCGCTGAAAAAAGTAAAAACGGAAGACGAGGCGCAGGAATTTATTAAAGTCGTGAAGAAAGAGTTCTGGGACGCAACGCATAATTGCAGCGCGTATGTAATTGACGAACAGCACCAGCGCTCCAGTGACGACGGGGAACCCTCCGGCACGGCGGGTATGCCGATGCTCGGCGTGCTGCGCAAACAGAACCTGCAGCAGGTAGCTGCCGTTGTAACACGCTATTTCGGCGGCATCAAGCTCGGCGCCGGAGGACTGGTGCGGGCCTATGCGGGCAGTGTTTCCCGGGCGGTAGAGGAAGCGGGGCTTGCACAAAAAGTCAGGATGGGCCTGTATGTTTTTTCCTGTGAGCCGGGAGAGGCCGGAAAGATTACCAATCTGCTGTACCAGCAACAGATGTTTACCCTGACGGATGCCGACTATGGAACCCGGGTGAATTTTACGCTGCGTATGCCGGACGCGTTGAAAGGACAGGCTGAAGCCTGGCTGACTGATGCGTTGCAGAGACAGACGGAACTGACGGAAGCCGGCTGGGAATTCGAAGAGGTTCCCGTTAAAGAATGAGAGAAGAGAGTGGCAGGAGATCAACTATGCGGGCTGATTTACATATTCACACGACGGCATCTGACGGAACATGGGATCCGTCTCAGGTAGTGGAGGCTGTCTGCGCGGCAGGGATTGGCGTGTTCGCTGTATCCGATCACGACAGTGTGGCCAACGTGGAGGAAACAAAGCTGCTGGCAGCCCGGGCCGGACTGTGCTTTCTTCCCGGTGTAGAACTGAATTCTACCAAAGACGGGCATAATTACCATATTCTGGGTTATGGAATCGACAGTCATAATACGGCGTTGTTGGAACTTTGCCGGCATAACCAGAGGCTGCTGGAGCAAAAGGACGTTGACAGTGTGCGGAACCTGATTGAAAGAGGATGGCCGCTGTCCATGGAAGAATTTGCTTCCTATTCATATGATCCGCATCGGGGCGGATGGAAGGCGCTGGCGTATTTGCAGGATAAGGGCCTGTGTACAGATGTAAATGATTTTTTCCGGCGCATCTTTACGGCAGAAAACAATCTGGGCTTTCCGGATTTTCCTGCGATTGCAGAAGTGGTTTCGGTCATCCATCAGGCGGGCGGCGTTGCAATCTGCGCGCATCTGGCCAGTGATTTTCACGGCGCCGGCATGCAGGAATACCTGCCCCGGCTGGTGGATGAAGAACTGGACGGATTTGAATGTTATCACTCCGGTCACCGTGCAGAGGACAGCCGGCTGCTGGCTCACTTCTGCCGTCGCCATAAACTGTACATTTCCGGCGGAAGCGACTGCCACGGAAGCTTTGTTCCGTCCCGGCATCTGGGGATTCCGGAAATAGACACGGGCATGCTGTATTTGCCAATGTTACAACAATGAAAAAAGCGCGAGGTTTCGCGCTTTTTTTACTTTGCGGACAGATTTTTCCAGCCTTTGGAAAAATAGAAAAGCAACACGGCGTAATAGGTGAAGGCGCCGGCCGTAGTCCGGGATGCCAGCCAGGATGGAAAGACCAGAAAAGCAAGGATGAGGAACAGTACGCTGAAAGCGATACCAAAGACAGATGTGAGTGAAAAATCTTTTTCGATAAAAGCGTTACGGATGCGTATGACAGAAAAGAGACTGTTCCGGGAAGCAAAGATACCGAAAAAGAAACCGCTGACGATATATAGCGCCGTATTCACAATCTGACTGAACGTTGCGCCGTTAAAACCCGATTCCATGAAAATTCCTCCGGAAGTTCTGAAAGATTCTGCAAAAAATTACTGTGCCGGAACACAGTTGTGTTACAATTATATTATATAATGGTTTTACATGTAAACTGAAAAAAGGAAAGCAGGTGCATACGATGGCAGAGGCAGCCCTTCAGGGGATAAAGGTCGTCGATTTTTCACAGTGGCTGCCGGGACAGTATTGCGGCATGGTACTGGCGGACTACGGCGCTGATGTAATCAAGGTGGAAGGCGTGACGGGGGATCCCAACCGTAACTTTGCTCCACGGCTGGCGCCCGGCATGAGCAGCTGGAACCTTGCGCTGAACCGGAATAAACGGGGCATCACGGTCAATTTAAAAACGGAGGAAGGAAAAGAAATACTGAAACGCCTGCTGAAGGAGGCGGATGTGTTTCTGGAAGGGTTCCGTCCCGGTTATTTGCAGTCAAAGGGATTAGGCTATGAGGATGTGAAGCAGGTAAATCCCCGTTTGATTTACTGTTCCATAACCGGCTTCGGACAGGATAGCAAATATAAGCAGCAGCCTGCCCACGATTTGAATATCATCGGGCTTTCCGGCATGTGTTTTTTAAACGACAGCGGAAAGGTGGCCATCAGCGAGGTGCAGGTTTCGGCCATCGGCAGCGCCCTGAATGCAACAGCAGCCATTTCCATGGCGCTGTTGGCGAGAGAACGGACGGGAAAAGGGCAGCGCATTGACGTGAGCCTGTACAACACGGCGCTGAGCATGCAGATTGTTTCCCTGTCCAGCATTATGGGATGCAGGGTGACGGGGGATACGCCTTTTGGCCGCTGTGCTCACTATTATGATGTATATGCCACGAAAGACGGGAAGTATGTCAGCGTAGGAACCATTGAACCGAAGTTCTGGCAAAAATTCTGTGATATGATTGGTTTACCGGAGTTGAAGGACCGGCAGCATGATTTTGCCCACGAAGAGGAGATTACGCAGCTCATAAGCGAAAAACTGAAAACCAAAACACGGGATGAATGGGTGGCGCTTGCGGAAAACGGATCTTTCTGCATCACGCCGGTCAACAGTCCGGACGAGGTACTGGAAAGCGATATGACTGCGGCGTCGGGCATGCTGGAAACACGGACGGAGGATGTAGGTACCGTTACCTATCTGCATTCCGCGATGAAAATGTCCGATACACCCGGCAATATACGGTTCCGCGCGCCGTACGCAGGGGAGCATAACCGTGAAGTGTTATGCGCGTTGGGATACACAGAAAAAGAAATCGCTGCATTTAAGGCCAAAGGAATCGTTTGAGCGTTGTTTCGTTGTGCCGGTCACAGATAATGACAGATATGTTTGACAGGCGTGTTGGAAAAAAGTAAGGAGTTTCACGTGAAACATTTTTTTAAAATCATCGTTACGATTCTGTGCTTTTGTACGTTTGGCTTTTCCGCCCGGCCGGCAGAAGCCGGAATGATCAGTGAAAAACAGGAAATAGAAATGGGAAAGGCGACTGCCAGACAGATTGAAGCCCGTTACGGAGTCCTCAATGATCCTCAGATCACTGACAGGGTAAATCGTATCGGACAGAGCCTGGTAGATGTCTGCGGCCGTAAAAATCTGACCTACACATTCAAGGTGCTGAACACGGAAGACGTGAATGCGCTGGCCTGTCCGGGCGGTTTTATTTATGTGTTCAAGGGCCTGGTGGACTACATGCCTTCCGATGCGGAACTGGCAGGCGTGCTGGGGCACGAGATCGGGCATGTGGTAAAACGCCACACCGTTCACCAGCTTGAGAAAAATATGTGGACCCAGCTGGCTGCCATCCTGGCGGGGGTCGCTTCCGGGAACGGCGATGTACTGGCTATGGGTATGGTGGTCGGCGACGCGCTGGCTGCCGGGTACAGCAGGGCGGACGAAAGCGCGGCAGACCGGGAAGGCTTTGCCTATACAGTAAAAGCCGGCTACAGTCCGTATGCTATGCTGGTGACCATGCATAAGCTGCAGGAACTGGCCGCCGAATACGGGAACCCGGGCTGGGGGATTTTTGACAGCCACCCCGACCCGGCGCAGCGCATAAGGAATATGTATAAATTGATGGATCCCCTGAAGATGACCCCGTCGCCGGTATTGGGAACGGACGGTATCGCCAGTGTAAAAGAAACCTTTGGCAATTCCAAAGAAGTGTGGAGCTTTGACATAGCGGCGGCAGCCGGCGGCAATAAACCCATGTACCGGGCGGAGCTGCTGGCAGGCTCCCTGTACCAGGTCCGGCAAAAAGATAAAATCGAGCCGTCTCATTTTATTGTGTTTGAGTCGAACGATAAGGCCGAGATTTATTATGAAGACATTCAGCTGTACACAGTTTATAAGCAGGACGCGGCCGGCTTTGCCGGGATTGGCGCCTGTGCGGCAGATTGTGTGGAACGGTTCCGGGAATGGGCTGAAAAAGTGAATCGGGCGAAACCGGTTGCAAAACAGTAAGATTTTGTATAAAATTTAAATTATAGAAGAAATCCTGTTACGAAACATCCCCGGGATATTCGTAAACCTGGATCGGATTAATGAGAAGCGAGGTGCGGCAATGAAGACAAAATCCTGGAAAAAAAGAATCGGATCGGTAGTGTTATGCGGCATGATAGGAACTTGCCTGCATACTGCGATGCAGCCCGTTCCGGCAGCTCATGCGGCTAATATCGGAGGCATTTTAGGAACGGTTATCCAGGGCGCGGCGGCAACGCAGCAGGTTAATGAGGTAATTAAGTATTATGAGTCGGAAGAAGGACGCCGGAAGTTGTTTGAAGGATATAAAGAAAAATACGGTGTTTCCGAGAATTATTACCGCCAACAGCAGCTGGATGAAATGATGCCCCGTCTGACAAAAGGGATTGCGGCTGTGGATCCTTCCATCCATCAAAAGCCTTACCTGTATTTTGTGAATAAACAGCAAAGCTTTAACGCGTTTTGCAGTATGGGTCATGTCATGAGCGTAAACGAAGGGCTGTACAGCCTGACGGATAATCCGGACGAAGTGGCCGTCGTGTTGGCTCACGAAATGGGGCACGGGCAGAAGAATCATGTGGCGTCCGGCATGCGTAAAAAGCTGAATGTGGCCATAGCGGCCGGCGTGCTGGGGTCAGCGGTAGGCGGTTCGGCCCTGACGAACCTGGCCATGAATATCGCGGTCAATCAGATTGATACGGTGGCAATTACGAAAAGCGCCGAATGGGAAGCCGATAATCTGGCCTTTGACTATGTGATCAACGCCGGCTATAATCCGGGAGCTGCCGCTGCGATTTGGCAGCGCGTCGAAGAAAAATACGGAAAATCCAAGAGCAGCTTTGCCGGCGAAATTTTCTCGCCCAGCGATCATCCCACCCACCAGCAGCGTCGTGATAATTATGTAAAGAAACTGTTTGAATACAGCGGCAAACACGTAACGGCCGAAAAGGGCGTAGTCAAAGTCAATGGAAAAGCGCTGGTAAAACCGGCCGCGGCAGGAGATCAGAGCGGGGCAGAGCGCTCGTACTTCGTGCTGGGTAATCTGGCGGCAGCGTACCATAACGGGCATAACAAATCCAATGCCTACGCTTCCGGTAACACGCTGATGCTGGGGCAGCAGCCCATTATGGCCTGCCACGCGGGGGATCCTTCCGCTTCGGAACTGGCTGATTTGCTGAATCGCATAAAATAACATTTTAAAAGGGAACATAATACATTTTAAGGAGGGGACATAATGGAAAACAAACTGTGGAATGCATTGCAGACGTTTAAATCCGAGGGGTACGAATGGGTGGAACTTTCCCATTCCCTCAACAACGACAGCCCGTTCTGGAGCGGCATACCGGAAGGTTCCGTGGAACTGAGCAAGGTGGTGTTTGACTGGGGCAATCCCATGCTGGAATGCCTGATCCATACCTTTAAATTCCCCGGCCAGTTCGGCACCCATGTAGATTTTCCCGGGCATTTTGTAAAAGATGCGCCGCTGTCTGAAAAGTACGGTGTGAATGAATTTGCTTTCCCGCTGGCAGTCATTGATGTCAGTGAAAAAGTAAAAGATAACGTAGACTATGCCGTAACGGTAGAAGATATCAAAGCCTATGAAGCAAAATACGGGCCGATCCCGGAAGGAGCGTTCGTCGCCCTGCGGACGGACTGGTACAAGCGCTGGCCGGATATGGACAAGCTTGCAAACGTAGGCGCAGACGGAAACGAACATTGCCCGGGCTGGTCGCTGGACGCCCTGAAATATGTATTCGAAGTGCGCAAGGCAGCAGCCAACGGACATGAAACCCTGGACACGGATGCCAGCTATCTGGCTGTGGAAGCGGGGGACCTTGCCTGCGAACGTTACGTGCTGAGTATCGGAAAGCTGCAGATTGAAGTGCTTTGCAATCTGGATAAAGTGGCGCCTGCCGGGGCGGTACTGTTCGCGTCCTGGCCGCGTATCGAAGGCGCGACCGGCCTGCCGGCCCGGGTGTATGCGCTGACGCCCAAACAATAAACGGTTAGTTGAACAAGGCTCTGTAATGTATCAGGAACTCCTGTTCCGGCCGGTTGCAAAAATTCTGGCAGTTCAGATACAGAATCAGAGTTCCTTACATATGCTTTCCTCATTATTTCTTCCCTGAGTTCCAGAAAGGACAGATAAAATGACAAAAAATGTGAAGAAACTTTACAGTGCAGCATTGGCGATGCTGGTAACGCTGCTGCTTCCGGTAGTCGTATTGGCAGCCGGCAAGGAAATTATCATATTGCATACCAACGATATTCATTGCGGTATTACAGATAATCTCGGTATTGACAAGGTGTCCCAGTACAAAAAGGATTTGAAAAAGCAGGGGTACCCCGTGGCCCTGGTGGATGCCGGCGATGCCATCCAGGGCGCGCCGATCGGCAAGTTATCCACCGGCGAGTCCATTGTTAAAATCATGAACGCGGTGGGTTATGACTTTCTCATTCCCGGCAATCATGAATTTGATTACGGTATGGAACGTTTCCTGCAGCTGGCCTCCCGTCAGAAATGCGGTTACTACTCCTGTAACTTTGTGGATGTGAAAACTCGTAAACCCATCCTGAAACCTTACAAAATTATCGTTCTGGGCGGAAAGAAGATTGGTTTTGTAGGCGTAACGACTCCGGAAACGCTGGTTACTTCCACACCAAAATATTTCCAGGATAAAGACGGAAAATTCATCTACGGTTTCTGTGAAGACCAGACCGGTGAAAAAGTTTACGCAGCGGTGCAGCGGGCCGTAAACAATGTGCGAAAAGAAGGCGCGGACTATGTGTTCCTGGTAGGCCATCTGGGCACCGACGGTTCCATTCCCTACTGGTCCAGCGGAGCGATTGCGGCCAATACCTACAATATTGACGGTATCATTGACGGACACTCCCACGAACAGTACATTCCGCCTCACAAAATCATCAACAAAGCAGGCAAAGAAGTGCTGGTAGCCCAGACGGGAACCAAGCTCCAGAGCCTGGGAAAAATGACGATCAAAGAAGACGGGACCATTACGTCCGAGTTGGTAAAAGGCCTGAAGACTGCAGACCCGAAAATCACGAAGCTGGTTGCCAAAGAAAACAAAAAGTTTGAGCCCATCCTGAAGCAGCCCGTAGGCGAGGCTCTGGTAGACCTGACCGGAGACGACCCCAAGACCGGGGAACGTCGGGTACGTAGCGGAGAAACCAATCTGGGTGACTTCCTGGCGGACGCTTACCGCTTCGTGCTGGATACCGATGTTTGCATGACCAATGGCGGAGCTATCCGCAATAGCATTAAAAAAGGCGTATTCACCTATAATGATCTGCTGAAGGCATTCCCCTTCGGCAACATGTGCACGGTGATTGAAGCTACGGGTCAGCAGATCGTGGATGCTTTGGAAGTCGGCGCATCTGCTTATCCCAATGAACATGGCGCTTTCATGCAGGTTTCCGGTATGAGTTACACCATCGACTCTTCCATTCCTTCCGGTCTGGTGATCGATGCCAAAGGTAATTTTGTGGAAATCAAAGGCGAACGCCGTGTCAAAGACGTAAAGATCAACGGCAAGCCCATCGACCTGAACGGCAAGTACACCGTGGGCGGCATCACCTATGTGCTGAAGGACGGCGGCAACGGTCTCGTTATGTTCAAACAGAGCAAGCTGTTAAAAGATGGTATCATGACGGACGTGGACGCTGTCACGGAATATGTGCAGAACCATCTGAACGCCAAAATCAAAGAAGGTTATGAAAATCCCTATGGCGCCGGGCGCATCACAATCAAATAATAGGAACAGCAAACCGCAGTCCCGGAAAAACATGAAAAAAACATAATTGTAAATTATAGTATGTTTGGCCTAAATTTACAGTGAAAGAAATTGTATTTTGTGGTAAAATAGAAATACGGCATAAGGATTATGTATCAAAAAAGGTAAATCATCACCGGAACCGGTGATGCGATCCGTAAAAACCAATCAGACAGGAAATCAGTAATCAGTAATTAAAAATACTAAAGTTTAAGGAGGGAACAACACATGGGATTAATTAAAGCAGGCATGGGTGCCATTGGCGGCGTACTGGCCGACCAGTGGAAAGAGTACTTTTACTGCGACAGCATGACCCCGGACGTTTTGATGTGCAAAGGCCAGAAACGGATCAGCAGCCAGGGCCGCAGCTCCAACACCAGCGCCGAAGACAACATCATCTCCAACGGCTCCGTAATCGCGGTTAACGTAGGCCAGTGTATGATGATCGTGGAACAGGGCAAAGTCGTTGACCTTTGCGCTGAACCCGGCGAATACACCTATGACAAATCCACAGAGCCTTCTGTTTTCACAGGCGACCTGAAAGAAAGCGTAATCCAGGTATTCCAGCGCATGGGTAAACGTTTTACTTTCGGCGGCGATACCGGTAAGGATCAGCGTGTTTATTACTTCAACACGAAAGAAATTATCGGCAACAAATACGGTACCCCGGCGGAAATTCCCTTTAAAGTAATTGAAGAAAATACCGGTCGCGGCTTGCTGGTTCGCATCCGCTGCTTCGGCGAATACAGCTATAAAATCGTGGACCCGATCCTGTTCTATTCCACGATTGCCGGTAACGCTCCCGACCAATACCTGCGGAGCCAGTGGGACAGCCAGCTGAAATCCGAATTGCTGACTGCGCTGCAGCCTGCATTCGGTAAAATTTCCGCACAGCGTATCGACTATACCGAACTGCCGATGCGTACCATGGAACTGGCCGACGCCCTGAATGACGTGCTGTCTTCCAAGTGGCGTGACCTCCGCGGTATTGAAATCGTTTCCTTCGGTGTGAACAGTGTCAAAGCCAACGAAGAAGACGAAGCGAAACTCCAGAAAGTACAGATGGGCGCTATGATGAGCAATCCGGACATGCGTATGGGCGTCCTGACCGATGCGACTGCTGACGGAATTCGTAACGCATCCGCTAATGAAGGCGGCGGTATGGGCCCCATGGGCGCGTTCATCGGCATGGGTATGGCAAACATGGCCGGCGGAATGGCCATGGGTAACGCCTACGGCCCGGCCGGTCAGTATCCGCCCCAGTATGGACAACCGCAACAGCCGTATCCGCAGCAGCAGCCCCCGCAGCCGGCGGCAGCTCCCGCAGCGGCAGCAGGCTGGACCTGTGCCTGCGGACATGCCGGCAACACCGGTAAGTTCTGCGCCAACTGCGGACAGCCGAAACCGGAACCCAAACCGGCGGGCGGCTGGGATTGTGCCTGCGGCGCCAAAGGCAATACCGGTAAGTTCTGCGCTAACTGCGGCAAACCGCAGCCGGAAGCCCCGGCTGGCTGGACCTGCAGCTGCGGCAGCGTGAACCAGGGGCAGTTCTGCCCGAACTGCGGTTCCCGTAAACCGGCAGGCGCACCGCTCTATAAATGCGATAAGTGCGGCTGGACGCCTGAGGATCCGCATAATCCGCCTAAGTTCTGCCCGCAGTGCGGCGACCCGTTCAATGAAGGGGATATCGTAAAATAATTCAGTAGCTGACAGTGTTCCGGTTGTATACTAATTTGTTGTAATACAGACTGAAGCAATTTAATAAAGGCTGATGAATCGACCTGCCGACTGCTGATGCATGCGGCAGGTCTTTTTCAGAAACAGACCGGAACCGGCAAGAACTTTTATCATGACATTGCGGAAGGCAGTGTCATTGCAATACAATTGCAGCAATTATAAAAGGAATAAAAAAAGGAAAGAGGCTTAGTGTTTATGGTAACAGAAAAAAAATGGGTGTATAAGTTTAACGAAGGTAATGCACAGATGCGCGAGCTGCTGGGCGGCAAAGGGGCTAATCTGGCGGAAATGACGAATTTGGGACTGCCGATTCCCATGGGCTTTACGATTACAACGGAAGCCTGCACGGATTATTACAAATCCGGCCGCAAAATTTCCAACGAGATCAAGCTGCAGATTTTCGAAGCGCTGCGCTGGCTGGAAAAAGAAAACGGGAAGAAATTCGGCGACAACAGCGATCCGCTGCTGGTTTCCGTCCGCAGCGGCGCACGGGTCTCCATGCCTGGCATGATGGACACGATTTTAAATCTGGGCATGAACGATATTTCCGTGAAAGGCTTTGCGCAGAAAACAAATAATCCCCGTTTTGCCTATGACTCCTACCGTCGTTTCATCCAGATGTTTTCCGACGTGGTCATGGAAGTTCCCAAGTCAAAATTTGAAAAAATTATTGACGAAATCAAAGAGCAGAAAGGCGTTAAGTTTGATATCGACCTGGATGTCAACGACATGAAAAAACTGATCAAACGCTTCAAAGCCTTGTATAAAGAAACCATCGGCCAGGACTTCCCCCAGGATCCGGACGTCCAGCTGATGGAAGCGGTGAAGGCCGTATTCCGTTCCTGGGATAACCCCCGGGCCAATGTATACCGCCGCATGAACGACATCCCCGGCGACTGGGGCACGGCGGTTAATATTCAGACCATGGTATTCGGCAATATGGGCAACACCTCCGGAACCGGCGTGGCCTTTACCCGGAACCCGGCAACCGGCGCCAAGGGAATTTACGGCGAGTACCTGATCGACGCCCAGGGCGAAGACGTGGTGGCCGGCGTACGGACACCGCAGCCTATCAGCAAGCTGGAAGAAGATATGCCGGGCTGCTACAGCGAATTTATCAACCTGGCCCATAAACTGGAAAGCCACTACCGCGACATGCAGGATATGGAATTTACCATTCAGGAAGGCAAACTGTTTTTCCTGCAGACCCGTAACGGCAAGCGTACGGCGGAAGCGGCCATCAATATCGCCTGCGACCTGGTGGAAGAAGGCATGATCACGCCGGAAGAAGCATTGCTTCGCATCGAAGCGAAATCCCTGGACCAGCTTCTGCATCCCACCTTTGACGCCAAAGCGCTGAAAGAAGGAAAGGTAATCGGGCATGCGCTGCCGGCTTCTCCGGGCAGTGCGGCGGGCAAAGTGTACTTTACGGCGGAAGATGCCAAAAACGCGGCGGCCAAAGGCGAACGTGTCATTCTCGTACGGCTGGAGACCTCGCCGGAAGATATTGAAGGCATGCACGCGGCGGAAGGCATCCTGACCGCCCGGGGCGGCATGACCAGCCACGCGGCAGTAGTAGCCAGAGGCATGGGCACCTGCTGCGTATCCGGATGTAATGATTTGAAAGTTAACGAAGAAGGAAAAGAATTTGAACTGAACGGTACGGTTTACCATGAAGGGGATTATATTTCTCTGGACGGTTCTACCGGCACCATTTACGAAGGGGATATCCCCACGGTAGAAGCGCAGATCAGCGGCAACTTCGGCTGCATTATGCGCTGGGCCGACCAGTTCCGCAAGATGAAAGTACGGACCAACGCGGATACGCCGGCCGACGCGGAAAACGCGGTTCGGTTAGGCGCGGAAGGCATCGGTCTGTGCCGTACGGAGCACATGTTCTTTGAAGCGGAACGCATTCCCAAGTTCCGCCGCATGATCCTGTCGGATACCGTGGAACAGCGGGAAGCGGCGCTGGCCGAACTGCTTCCGTATCAGCGCGAAGACTTTATCGGCATGTACAAAGCGCTGCGGGGCCGTCCCATGACGGTTCGTTTCCTGGATCCGCCGCTGCATGAGTTCCTGCCCAAGACGGAAGCGGAAATGCGGGAACTGGGGGACAGCATGGGTCTGACCTACGAAGAAGTGAAAGCCCGCTGCGACGCCATGCACGAGTTCAACCCCATGATGGGCCTGCGCGGCTGCCGCCTCAGCGTCATTTATCCGGAAATTTCCCGTATGCAGACCCGTGCCGTGATCGAAGCGGCCATTGCTGTCAAGAAAGAAATGAATTACGATATCGTTCCCGAGATCATGGTACCGCTGACCGGGGAACGCAAAGAATTGCTGTTCGTAAAGAATATCATCGTGGAAACCGCGGAACAGGTTATGAAAGAACAGGGCTACTTCCTGAATTACCAGGTCGGCACCATGATCGAAATTCCGAGAGCCGCGCTGACAGCGGATGACGTGGCGAAGGAAGCCGACTTCTTCAGCTTTGGCACCAACGACCTGACCCAGATGACCTTTGGCTTCTCACGGGACGATGCGGGCAAATTCCTGGAAAGCTATTACGATCAGAAAATTTATGAGTTTGATCCCTTCAGCAAACTGGACCAGACCGGCGTCGGCCAGCTGATGCAGATGGCCGTAAAGAAAGGCCGTCAGGAAAACCCGATGCTGCACTGCGGCATCTGCGGCGAACACGGCGGCGATCCTTCTTCGGTAGCGTTCTGCCAGGAACTGGGTCTGGACTACGTGTCCTGCTCGCCTTTCCGCGTACCGATTGCCCGGTTGGCAGCAGCCCAGGCAGCCATTAACCTGAAGAAAAAATAAGGCGGCGCAGTTTGTAAGTTGCCAAAAGAAAAATGCTGAATGAATAAACCTTTCAGCATCCGGTTACACTGAAAAATTAAACAAAAAACGGGCCGGTGCAGACGCCGGCCCGGTGACGAATCATTACAGGCGGCTTTGCGGAAAACCGAGCCGCCTGTTTTGATTTATTAAAATGCATAAAGATTTAATAATTATGCAAAAAATAACTTGACAGGAAGCGCAATTTCATCTATTATATGCTTAATCATACGTTTAGTATTTTATTATGTAAAAACCGAGGTCCATCATGACAAAAGTATTTATCGACGGAAGTTCCGGGACCACCGGATTACGAATTCGTGAAAGATTATGCACTCGTAAGGATATAGAACTGATTGCGCTGGATGAAGCGCACCGCAAGGATGCGGAGGCGCGGCGGGACGCGTTCCAAAAAGCGGACGTGGCGTTCCTCTGTCTGCCTGACGCGGCGGCTGTCGAAGCGGTGGAACTGGCAGCGGACAGCGGGGCCGTCATCATCGATACGTCCACGGCCCACCGGACGGCGGCAGGCTGGACTTACGGCATGCCGGAACTGACCGGATACAAAGAAAAAATTGCGAAAGCGAAACGGATCGCCAACCCCGGCTGTCACGCCAGCGGTTTTATCGCCCTGGTGGCGCCGCTGGTGGAAAAAGGCCTGCTGGCCAGGGATACGCTTCTGACCTGCTTCTCCCTTACCGGGTATTCCGGCGGCGGAAAAAACATGATCGCCGAGTACGAAGATCCGCAGCGAAGCCCGTTGCTGAACGCTCCCAGACAATATGCGCTGGGGCAGATGCATAAACACCTGAAAGAGATGAACGCCATCTGCGGGTTGGAAAACGCCCCGGTGTTCTGTCCCATCGTGGCGGATTTTTACAGCGGCATGGAAGTGACGGTGTCCCTGTTTAAAAAAGATCTGCAGGGTTCCCTGGCAGATGTCCGACGAACTTACGCATCCTATTACACGGGCCCCCTGATTCATTTTAAAGAAACGGCGGACGAAAACGGGTTCCTGTCAGCAGCGGCCTTTACCGGACGGGACGACATGGAGATCACCGTGACAGGCAACGAAGACCGGATCCTGCTGGTGTCCCGTTTCGACAATCTGGGCAAAGGGGCGTCCGGCGCGGCCATCCAGAATATGAACATTGTGCTGGGACTGCCGGAAACGACAGGACTGGAAATAAATGGAAACGCTGATTAATTCGTCTGCACGCGTGTCGGCATAAACTCATGCAAACAGTGTTTCTGCAACGAAAAGCAATATTGGAGGAACAAATGATAAAACAGATAGAAGGCGGCGTCTGCGCTGCAAAAGGATTTACCGCCAGCGGCATGTACTGCGGCATCCGGAAGAAGAACAATAAAAACGATCTGGCCTTGATCTTCAGTAAGGTTCCGGCCCACGCGGCCGCCGTTTACACAACAAACCTGGTAAAAGGCGCGCCCTTAACCGTAACCAAAAACCATATTGCCGACGGCATCGCCCAGGCCGTGCTCTGCAACAGCGGCAATGCCAATACCTGCAACAGCGACGGCATCGAAATCGCGGAGAAGATGAGCAGCCTGGCTGCGGAAAAGCTGGGCATCAGCAAAGACGACATGGTGATCGCCTCTACCGGCGTTATCGGCCAGAAGCTGAACATTACGCCCATCGCCAACGGCATGGACAAGCTGGTAAGCCTCTTATCGGAAACCGGGGAAGACGAAGCGGCCAAAGCCATCATGACCACGGACACGGTCATGAAAAAAGTGGCGGTGGAATTTGAAATTGACGGCAAGACCTGCCGTATGGGCGGTATTGCCAAAGGCAGCGGCATGATCCATCCCAACATGGCTACCATGCTGGTGTTCCTTACCACGGACGCGGCCATTTCCGCAGCCATGCTGCAAAAAGCCCTGAGCCACGACGTGCAGAAGACCTTCAACATGCTCAGCGTAGACGGGGACACATCTACCAACGACATGGTGACGATCCTGGCCAACGGGCTGGCGGGCAATGGGGAAATTACGGAAGAAGGACCTGCCTTTGATACCTTTATGAAAGCGCTGAATACCATTACCATTGCGCTGTGCCGTTCCATTGCCGGAGACGGGGAAGGGGCCACCAAACTGCTGGAATGCGACGTGACCGGCGCCGCCGATGAAAAAACGGCGGCCGTGGTAGCCAAAAGCGTAATCACCAGCAGCCTGCTGAAAGCCGCCATGTTCGGCGCCGACGCCAACTGGGGCCGCGTGCTCTGCGCCATTGGGTACAGCGGCGCGGATCTGGACGTGAACAAAGTGGACGTGGCGTTTAAATCGGCAAAAGGAATTCTTCCTGTCTGCAAAAATGGGGCGGGGGTCGATTTTTCCGAAGAGTTTGCCAAAGAAGTCCTGCTGGAAAAAGAAATCACGATTCTGGTGGAACTGAACAGCGGCAGTGCCGGCGCTACGGCCTGGGGCTGCGACCTGACCTATGATTATGTAAAAATCAACGGCGATTACAGATCATAAGTGCTTGCGGCAACTTTTTGTGAATGGCGGCGTAAATCCTCGGCGTAGTACCGCTGCGCCTGCGGGCCATTTCCTTGCCCTTCGCAAAAACTCCGCGCAAGCAAACAAATATGTTAGCAGAGGTGTCATAACATGCCATATTCCTATTCCAATGCAGAACGCGCCCAGATTCTGGTGGAAGCGCTGCCATACATAAAAAAGCACAGCGGCAAGATCGTGGTCATCAAATACGGCGGCAACGCCATGATCAACGAAACCCTGAAACAGCAGGTCATGGAAGATATCGTGCTGCTGTGGCACGTAGGCGTAAAAATCGTGCTGGTGCACGGGGGCGGGCCGGAAATCAACGACCTGATGAAACGCCTTGGCAAGAAAGCGGAATTTGTGGACGGCCTGCGGGTCACCGACAAAGAGACCATCGACATCGTGCAGATGGTGCTGGCTGGGAAGGTGAACAACACCCTGGTGAACCTGCTGCAGATGCAGGGCGGCAACGCCCTGGGACTTTCCGGCGCGGACGGGCACCTGATCAAGTGCAAAATCAAAGACCCGCGCCTGGGTTTTGTAGGGGAAGTGACCGAAGTCAACGAAAAACCCGTGCTGGATTTGCTGGAAAAAGGGTATATCCCGGTAGTTTCCACCGTAGGCTGCGACGATCAGGGCAATGCCTACAACATCAACGGCGATACGGCGGCGGCCTGCATCGCGGGGGCCCTGAAAGCCGAAACCTTTATTCTCATGACGGACGTGCCGGGCATTCTGCGGGATAAGGACGATGAAAAAACGCTGATTCCGGCGGTCACCGTTGCGGAAACGAAACAGCTGAAAGAAGAAGGCATTATTGCCGGCGGCATGCTGCCCAAGGTGAAATGCTGCGAAGACGCTATTGAAAAAGGCGTAAAAAATGTAATTATTATGGACGGGCGCGTGCCCCATTCCATCCTGATGGAACTGCTGACGGATGAAGGCGCGGGCACCATGGTGACAGGGGAGTGAGAACATGAGCAAGCTGCAGGAACTGGACAACAAATACGTAGCCAATACCTACGCGCGGTTTCCGGTGGAAATCGTCAGCGGCAAGGGAAGCATTGCCAAAGATACAGACGGTAAAGAATACATCGACATGGGCTCCGGCATCGGGGTTACCAGCTTCGGCATCGCCGACGACATCTGGAAACAGGCGGTCATCGACCAGCTGGGCAAGGTGCAGCACATGTCCAACCTGTATTACACGGAGCCCTGCGTGAAACTGGCGGAGCTGCTCTGCGAGAAGACAGGCATGAAGAAAGTGTTCTTCAGCAATTCCGGCGGGGAAGCCAACGAATGCGCCATCAAGGTGGCGCGGAAATACGCGGCGGAGAAAAAAGGGCCGGAGTATTACACCATCCTCACCCTGTGGAACAGCTTCCACGGGCGTACCCTCACCACCCTGGCTGCAACCGGGCAGGACCATTACCACGAACTGTTCCAGCCTCTGACTCCCGGTTTTGTTCATGCTACGGCCAACGATCTGGTGAGTGTGCAAAAGCTGGTGGAAGCACATAAAGTGGCGGGCATCCTGATCGAGTGCATTCAGGGCGAAGGCGGCGTGAACCCGTTGACCGCAGAATTCATTCAGGGTGTGGACGCTATCTGTCACGAAAAGGATATCGTGTTCATGGTGGATGAAGTGCAGACCGGCAACGGCCGCACGGGCAAACTGTATTCGTATATGAACTTCGGCGTGAACCCGGACGTGGTGACAACGGCCAAAGGCATCGGCGGCGGCCTGCCACTGGGCGCCTGCCTGATGGGCGAAAAAGTGGAACACGTGCTGGGACACGGGGACCACGGCTCTACCTTTGGGGGCAACCCGGTGGCCTGCGCAGGAGCGGTGAGCATTATCAACCGGCTTGACGATGCGTTTTTGGCGGAAGTACAGCGGAAGGGAAAAATCCTTTTCAGCGCACTGGAAGGGGCGCCCGGTATCGAAACGGTTACCGGTTTGGGCATGATGTGCGGTGTAAAACCCGTGAAGCCTGCCGCAGATGTGGTGAAAAAATGCATTGAGAAAGGTGTGCTCTGCCTGACGGCCAAGGACAAGGTTCGCCTGCTGCCGGCGCTGAATATGCCGGAAGAGGTTCTGGTGAAGGCAGTGAATATTATAAAAGAAGCTTGCGCGGAATAAGGTGCAAAATATAGAACGGCTTGCAGAGGAACTGCAGGCCGTTTTTTTAATTCCTGTCTCAATCAGTAGTTTTTACTCCACTGGATGCGACTCGATATTAATCATCAAATGTAAGTCCTTGCCGGATTCGTAACTGTCAATCACTGAATTGACGATACCAAGGATGTTCTTCAGTCTCTTTTCACTAAGGCCGTCCAGCCGTTTGATAAGTTCTTCCAGCTGCGGTTTGTCTTTGCCGATGGTGACGGTTATCGTATCATCCGGCTCGTCAGGACCTATGCTGATGACCTTTAATCCCATCAGTTCAGCCGGCGTGGTATCTAATGCAGCGGCAAAAGCGGCGATCTTTGCCTGGGGGATATCGTTTTCGCCGGATTCTATTTTGGCAATGGTAGAGGTGGATTTGTAGCCAAGTTTTTTCGCCAGTTCCTGCTGCGTCATGTGTAACGCGATACGTCTTGCCCTGATATTCTCATATAACTCCAACAATGTGAAAGCCTCCCTTCCTGTAAGGTTATCATATCACGTTTGTTATTTAAAATCAATAAAAATATTTTTTGAAAAAATACTTGACTTTAAATCAATTTTATGATGCACTCGCAAAGTGACTTAAAATCATATAAGCGATGGAGTAAGACATCATAAATGCCAAAAAGCTAGCTGGTGCTATTTTTTTGCGCTTTAGAATGATTAATAATCACAAAATTGCCTATAACAAGAAGAGGGGGAAACGATGGGATTCAAGACGAGTTATAAACCGACAACATTGCGTGATATGATCCCGTACTTGCAAAATATAAAACAGCGCGGGGAGGAAACGGTGGCCGCCTGCCCGGTCTGCGAGGCGGGGGACAGTAACGGGCACCATCTGTATATAAGGGAGTCTGGCGGGAAGCTTCTGGCGTACTGTCAGAAGTGCAACGCAAAGCTTCCGGAGATTATCAAAGCGTTAGGCATCAAACCGGAAATTATCAAAGAAGAAATGCCGGAAGTAGCGGAAGAATACGACCATGTGTACAAAAACCCGGACGGCACGGTAGCTTACTGGAAACACCGTGTTAAGTATGCAGACGGCAGTAAGGACTTCCGGTTCCGTTATGTAGACGAAAGTGGCAAAACCATTTTTAAAAAACCGGCCAACTGCAACAACCTGTACAACCTGGACCTGCTGGAGCGGGCCGACGCGGACGACTGCCTTTATATTGTGGAAGGCGAAAAGTGCGCCGACGCCATGGTACGTCACGGACTGTTGGCTACCACCAGCAACACCGGGGCACAAAAGAAAGTAAAGCTTTCCAAAACCGACCTGCACTACCTGGAAAAGTTCAGCGACATCGTGCTGATTCCGGATCACGATGGCAGCGGCGCGGACTATGCAAAGGCCTGGCCGGTACCGGTGGAGGTGCTGCAGCTGGCGGAAATCTGGCCCGAGTGTCCCGAAAAAGGAGATGTGGCGGATTATTTTGCCCTGGGCGGAGACCCGGAGAAACTGTCCGTATTTGTTGACTACAGCAATGTAACAAGGAAAGAGCTCATCGGCATGCGATTCTTTGAATCCCTCTATGCCATAAAGAACGAAAACCGCAGGCAGTACGCCGTATCCATGGCAGAGCAACGGGCACAGGAACTGAATATTTCCCGGCAGTTCAGCAAAGGCTGGCAGACCTTTCTGCGCAGCAAGGCAAAAGCGGGAGCTGTGGTTGTGAACCGGACGAACTTCCCGGAACAGCCCCTTACGTTAAACGCCGGGGACTGGATTGCAAATGAAGACGGCGTGAAACGGATGGTACAGGACCGAAACGGAAATATGAAAGCGGAGTACGCCTCCCACCTGCCGGTGCTGCCGTTGGAGATTTTACAGAATACCGACGAGGGTACGGAAAAGATCCGGATCGGCGTTTATAAATACGGTAAATGGAACAACATTCTGGTTCCCCGTTCCACCGTTGCCAGCAACGTGAAGATCGTGGAACTGGCGGATATGGGGCTGGACGTGACCAGCGAAAACGCCAAACTGCTTGTGAAATATCTGGCAGACGTAACCGCCTTGAACAGGAACGCGATACCGGTGGTAAAGTCCTGCCGTCATATGGGTTGGGCAGGGGAAGCGTTCCTTCCTTATACGGATGCGATTAAGCTGGACAGTGAGAGCCAGTACAAAGACCTGATCGCTTCCATCAGCAACAGGGGTGACCTGCAAGCCTGGATAAAGTACACCAGGGAACTGCGTAAGAACAAAGTGCTGCGGCTGCTCATGGGTGCATCCTTTGCCAGTCCGCTGATAGCCAAAGTGAACGCGCTGCCTTTTGTGTTCCACCTGTGGGGCGGCACCGGTACCGGCAAGACGGCGGGGGTCATGGCGGCGGCCAGTATCTGGGGAGATCCGCGCCCCGGCAGGCTGATGCGGACCATGAACATGACCGCCAACAGCATGATGCAGATGGCTTCCGTGTTGCGGAACCTGCCGTTTTTCGGCGATGAGCTGCAGACCATCAAAAGCCGGTTTGAAAACTATGACAAACTGATTATGCAGGTAACGGAAGGCATCAACCGGGGCCGCATGACCGATACGGCATTGCAGCAGCAGATGACCTGGGAGAACGCCTTCGTGTTTACCGGAGAGGAACCCTGTACACAGAACATGTCCGGTGGCGGCGTAAAGAACCGTGTCATTGAGATTGAATGCACGGATAACGTGGTGGAGAACGGCAACGGCGTGGTGAATTTCATCAATCATAATTATGGGCTGGCCGGGCCGGAATACATCCGGCTGCTGCCAGGGTACCCGGTTCAGGAACTGTTTGAGAGGAAGATGAAAAACATCCTGGACGCAACCGGGACCTCCGAAAAGCAGGCGATGGCCATGGCACTGATCATGACAGCGGATACGCTTGCCGGGCTGACGTTCTATCCCAGCGAAGCGGCGCTTACGGTGGAAGACATCAAACCGTTCCTGAAGGTGCGGACCGATATCGATGCGGCGGAACGGGCTTACCGGGAGATCATGGGTGTCATCCTGGAACACGAAGTGAACTTTAAGCCGGATGTGAACACAGCACGGTGGGGCCGGATGGGATCCTCATGTGTGGAGATTAACAAGACGGTGCTGGTGCGCGAGTTGCAGAATATCGGCTTCAACTTTGACGCTGTGAAAAAGCAGTGGGCGAAACAGGGGTATCTGCTGAAGAATGCAAGCAATAAATATGCCAGCCATATGCAGATTGATGGTGAAAATGGTTATTACGTTCGTCTGAAATTTGACCTTGCTGCCTGAAATATGACGAAAGGTAGGATTGTAGGATAAAGGTAGGAATTCAAAATGCGCCATCCATGCAGTTTTGAACCAAAATTCCTACATTCCTACATTTTTACAGAAATAATTTAAATAAGAATTCATGCTTGTGTGTGTATTTTAATTGTTTATATGTTTCCACTGTCTTTCAAAAAGAAGGTAGGAACGTAGGAATATTTACCTAAAGCCGCATGATTGCTAAGATTTTAATTCCTACATAATTTTTACATAAAATTCTGTGTAACAAATAACGAGACAATCAAGGAGGAAGAATGGAATTACGTGAGTATCAGTACGATTTAATCAATAATATCCGCAACGAAATCATAAAAGAAAAGAGAACCATCTGCGCCGTGCTGGGTTGCGGTGGAGGCAAGTCTGTCATCCAGGGGAAGATCGCCCAGTCTGCCACACAAAAAAAGAACGAAGTGTTGTTCATCGTGCACCGGAAGGAACTGTGCCGGCAGATTGAAAACACCTTCCGCAAGTGCGGCGTGGATTTCGATTACTGCACGGTAGGCATGGTTCAGACACTATGCAGACGGGTTCCCAAGTTAAAGGAACCGAAACTGATCCTGGTGGACGAGTGCCACCACATTTTAAGCAAAAGTTACCGGAAGACTATAGATAGTTTTCCCAATGCCGTTGTGGTAGGATTCACCGCCACGCCGGTGCGTATGAATGAAGGAGGACTGGGGGAGGTATTCGAAAGCCTAATAGAATCTGTCAGCACGAAATGGCTGATAGAAAACCACTATCTGGCCCCGTACAAATACTACGGCGTGGACCTGGCGGACACCCGGAACCTGCATACAAAGAACGGTGAGTTCATTCCGGACGAAGTAGAACGTCTGATGGCCCGGAGCGTGATATACGGCAGTACCGTGGAGAATTGGAGGAAGTTTGCAGACGGCAGGCAGACCATTGTGTATTGCAGCAGTATCAATACCAGCAAGGAGACGGCCCAGGCTTTTCAGGAAGCCGGAATAACAGCAGCGCATCTGGATGGCACCACAAACAAAGCGGAGCGGGACCAGACCGTGGCGGATTTTCACAGCGGAAAAATCAAAGTACTGTGCAACGTGGATCTGTTCGGCGAAGGCTTTGATGTACCGGACTGTGAAGCAGTGGTGTTGTTGCGGCCGACCCGGTCTCTGGCATTACACATTCAGCAGTCTATGCGTAGCATGCGGTACAAGCTGGGGAAGACGGCGATCATCCTGGACCATGTGGGAAATTATACCCGGCACGGCCTGCCGGATGATGAGCGGGAATGGACGTTAGAGCCGAAAAAACAGAAAATGAGATGCAAATCTAAAGTAAAGACCTGTCCGAACTGTTTCGCTGTAGTGCCTGCCGGAGAGCCGGTCTGCACGAATTGCGGATACAGGTTTAAGGAAGAACGAAAAACCCCGGAGGTAATTGAAGGAGTGATGCTGCAGGAAATATCCTCTCTGCCTTATTACGATTACAAAAAATGCAGGACCTTTGAAGAGTTGGACAGGTTCCGCAAGGCTAAAAAATATAAGTTCTGCTGGACGATCCACCGGGCCCTGGAGATGCATATCCCGATTCCGGATAAGTATTCCAGACTGGCAGACAGGCTGAGGACTGGATAACTAATCTGCAACATCGCTTGTAAAACGAGACGTAACCCCTTATAAAAGGTAATTTCGGCGGGTAATTTCGGCAGGTAATTTCGGCAGGTAATTTGAAAATTTAAGTGCACGTTACTATCGTGCAATTACAATTACAACGGTTTAAATCCATGAGGTTGCACTTAGGACTTCATGGATTTTTTGTTTCCGCCAAAAGAGCGGGAACGAAGTCA